>JACKZZ010004320.1_pt1 | contig 34313 bp, 32 predicted proteins | sample 8027871 | NCBI WGS metagenome assembly JACKZZ01 (sample SAMN15724774, study PRJNA655200) | protist metagenome | isolation source: fluorescence activated cell sorting (FACS) single amplified genomes of... | place: USA: West Boothbay Harbor, Gulf of Maine | collected 2000-07-19
AGACGATATAGAAATCTACAACTTTATTACGAAAGACGACAATCTGTCTATTTCAGGTATCGAGAAAAGTATAAACCCAAAAATCAGCGAACTAAAACAAGTTCCTGTGAAAGATGGTATTGATGGTGTTTCGGAAAAAATATTAGATGTTGATAAGATAGGAAATTGGAAAGAAATGGAAAATACGTTTGAAGGAGAAAGAATAAAGGTCCAGAAAGTTCAACAACAGTTGCAGAAAATGGAAAAGAAAATGGAAGATTTGAGGGAAATAGGATTCTGACATAGTATTGCCCAACACCTCGTAATTTTTAAATACTTTAAATTTGGGTTAATAACTAGTATTTGGTATTTTGTTAGACCATACTTTATTTGCCCACTCGTAGTTTTTGTACTTAGACGGATGTTTGGTGTGTCTCCAGTAGGGTCTTTTCTTTCCAGCGTACTACAGAGGAGTCTTGGATGTAGTGAACAATGGAGTCTGCGAATGTTAAAGAATTTACTTTTTTGGTTTGAATCAGTCGTTGAATTATTTTTTAAAATTAATTACGGTCTTAGTGTGGTGCTCACATACAATCACGTAAAAGAAACCATATTAGTGAACACAGGATTGAATAATCTACGAGCACATGGTTTGGCCATATCATCAATTGTGACCGTTATATCTGCTATTTTTATGTTAATATTATGCATGGCAAAGTTATTAATCCTTACCAAGGAAATTATCAAGGCAACGATCAGACTATGAGAAGTGAGAATACAGATGAATTATGGGTAAAATCTGAATCAATATCGGGTTCAGCCGTAGGGGGTAATACTGTGTCGGAGATAAGGCTTGGTGATGTTGGGTTTCAAGCCACAATGCTGAATACAGCTGTTGAATTAGTACGAGACTATGAACTAAGGGGGGGTTATAACATAACACTAGCCTTTAGTAGTAATGCAGTGACTTGTGGAGTGAGGGAATACTTAGCCCAGTTCATACGAGACTACCCTGTATCAATGATAGTCTGTACTTCAGGAGGAGTAGAAGAGGATTGTATAAAAACAAAATTTGACTTTTTTCTGGAATCCACCATAGAACATGATGAAAACCTTCGTGCAAGAGGCCTCAACAGAAGCTATAACATAATGTGTCCGAATGATGGATACATTTGGCTTGCTGATCTATACAGGTCGTTCATAGAGACAGTGACTGGAGACCCAACTACGAAGTACTCTGATTTTTGTAAGTACGCTGGTCGAAGAATGACGAGTGGTATATTGTTTCAGGCTAATAAGAAGAATATACCCGTTGTAGTACCAGCACCTTTGGATGGAACACTGGGTGATTTGATTTTTTCAGATGGACTCAAAAATAACAGTAAAAAAATACTATTTGAGGTGAGTACTGACCACACACAGAGTTGTAGGCAAGTCTTCAAGGAGTCTACTTCAAAGAAATTAGTAATAGTCCTGGGAGGCAGTATCCCTAAGCATCATGCTTGTAACATTCACATAGCCGCAGGTGGTGCGGATTCAGTAGTACTATTCAACTCTGAACTGGAGTATGATGGAGGCAATGCTGGCGCTTCGTCCTCCGAACTAAGCTCATGGGGAAAGGCTAAATCAGTTTCAAATTCACTAAAAGTATGGGGCGATTTTTCAATTAACTTCTCTTTGTTTTGCAAGCTTTTGAAGCAGAGCATAAAAGAGTAATTCTCTTTTATTCTTATGTTTATTACTGAAGTTAGTGAAAATCAAAGATTAGCAATACTTAGAAGTCATGCTTCGAAGAGTGTACTTATTAGGGCCTATCCTGAACTAATACAGAAGTCAAAGAAGTATGGTTGGAAGTCTGGTACGAGTTTGTCAGCAAGTGTGAGAGTCAGAAGAGGGAACCCTGGGCCTAGGTTACCGACTAGAGGTAGAAAATCATATGTACCGTCTATGATTCATAAACAAAGTAAACTTACTATTGCTAAGAATAGAGTGCAGCGAAGATTTGATAAGAGAGTCCTAGGTATATACTTGTTGACTGAGAATGCAAGATATTCTATATTCGAGGCAGTTTTAGATAAATAATGGATCAGGTTAGCCTGTTTATTCTCGAAAATAATAAAAAATGCTATTATGGTCTTGCACCTAGAGCTGGTCGATCCGATGTTCTCAGACGAAAACTTAGAATAGGTCTGATAAACTACTCATCGAAGTATGATGAGAAAGCACTCAAATTTGATTTTATACTACTCAAGGATAAGATTGATCTAAAACCTACACTAATAAAGAGGATCTGGAATATGAGAAAACAAGTATTAGTTGATCTGAGTTCTATTAACCTGTCTCCTCAAACACTTGCCAAGTTGAGAGCCCTCATCAGACGTAGAATTAAACTAACTTTCGTATTCACCAATCCAATAGTATTCACAGAAGGACTACAAATCCTAAATCATGTACATAGCAGATTAAGTATACCTATTGTAGAACACTTTGACAAGTTATACGAGGATGTTTAAACTAAGAAAAAGTAAGAGGGATGCTAGGAGAACTGTTTACTTTGATACTACATTCGAGAGGGCAAGTATACTAAAAGAACTCAAGAAAATATGTTCAGAGGACTTGATTAAGGATAGTAGGTTCTTAGCCAATGAGTCGCTCAGAGCTGTTTCTTTTAAAAATAAATATAGGCCTATGATGTCATGGTCTATTATGAAGTGCAACCTCACTGTAGTACTGGTGAGAGGTGGGAACCTCCTTAAACATGAAGCTAAGTGATAGACTAACTGTACTGAAAAATAAGCTGAGTATAGACGAAGCTGCTTACTTATACCCCCTTCTCAGCCTACAGAAGAGAGGTTTTATTTTCAAGAACTGTGAAAAATGCAATCGTATATTTGGAACATGTTCTGATGGTGTGACACAGTGTGCAGATCATCATGGTGAAAGTGAACAAATAAAAGAACATGTGGTATTCACTCAAGGACTTTCGTTCACACAAGTGGTTGACAAGTTCAAATCATTCTTCAGTAGTTCGGATAGGAACTTCGAGTACACTCCTCTGATGTTAGGCAATATCCTAAATCCATTTGGTGTTGGTATATCACACACCATATCAGGTATCGACAGTTATACTCCTGGGCATCTACGAGAAACAGATCCTGAGGCCCCCCAAGCATATGTTGATGTACAATTCTGCATGAGATTCACAGATAAATTAGAAAATACATCTCGGCATTATATTGGTTTTAATATGGGTGGACAACACATAATTGAAGACAAAATTAGGCCCTTTGATTCCAAGTGGAAGACACATGCACTCTATGATCTACTGGACTACTTAAACATCCAGTGTAAAATCAAGTCAGAACACATGGTAGTACACTGTGATTTTTGGACAGATGGTGAAGTCATAGGGAATATGGGGCCTTGCTTAGAATTCTTTGTAGATGGGACTCAGATTGTAAATCAAGTATACATGGAATACAGAGTAGATGAAGAACTAGTATCAGACTTACCTTTTAGAGTGGTGGACATGGGTATAGGGCTACAGAGGTTATTCCACCTACTAACAGGCGAAACTGTGGAATCATCACTAGGTCTTGATAAAAAGGGCTTTGATCTTTGCAGAACTGCAAGTCATATGATAAATTCAGGGGTTACCCCTTCCAAAACTGGGTTAGGTTATAATCTAAGGTGGATATTAGGCAGACTAAAATCTAGTAGAACATTGGATGCTTGCGTTGCATACTATGACGAGATCTTAAAAGGTATAAGACCTCTCCTTGAACAATATAACATCCCCATTGATGTGACTAAGAATAAGTTTAGAACACTAATACAGTATGAATACACCGGTTGTTAAGTTATTCGCAGATGTTGGGTTAGTATACACTGGTGTATTCACCAAGTTCGATGAAGTAGTTTGCAGAACTGAAACATTTGCCATACTCGTAAATCACATACTCTGTGAGCAGTATGGTGGAACAGCTCTCCTGAAATTAAATACAGATAGTCGTATCATATACTGCGCAGTGGGTCCACACAGCGTAGTAAAAAATACAGGTGGTGAGGACCTAATATCTCTTATTAATAAGAGAGTACAGGAAATAAGGCAGCGAGTTCACAAGGCTGAGCTAGTACGTGTGAATTTATCAATAAATAAATATGGTGTGTACGACACAAAAGAGGGCTTTGTCTTTGATCTATCGAATAAGAGTTCAGAATCAGGAAACTTCAAAGTCGTGCGTGCCAACAGGGTTGAAAATCTGCTAAGACTTCACTTTGGTTGAATTCATCTGCCTGTGCAGAGAACTAAGGTCCATCTCAGAGATAAGCTCATCACTACAGAAGAAGAAGATACTCTGTGAGTTCGTAGGACCTATGAGTCAAGATGAGAAGAACACTCTACTAATCTTACTGGCAGAAGGCACAGTATTTAAGAAACAAATGAATTATGCTAAGAAGTCATTCTTGAACAACTTTCCAAACTGTGATTCAGAACCGGGAACTGAATATGCCAGTTCCGAAAGTGTCACACTCTCTGAACTGGAGAACACCCTGAATTTAGTCAGAACTGCGACTGGTCAGGGTTCCATAAAATTTAAGACTGATATATTAGGAGAACTTCGTCAGAAGATAGGCCAGAACCAATTCAAATGGGTGTATAGAATATTGACTGGCTTAAAAATAGGACTAAGTAATAAGACCTTAGACAAAGTTCTTAGGCCTACTGAGACGAAGACGGGCCTTATGCTTGCCAGAGCTTGGCAGTTGAGTTCATTGAAGGAGTCCGAAGTTCAGAACTATACTGCAGAGATTAAGTATGATGGAATAAGACTTAATACCATCATAGTCGATGGTGTGGTGGAGAAGATTACATCACGTAATGGTAGGGACCTCAGGCCTAGCCTTCTAAGATACTTTGATGGCCTTTTCTCACCAGGAGAGTACTTCAGTTTGGATGGAGAACTGTGGGCTGAGTCTGGGTTTCAAACAATAAGCACAATCATAACCAGGGTCCATAGAACTAGTACGGATAAAGTGCAAGGCCTCTGCTATTCTGTATTCGACATATTAAGTAGTGGATCAGTCCATCTGGAGAATCAGACAATAGAAACGAGAAGAGAGTGCCTGAGGTCTATAGGCTTGAATTCAAAGGCTACTTCAGACGCCAGACTTATGATTCACGAAGTAGAGTATAGATCGTTCAGTTCACTAGCAGAATTAGAGGCCAGTCTGAGTTCAGAGTATGCACTGGAAGAAGGAATTATTTTAAAGAAGAAGTGCTCACGATATGAGCATAAGAGATCTAATAACTGGCTTAAAATAAAACATGAATTTGAGACCTTAGATGTAGAAATACGAGCTGTTCACGTCGGTCAAGGTTCCAGGAGCAGATTCTTTGCGGTGTTCGAAGGTTTTGTATTCGATAAATCAGGTACCAAGAAGTGTATTTCGCATATTGGCAGTGGTTTTTCAGAAGCCAAACTAGAAGAACTTACTAACAGGATATTAGTATCAGAGAACATAACTTCACTTCCACCCAGTTGTACGAGAGTGTCACTCTCTACCACAATGGTATTTCAGATAAAATACCAATCCCTGCAAGTATCTAATAAAGCACAGTATCATCGATACTCCTGTAGATTTCCCATCTTCATAAGAGAAAGACCTGATAAAGGGTTGGATGATATAAGTATGGTGTAATGGGTAATAGTCTTAAAAAATACTACGTCTTTGACGCAGTCAAGCATCAGGAGATAAAAAACACCGTGGTAATAGTTGATGGGAACATTTGGTTGAATCAAGCTGTTTCCACTTATAGAACATCAGAAGGAGACCTATTCACCAGTAAGAAGGGTGTAATAACAAGTCACATCTATGGCTTGTTCTATAAACTCGTACCTCTAATAACCTCAGGTAATAGAGTTATATTCTGCATTGATGGCCCTAGACTCGTACAAAAGAAGGAAAATACAAAGGAGAGGGGCATTCAACGTGAAAAACATCGAGCTCTCCTTGAGAACTTGAAGAAGTGTGCTGATATTACGAAGCAGCAGATTAAAGTTGCTGCCAAGCGTATACTTGACATACATCCGGAGATGTTTGATACAACTGAATACCTGCTGCATTACCTGGGAATACCGATGATAAGAAGTGCAAATCAGGCTGAAAGCCAATGTGTCAGAATACAACAGGATCTGCTCAGGGATGGTATAGAGAGCTATATAATGACCCCCGACAGTGATGCTTTTGTGTTTGGAGGTGATAGGGTCATAATGTCTTCGACTAGAACTGAATACCAAGTACTAAACAGACAAAAAACACTCAGTGTGATGGGCTTATCACGACAACAAATTATCGATGTAGTGCTACTTAGTGGAGGCGACTACTCACCAGGTGTGATAGGTATAGGCCCTATTAACGCGCTTAAGTTAGTTAAGAAATACGAAGGACTAATGAATATACCTCATACTGAGTTCAGACAGTCATCAATAGCATCCCTCAAAGTACTAGAACAACAGTATAAGACCTTGTTCAACCTATATAACGAAGCACCTGTTAGTGAGTACTCACTAGAACATTCAGTCCTAGACCTGGAAGGCTTGGAACTATTTTTGGTCGAAGAACTAAACTTCAGCAGAAGACTACTAGTACCCTTGGCCAATTATTTTCAATAAAGACGTAAATGAATCTAACTAACATAGGGTTACTATGTTAAAGTAGTCTAGTGGGTAGGACGTAAGTCTGGAAAATTTACACGTAAAGTGGGTGCAGGTTCGATTCCTGCCTTTAACGTCGAGGGAGTTAGAGTGTGATTATCGGTGGTTGTCTTCAACTACTGAGGAAAGTTATCATACCGAAATGAGTAATTTCGTGAGAACGAATGAATTGGAATAGAAACGTAAATATTGGAACGGCCAATTCCTCTGGTACAAGTTGTAATAAACGCATAGATTAATATCACTTAAAACAAAATGATTCTTACTACTAAGACCCTCGTATGTCACTGTGGAGTAATGGTAGCTCTAGTGCTTGTGGTGCACTAGGACCGGGTTCGATTCCCGGCTTTGACTTATGAATAATTTTGAATTTGAAAATGAAACAGAGGATAATATAATTGACAAACTCTTGGATGATCCTGGTTTTAAGGCCATTGTGTCTTCAATAGCTGAGAAGGCCATTGACTTTGAAGGCCTATGTGATGGTAAATTGAATAAGATAGACTTTAGTAATTTTGAAGAACTGGTTAAGGCAACACTCGCATCAAAAACTAGTAAAAATACACTTTGTTTGTATAAAATAACACGTATAACCTCCAACCTAGAAGAACAGGTTAAATCTGAGACTCTTAAGACTAACCTAATTAAAGCATTATCCAGTTCTATTTCAAGTGAACTCGATAATAGACTTTCAGTGAGAGAAACAACTGAAAAAGAGTATGTCGTTGAAGGTTTTATTCCTTTAGCTGAAGATAGACTGAAGACGTATGTTGTATCTAAAATAGGTGACATTAATAATAGGCGATTAGTTTTAACAGAAAGTCATACTAGTGCCGAAGACAGTAGACTAAAAGTTATATTCACTCATGCACTAGAGCCTCATATTAGTGGATACGAAGTGTCTTTTTCCAGGGGCATTTACAAAAATTATTTAAAAAGATATAAATTATAATAAACTGATTAACCTGATTAAGATCACTTTGGAGTAATGGTAACTCAGTAGGCTCATAACCTTCAGTTCTTCGTTCAATTCGTTGGGGTGATATCGATTTTAAGTCGTAATATAAATAGCGTTCGATCAACTATATTGATGAGCGAGTATTCGGGAGCATATTCTGAAATTATATTTTATTTGAAACAAAAAGGGGTGAAATTAATTTAAAAAAATGATTAAAATTATACAGAATATAAAAGAATTAAGTTCTAAGGTTATTGCTTTAGTACTTGCTAATAAAGGTCTTTCAATTGGAATTGCAACTTTTGTTGTACTTGCTACAGTAGGAGGTGTTTATCTTTATTCTTCTAACTTAGGACCAAACGTCAAACAGACTAAGATCAATGATGTGTCACTTTTTGGTAGAATCTCTGAAGGAGTGTCAAAACTTTCTCCAGTTCAAAAATTCGGTCTAGCTTCAGCTATGCCTGTTCTTATTGGATTGTATAGAGTTTTGAATACACCAGAAGAAATACACATTTTAGTTGAGCAATTGGTTTATCATACACGTAATGTGGTTCCGACAAGAATACAAGCTGTGTTTTTCTCTAGAATTTCAAAAGTATTTGCTTCGATAGTCTTACTAACAGGCTTTGGAGCATTTACTCAGACCTGTGTAGGTCCTATTGTACTTGAAACACAGCAGAATAATGCCACTAATTTCAAAGTATTGAAAGGTAAAAGAGCTGTTGTTACAGATTTTTTACCAAATAAAATAAAGCAGCTAGAAGCTAGTGTGTTTTCTTTGAAGACTGGAAAAGCTTCTGCGAATACTGATTTAGGTTCTGCACTGGCTGCTAGAACTCGTTTAATTCAGGAAGTAAATTCTAAGCAGGCTGCTAAAGATGCTGCTGACGAAGAACTAGCAACTAAATACGAAGTAGTTGAAAAATGTAAAACAGAGGTTGAAAAATGCCGAAGAAATGATGCATTGCCTGCTCAGGCTGAAACAGCATCTGCTGCTGCCGCAGGAAATGATGAATTGCTTGCTCAGGCTGAAACAGCACTAGCTGCCGCTAACGCGAATGCTGATACGGCTAAAAAGGCTTTTGATACGGCTAAAGTGGCTGCTAATACGGCTCAACTGGCTGTTGAAACGGCTAAAGTGTCTGCTAATACGGCTAAAGAAAAGGCAGACCAGATCAATACAGAACTTACACAAGCTACGACAACGCTTGACGAATTTATTAAAGCGGATGCACAACAGAAAAGTGTTTATCAAAATGTTGACTATTACTTCAGATTTGTTGTTCCATTCGTTTTACAAAAGGTTTCTCTTATGTTTAGCTTATGCTACGAAGGAGTCCTGAATACTTGTCTTGCTATTTCGAAAGTGAGTGCAAACTGGTTCTATGCATGGACTGTACCTACAATACTTGCTTATTTGGTATGTCGATTCGATGTACCTTATTTCGCTCAATTCTTGAGGTTTGTAATGGCTTTAGCTCAAAGAGCATATCTTTTCGCTAATCCTATCTGGAAGATCCTGTCTCTGTGTTGGAATACACTTCAGATACAGACTTATGAAGACACATACTTAGGGGCTAAACTCGTTGGTACTAGACTTATAAAATCTGTTCCAGTGAATCACCCATTTGTAGATCTGACTAAGTTAAGATAATACAATATTATATCAGAAACACATAACTATTTGGTAGTAGTAGTTATGAAAAACCCTTTTTCGTCCAACGGTAGGGCATCTGGCTGTAAACCGGACAATTTACGTTCGATTCGTAAAAAAGGGATATGGACATTCGTACTTGTGTTAATAACAATTTTTCACTAAATTTGATTAAACGAATACACAGTGAAGATTGTGTTTTCGAGGAACTAAGATTATTAGAAGCGGAGGGTGTAATAGACTTACACGTCTGTAGTATCCAAAAATACAATATATTAGACACTAGTTTTGAAGAAAACAGACTGTATGATCTGTTCTTGAAAAATCAGATTATTGATAGATCTGAAGTATCTCCAGGGGATCTTGCACTGTTCATAGATAACAAGTGTGGTCAGATTAAAATACTGGAGGACAAAATACAGTGTGTTAAGTTGTTGAAGCCAAACGTGTACGAGACAAAATTAAAGAATGGCCTACGTATTTCTTCAGAAGATGTACTGAACACACTACAGAAGAGACATAAGATACACAGGTACAACGTTCAAAACATCTTGGACTACACACATAAGTGTACCAATAAGCCTCGCTTGAACAGTTCTGATTTAATTAGTTCAATGGCCTTTGGAGATTTTATGTCTAGAATATCCACAGGTCTCTCAGAACTAGGATTTAATAGGGTAGTTAGTCCAGAGTGCAACCCTACCACATGGGCATTCGATAAAATGCAATGTGATGAATTTCACCCTGTTCGAAATGAGACAGATACCTTTTACATAGAATCTAAACAGGAGTGTCTAAGGCCTCACCTAACAGGCAGCGTGTTCTATGCTTTTAATCGACTAGGGATTAAGGAAGGCCGCTACTACGAAATAGGCCGAGTCTTCAGAAATGAAAGAGAGGACAAAACACACTTGATGCAGTTCTTTCAACTTGAAATATCAGTATTTGAGGACAATCTGTCACTAAAAGAAGCTTTTGGGGTCCTTCATGAAATTACAAAGATCTGTGGTCTCTCTGAACCACTTTCACTCTCTCCAACTTATTACCCATACACTTGTCCCAGTGCAGAGGTAAACATCCTCCGCGATAATACTCTTTTAGAGATTGCAGGTGGTGGTATGTTCAGAAAGTGTGTACTTGATACAATACCTACTCTATCCTGTAATTCGGGGCTGGGTATAGGAGTAGGCCTAGAGAGGCTATTCCTACTTGCAAATCCAGATCTACTAATAAAGGATATTAGGCAGATACACAAGAAGAAGGCCTATGCCTAAGACTATATTGCAGAATACTTCAGTAGGAGAACGTCAGGCCTTGTTGAAAAAGGGTTTCATCTCAGAAGTATCAGGTAGCAGTACGACTGTGGAAACACCTACTGATAGGCTTGATTTGCTCTGTGAAGATCTACTCAGGTATCAGGCTGGTTCTGCTGTACCTACAATAAGAGGATCTGTTGAAATGGAAGACTTGAACCTCTGCAGTTTCAAGTTTCAAGTTTGTACACCACATCTAAGAGCTTTCCTAAGGTGTATTTCAAAGAAGTTTAACTTCGGTTTTTCATACTTGAAGTATACTCTGTACGATGACATGATATCATTACAGACTAGATGCATCAAGCAAAATGACTTACAGACGATACATGATGTCATGTTATACTGCCTATTAACTGAACCCCAAGTGGTTAGAACTTGTAGGAATAATCTTAAAAATAGACATATCACCTTCGAAGGAGAGGAGTGCTTGTTCATTGAAAGAACACTGAGTCTATATCACAAGAGTATTCCTGCTGTTCAAAAGCATTTAAGCGGAAGTGCCATTGATATCTTCGAGTACAAACAACAGAAGAGCATATCTTTCGAAACAAAGTGGTGGAGACCTGATCTAATAACGAATCAGCATATGGTTGAGCAGATACTAAAAATAATAGGCTTTTCACAGATTAGGCCATCCAGTCTATCCTTCGTTGGTGGCAACGACAACAACAGCACAGTGCATGAAACTATTAGGTCAATACTGCTTCGATCAGGCATATCTGAGAACATGCCAAATAAAATAGTTTCGAAGACAGTGGGAGGACTCAGCCTACAAAAATTAAAAGGTAAATCTGATAAATTCTTTGACTCAGATGGTATAGTGTCTAGTATTGTAACATTCCCTGAAAATAACATTCGTCTAAATCCTAGATTTTCAATTCAACACCTCGAAGATTCATACATTCGTGCGATAACAGTTAGCAGAACTGATACCCTCGCTGGTAATATGTTGGTATCCTATGCTGTTCAGAATAACCTGATCTTCAATCATGAAACCACCGTACATCATTCGGATGTACTCTGCTGTACACTAAGAGTGAGTGTTTATACTATTAGATCATGATTTTTGATACACACCCTGCACAACCTAAACGATCTATGTTCCACAGTCTATTTTGCTTGTATTCGGCATTCATAAGCCTAATTTCTTGGCTGCTGTTCATAGGCTTAGCCCTTGATATATTTTATGTACTTTGGATCAAGTTAGATACAGACTTAGAATTAACACTGCTGTACTTTGGTGGAGGCATATTCAAAGAACTAGATGAGACTTTCAACTTTGAGAGTGCTTCTTTTGTTAAGATGAGGTTAAATAAAATATCTGAAAAACGAGATCGAATTTCAAGTCAAAGGCGAAAATCCGATCAACTGATAGTACACCTTCGTATCAGCTTCATCTCTGAACTATTAGGTAGACTGGCACTAGTTCCTGTTACACACACATTTAGGACTATTCGATATACTATTAACTTGCTTGTAGACTGCTACAAGAACTGTAATTTTTCTTAGCCAGAGATATATTGGTATATTATATGAGGCTGAGATAAATAAAAAGAACTCTATTCATTTTATGAATATTCCTTCAAAAATAATGAGAAATTGTGTAAAGTGTGGGACACATACTCTTCATGATTTGACTAAGATAAGCAAAAGACCGATGTCCGCGATGTGTTGGGGTAACAGACAAGAACAAAGAACGAGTATGAGAGGTAACAGAGGCCGATTCTCCAAGAGCCCCGCTGAACGTGTAAAAACATCCAGAAAACCACACATACTACAAACGTGCGGTGTTTGTTCAGCTCATTCAAACTACATTGGTAGGAGAACCAAGAAGTATGAAATTGTCAAAGTTGGAGCTAATAAGACAAAATCATGAGAACCAATCCTTTTATCAAAATAAAATGCTCTTCGTGCGGTAATGAAGAGCTCGTTTACTATGCGTCTTCTTTCAAACCGGCGAAGAGATGCGTTGTCTGTGATGAAATACTATACACACCTACCGGTGGTCACTGTAAGACATTAGGTCATCAGGTAATAATAAATCAGGCGACTGATGAGTGATTGCGTAGTAGTACGAGTATCAAGTATTTCTGAAAATAATATTTGGTTCATATGCACGGGGATAGAAAATGAGAAGTCATACAAGTTAAAACTTCAGAATTTAAAAGGGAGTCTCGTGGATAGTATAAAACTGAGTTTAGGAGAATTCAGATTAGTTGTTAACGTAGTTCAAGGTGATATCATAAAAATTTCAAAGAGAGCTCAGAATCGAGCTATTTTTAAGAGTTTAGAAGAACTTAGCAGAGTTATTTCATTTGCAAAGAATAATATGTCTTCTGAGAAGTACGATCTGATTAAAAATCTGTCCAGAAACTGTGCAGGAATTGAGAAATACAATGAACTGATACCCCCTGTCCTGAACAAAGAGTTGAGTGACTTGATAAATCAGAGTAACATGAATCAAACAGTTAAGAAGGACTTATTCTTCAAAACATACAGTTCAGGGGGACATCAGACTATATGTGAACTGCTAATTAGTCTGATCAAAGAACATGATGTGGGAGTTGTTTACGTGGGTAATAGTTGTTTCAGACTGGAAATAAAGAGTTCATATACTGAAGAAGTTATTAAACTCATTGAATCGGTTCCTAAAATAAAAGCAGAAATCAGACTATTTGATTAATGGGTTACTCGCTGGGGATAGATGAATCTGGTAAGGGTAATCTGCTGGGTAATCTAATTGTTGCAGGAGTTATCGTCGACAGTTCGACTGATTTGAGGGCTATGGTTGATGTTAAGGACTCCAAAGCATACAGTTCAGATCAAAGTATTAGGGTCGTGGAGGAAAAATACAAGAACGTGTTTAAAGTAGTCTACTCTGAAGCAGAACCAGTTCTTATTGATCAATACGTAGGCCAAGGTCATCGTTCACTAAACACGCTTCTGATGCTACTGATGGTGGAAACTTGTGTAAAAGCATTAAATACTCACGATATTGAGTGTATTTTTATCGACTCGCCCGTGTCTAATTGCAACAAGTGGAGTACTGAGTTGAGGCGAATGGTTCTTGATAGACTAGATAATCCATTCGTTGGTTTTTTAATAGTCTGCGAGAATAGAGCAGAGTCCAAGTTCAAACAAGTAGCCTTAGCTTCTATCTTTGCAAGGTGCAGGTGGTTATCACATATGCAAGACATTTCTAATGAAATATACCACAGTACAGGTATAAGAATAAAGAGTGGAGTGACCACTGAAAGAGAATGTAGGTTATTCGTAGACACATGTCCGAGTTCAAAGTTCATAAGAAAATCATGGAAGATATGATACAGGGTGAGAATATCTTGGGAGGAGGAGTAGAGCCCCACAAGCACGCAAGATGTCTTGGTCAAAATTTCTTAAATTCTAAGTTTCATCTGCAAAAAATTAGATCGGCAGTACTGAAGGAATTTGAGCCCGGTTCACAAGTCCTAGAAATCGGACCTGGTCTAGGTGCACTAACCGAAGGGCTTCAAGATGATTTTAGACTAACACTCGTCGAATACGACAGTAGACTTATTGAATTACTGTCATGCTTTAATGTAAGGGAAGTTATACACTCTGACTTCAGTAAGTATAGTACGACTCATCAGTACTTCGTAGGGAACCTACCATATGATCGCGCAGTAGAACTAATGCTACACGCTATACGGTCCCCTAACTTTAAAAAAGGTTTCTTTCTGATACAAAAAGAAGTAGCTGAGAAAATTCTTTCTAGAAAATCTAATCGTCTTTCAGTACTTTTTAATGCTCAGACTCATGTCAAACACGTATTGGACGTACCAGGTTGCTGCTTCAAACCAGTTGTCAAGGTCACAGGTTCTGTCTTATTCGTAGGCAGATTGGAAGTTCCAAACTGTGATATTATGAAGGTTATTACTAATCGGCAATTGTTTTCAAGTCCACGTAAAAAACTTAAGAATGTTATTCGAACCTGTGGGGAACACGCTGATTCTAGGCTACAGGCTCTGTCATTTTTGGAAGTATTTAAACTTTTAAGAATTAATTAGGGCATGATATATCCTAAGAAAATTAATTAGTGTTATGAACTTAATCAAGAGTCTCTACGATCAATACTTGAGTGATGCACAGAAAGTTCAACTACCATATCAGGTGTATCAGAAGAGAATTTCAAACCTGCTATTGGCTGATTTTCAAATGTCAGAACAGACTGCAGCACTGGAGGTAATTTCTAAAAAAAAGTGCTCAAAGTATCAAAAAATAACACTCAGCCAAAGCCTTAGTAAAGCATACAGTGAGAAGAACGTTGAATTCCCTGTTACTGTATTGAATATTTCAGACTTGGAAGAAGTGAACACTAAGAATTCTGAGACGATGAAACTTAGACGAATTCTCATTGGTGATGAGCGATCTAGATTAAAAATAACACTTTGGAATGACATGGCTGAAGAGTTCACAGAAGACAAATTAGATACTATAATCGTAGTGCAAGGGCTTATGACCCAGAAGACATACAAGGGCTTCACATACTATAGTCTGACTCTGCATGATCATTACTCTGCACCTTCCACTGTTACTATGAGAGTTAATGAAGTTAGCCTGTCTGAAGCCTATGAGAAAACAGGTGTAGCGATAATACCTAAGTTGAGGTTTAGAGTAGTTTCAAAACAACTAAAACCAAGTGAAGCCGAGACGAGCAGTGTTAATAACCTCTTGATTCAGGACCTATCAGCTACTGCTGAACTAAAAGTCTGGTTCAACTCATCTAATAAATTCTACTGTGAGGAAGGCCTTGAATATGAAATGTACGGTGTAAAAAATAGTATTTCACGAGATTCTGTGAATAAACTAAGTATAAGTTTCAATGGACTAAACATCAGGTCTATTCCCAAAGAACTTAGCAAAATAAAAATTAGTATAACCAATGTGTTGTGTCAGAGTCTTAAATCATGTCCAAATTCTCTCTGTTCACTTAAGTGTACACTAAAGGCTGTGAAGCAGTTTAAACCTGATAATAATGAAAGCTCTTCTTTTAAGGTCTTCACTTTCTTGGACCTTTTGGGTAATGAAGGTTCTTTCATATTAAATTATAAGAATAATTCCTATGATACCTTGAATGAAGGCGATTTACTACTACTAAAGAATGTTATAGTATCTGAGTACTACCAGAGATTCAAGGCAACATTCTGTATGTTTAGTCTTGTTGACAAGATATGTCAGAACAAATAACAGAAATACCCGTATTTGACTCGAATATAAATCAGTCTGAAATTCAACTGTTCAAGAGTGTGAATAAATCAGTTTTTGAGAAACTGAAGAGTGCTAGTTTGTTGAATGTGCGTATTCTATCTGACATGGATTGGGAGGAACTTCTGCAGATTGGGATAACCAAAGATCGTGCAATAAAAATAATAAACGAAGCAAGGGATAATCTATTTTGCTCATTCGTTACTGCAGGGGATTACCTCCTTCAAAGGGCTTCAAGGAAAAAACTCAGGACTAAGGTAGATTGCATTGATAGGATACTTGGAGGGGGCTTTGAGACTCAAGCTCTTACTGAAATACATGGTGAATTCGCCAGTGGTAAAACACAAATGTGTCACCACCTGTGTGTTACAGCCCAACTTGAAACTGATAGTGATTCTCTCGCATCTTCGGTGATATTCCTCGATACTGAACAAACATTCAGACCACAGCGCTTGGATCCAATTTGCAGGAGATTCGGTTTAAGTCCTGATTCAGTAAGAGCGAATATCTACCATAATCGACCCGACAGTGTGGACAAGATATGTCATCTTATGACAAGACTTGTTTCTGAGTCATTCGAGAGCATTACTGGCCTAAAGACTGAGTTACCTCCAAGATTTTTAATAATAGACTCTGTCATAAAGTTCTTTAGAGCTGAATACTTGGGTAGAGGGACTTTGGCTGACCGACAACAAAGACTCTCTGGTTTCTTAAATGACTGTCAAAAGTTTGCTACGAAGCAAAATGCAGTAGTAATACTCATCAATCAAGTTACAGCCAACCCCGATGCCCTGTTTGGGCCTACTCTTAAACCAGTAGGAGGAAATATCTTAGGTCACGCGGCAACCTATAGGATCTCTCTTAAGAAGAAGGCTGGTGTTGGAAACAGAACTTTAACAATTGTGGATGCCCCGGACCTACCACCAATGGTTGTTCCATTTGTGATAACAAATGAAGGTATTTCGGAAGATGACTCAGACTCAGATAAGTAATCTATTAATCCTCTTCATGAGAGAGGCTGTACAATCACACAAATTCGTGAGTATTGTTTCAAATTATTTGAAATTAAGAGAGGCCTACAAAAGAATAGACTCTTTGATTAATTCAAACGAGGAGCTTAACTCTGAAAAATTATTTTCTGATCGTAAGACCTTAAAACAAAAACAAAAAAAATGCTTTAGTGCCATGTACTACAGCCTAGCAGAGTGCACTGGTGTTTGCATTCCTACAGTTTCGAAAAAACCAAAGAAACCTGAAGTTCTGCCTCAGCAATATCTTAAGAATGTGAGAGTGGGGAAAAGTAGAAAATACGTGTTGGTGGATGTTGGAGAAGACTGTCGTGCAAAGGTGGGCTTGAATAACGAAGGTAACAATGAACTTGTTATAAAAAGTAGAAAAGAACTACTATTCCATGCAGATGGTGTAGCAGGAACAATTGTGGCTATTCCCGAAGAATCGAGTCCAGAGTGTATTCAATTTGCAGCAGGTCTTGCATTCGTGAAGTCAAAGAGTTTCAAATTTAATCTTTTGAGTAGGAGTATAGTCTATGCTAAGGCCGAGAATGTTAAGGCCTTCCGAAGAAATGGAAAATTTATATTTAATTTCATAAAGTACAAGTCTATTAAGGGTTCGAATTTGAAATTTTCAGTTCAGGATGAGTGTATTAAATTCGGTGAAAAAGGAGAGTATACTTTTACGAATAAACCCGTTCCTTCAGATAAAATGCCATACGCGATAGTCAATAGAATTGCTAATTATACCAAAACAAAGTAGTTATTCAAGTACTGATTAAAGATCAGATAATTTTGCCCAATCTTGTATGTTAGGTTCATAGAAGGAACATTCTCGACTATTGTGCTTAGAATCAAGGTCTGATTTGAGAACATAATAGGATACTGTGTGGTTTTCTCCGACAGAGTAGGCCTTATTATTGGTCTGTTTAATGATTTTAGACAGTATGATCGTAATTTTTTAAGATTAACCTTATGTTCAGCTCTAGAAAAGCCTGATTCTAAGAAGTACTTGTAGACTCCGTCGAATGGAATCCTAAAACTGTGAACAGTTGAGAAATTCATGAATGAATTGGATGCGTAACTGGTGTCTGAATCAAGTGCTTTGTTTATTTTACTACTACTGGATATTGTACCTGGTACGGATAGTCTTCCCCAGTATTTTACGGTAGGGAATAGTTTACAAGATCCAAAAGAATCATTCAGTGCAGCCCATAGTTCCCTTTGTCTATGCTCTGTTGATTCTAAGTCCAAACCTCTTAGCATGTGAGAAACATCTTCTTTAAAATCATCTACTGTACTTTGAAAGTTCACAGTAGGTGTAAATTCATTGGACTTAAGAGTATGTTTATTGTGAACCCGCCTGTAACATACCCAATTGTTTAACTGTTGACACAGTCCATCAGACTTAAATCTGAAAGCAACCGAAGTTGTATTATGTCTATTCACCCATATGGTTAGATTCTGTGCTGGTGTGTTGTGTATTCCCTCTAGTCTATCTGATTCATCAGTATTTGAATAAACCCAACCCCTTTGGATTAGAAGTTCTAAGACTTCTTGGTAGACTTCAGGTCTCTTAGATGCAGATATAACACAATTAGATTGAAGACCAGCCCAATCACAAGCTGCTAATAGAGTTTGATAACAACAGAGCCTACTAGGTTTATTGTCAGGATCCGTATCGTCGAATCTTATGAGAATTTTACAATTCGTCGTGACTGCGAAGTACTTATGGATGCAAATCATTCTTAGACTTCCAACCGCTGGGGATGAATTAGGGTTAGGTGCTAATCTCAGTTTCATGTTTGGGTGAATCGCTTCAAGTTTGAAACTATTTAAATTATCATCATTCTTGGTTTTAATAAATTCGGCCCTCAGTTCTTCGAATAGCTCAGAATCAAAAGAATCTGCCCCCTCTACAGCTTCATTATACGCTGCTGAAATAGCCTGAATTGACTGTTGAAAAACAAGATTAGAATTATTTTTTAAGACTGAAAAGGCCTTAGGTAGTGCTTCTTTTAAGGTTATGCTTCTATTCTTTATCACTAAAGTTTTTAAATAAAGCACCAGAAAGGGGAATAATCTGCTATCAATATTTTTTAAGATCATTCACTGAGTGGGTCTACTGCTGATACGGCTCGGGCCAAAATCCTGTTTAATACTTGAGTGCACGCTAGCCCTATACTCGTTCTAAGCCCTGTAATTATAAGTCTTATCATAAAGAATAATGCGTAGACAATGTAATTAAGAGAGTAAGTAAATACCACGGAATTTGCCCAAATTTGATATAATACACAGATCAAAAAGAACTTAGCAAAAGCATTAATCGCATTGGGTTTACTCTCTGAAACCAGCTGATGTACTTTCTGTGTATCATACTCAAACACTTTTGGGATAAATTTCTCCCCAATCCCTTGGGCGACAATCCTGAAAAGTCCTTCGTTATTTTTCATCCAGCTTAAGGTTTGTTCTGTATTGCGTAACGAATTAGCCATATTCATTAGTTCTGTGTTATCCATATAGGTCTTATGAATGGATTTATTTTCAACTAAATTCTTTATACCATAATTCATCATCATATTGTATAGTCCCTTCCTATTATTGAAAATTTCCGAAGAAATACTTAAACAGTTATTCGCTTTAATACTAGCATCTTCACCATATTTTTGCGCAGTTTGACAAAAAAATAAGAAAGTCAGCCCATCAAATACTTTGTTTAACTTGAAGTTGCTTATTATTCCTGAAACTGTGGAAGTCTTTTTCTGGAAGTATATTATTTTTTTGACTAATTCGTCAGTCAGTTGACCTTGATTCGGCCAAAACCAATTCACCAAGAGCAAAACTACTATTTTTAGGACAAAGACTAATCTTTGTTCCAAAATCTGTTCGTTGGTGAAACTGGATTGAAACTTCAAACCAGAACAATATTGTTCAAGGCTTTGTTCGACAACAGATCTTATGACATGACAAGTATATGCTGCAAAGGGAATTTGAAAATAAAAGTCGAGTAGTTGATTAATACCTTCGCGTAGCATACCAACTGATGCCTTTGGCTGAAATGGATCTGGCCTTAATAACTTTTGTAATACTACAGTAACAAAGAAAATTACTTTAAGTAGTACCAGTGAAATAGAAAGAAATAAGCCACGACTTGCTGAGACAGCGTTTTCAAAATAAGAACAAAGATAGTTTAGATCGTTTAATTTGAAAGATAATGAGTCTGAGTAACTCAAAACAGATCTTATTAAAAAGTATAAGGGGCTGTTATCTCCGATAGACCCTAGTTCCAACAGCCCAAACAAAAGAAAAGTTTTAAAATATTTGATGAGTATATCTTCTCGAATTGCTTTTTGTTCGGAAGCCCATAGTGAAGTACCGAGAATTTTTTTAATTTGATCTAAATTGTCCGTATTGGAGAGAACAAATAACAGTAGGCATCCTAATGCTGCAAACATTATAAGCCCATTAGAATTAAAGAACGAAACTGGTTTGTCAGAAATTACATAGTATTTGTTATCATCTGAAATCACTGATGAAGGCCTATCAATGAAAGATTGTTGATTAGGGGGGCCCAATCTAAAATTATTGTTCATATATTATGATGAAAAGAGAATGATTTATGGACGAAAAAAAAATAATATCATTTGAAAAACTTTCTGCAGATTTTAAAATGTATAATACTCTGTCAATTAAGTGGATCGATATTCTTTTAAACAGTCTTGAAACAACTAAGTATACTATGTTTCTAACAACCCAGATGAATTTTTATTCAAAGTATATTGTTAAAGAACTCAAGAAATATTCTAGAAGTGGTGTGGACATTTCAAGATCAATCAGGGAGTTTAATAGTGTTTTCTTCGAACTCGCTAGACCAATATATCCTCAGTTAGTAGAAGGGAATAGGCCATACGAGAGTAATGTATATTTGCTTGATACTCTTCTTTGTGAATGCAAAGCAAATCTACAGTTATCTGAGCCTGGTATTTCTGAGTTGTGCAATTTTATTTTTACTGGTAGCACAATAGTACCCACCAGGTCAGATGATCTATTAGATAATTCAGTATTCGCAATTGAAGGCCTTATGAAAATGGGTAATAGTCTGAGAGTTGATATGAAAATACCGTTGTGGGAGACTTTGGACGAGATTTCAATGTCTGAGTCTGATGTATTCGAATTATTCACCTCTCGACCAGTGTGTATTAGTAGACTATTGGTTCAACATTTTAAGAAAATCCTGCAACACAAGTCTGGCCCTTACTACCAAATTGTGTTGGATGTGTTGAACTGTGCATCGGTGTCCGTGATGGCACAGGCAAGCGCTCAACGCTGTTCTTCAGAGCAAAGAAATTGTGAAATAGACCTACGTTCTATTCGAAAGGCTTGCATTCAAATAAGACAAAGTACTAGACTCAGCCCCAAGGATATTCTGTACGTCTGCATAGAAGGGCTACCGACTAAGGTTCAAGATGGCCTAGCATCTGAGTTACAAGCATTGAACATTATTGTCTGCAGACTGTTTGAAGAATCAGTAGACCACTTGGATGTAGTTCTATTGAGCGGCGACCAAATTATTTTTTATAAGTATTAGTTTCTGAGCCTCGCCAGTGTTGCAACTAAGAAAAAACCAGCGGGTCCCAACTTTGTTTCATATTCTATTTTAAGAAAATTATCTCTGAAGTTTATTTGTATTGTGTGATCCTTTAGAAGAGGAATCATAGAATCCAAGTGTTGTGCCGCATCTATTTGGATACTTTGTCTGAGGCCTCCTGAGTACTCTGCAGAAGTAAGTTTGGATAGATCGAAATGACTCTTAGACGTCTTGTCTTTGGTCTTTGCACTCAACACTAGTTCAGAATCCGACAAATCAAAGTTAAGCTCATTACTTAATTTTCTAACTATTTTTATTTTTGTGAATATCTGTTGGGCCGGTACTCTGAGAACATATGGGTAGTCTGATGGTACTCGTATTTTCTTAAATTGTGTGGACAGACAGTTAACGGATACAACTTCTTCACCATCGAGGTATAGGGCCACTGTATGCTGAGATAGTAGAACTGAAACATAAGTCGCAGTTATTAGGCTTAGTATGTTCAGTATCGTACTCAAGTTTGCAACTTTGCAACCATCCCACTGTTCAGAATTAGTACCAGAGTCGACAATCTCAAAATCTTCGAATAGTGTTTTTTGTATTTTTACCTCGAAGTATCCAGTAAGATTAGCCAAGTAGTTCCTGAATTGAAGACCATCTTCACATATTTTAAATTCAACCATAGGTGAAGCAGGTACCTTCTTTAGCGCAGATTCCAATATTTTAGGAGCTATTTTCCCGGATAGATAATATGACACGTCACTCTGAACGTGTTGTTGCCCCGCAGCCAGTGCACTTCCAGAATTCCGTAGGTGGTTCATCATTAGCTCTTATTTGAATTTGGTAGTATTCTGCTTCTCTAATACCACATGATTGACAGTCGAATTCGACTAAGTTAATAGCAGGTGTCATAGGTGAATCAGTCGAATCAAAAGCACTCTTAAATTTCTTGGGTTTATGGAATATTGTCATATTAATTTCAACTAATTATTTTCTTTTAATATTTATGCAAGACCTAATAGAATAAGTCATCCAAGTTGTTATCTAGTTTTGTTTGGAATATAAAATCAAGTTCTTGAAATAGTTGATCTATTTTACTGTAAGTATATGGTCTTAGAGTATATGCCTTTGATAATTTTTCGACAGCTGCACGATACTTAGTCACAGAATTAGGGTATACTGTTGAATGCAGAACTCCACCACACTTTGAACAAACTCCCTTTAGAGGAGGGAGGGTGTGTTTCAGTGAACAAGTCTTACACTTCAGATTTTGTCTGAGAAATGTGTTAATATTACCTCTAATGTCCATTAACAGATGAGAGTTTACGACTTTGTCTACTAGTTCATCAACATTACAGTTACTTATGAGCTTAGCAATTTCAATTTGGGCCTCAATTTTTTCATCCATGGACTCCAAGTCCTTGTATGCATTGGCTGTACTAGGCATTTGGATGATATCGGTCTTTACACTACAGGTTGTTGGCTTAGAATCTGTTTTTTGATTGATTAACCTTTCAAATTCGACAATATCTGATAATTTTCTTTTTGTTTTAAGAGGTTCGTATATCAACTCACCATACTCTGAACCCGTGTCAAGATTATGACATTCTCCGTCTATTTCTGACAAATCTATGAAATCACTAACGAAGATTGGTACATTCATTTTTTGACCTGCACCTTGTTTAAGAAATACATATGAAAAATTAAGTAGAGAGTCCAAGTACAGTAGTATATTATCCCCGTCTCCGTCGGCGTTTCTTCTCTTAGCCGCGTGAAATGCAGGATGGGCTAATAGTGTGTTAGTATTTGAAAAACCAATTATTCTAGAAAGTACTCCTACACAAGTATGTGGACTTATTCCTAGACACAAAACACCTATTAGATCCTTGACGGATTCACAGTTGTAGTATGAGGGCAGACCATACTGCCGTATGAGTAGCTCATCTAAGTACATTGTAGTTCTTAGGAAGTAGTCTGCACAGTCTAGTGGAATGACAATATCTTGAGGAAATATTTCAACTACTTGGTTTTCATCACACAGTGGAGCTCCTAGTACATCAACTGTATACCCTAATTTCAAAAATGAGTCTACTGACGTGTGAACCATCTTAGGTGAGAGGTGTGTTAGAACCGCATTACTAGCGGTGAACCTACATGAACCATCCTTAACAGTATACAGATCATACTTAGCTCTCAGATAGCCTCTACTAAACGGCTCTAAGAACAGTGTTCTTGCATGAGAGTCTGCACCTATTTTTATTGGATTGTCTAAGACTACGCCTAGTTCAACAAGCCCCTTGTCAATCTTAGATCGTACATCAATTTCTATTTTTTCCGTGTAGTTGAAGAATTGCTTTTCGCTTAATTCCGTGTTCTGTTCATACAAGATGAACGCACCCGTTGCTTTGTCTCTTGCGACTTGGGGACCTCTAACACCACAGTGTATGGGATATGGTGAAATAGCTGAACACACTGGGCACCGAAATAAAACATGATTTTGTGTTATTGTATTTAGTTGAGAACTAAGGAATTTTTGGACTGAGTCAACTCCTGCAGGAATTTCTGGGCTGTATATCAACCAGTTTACGGGAGGGTTAGTCTTTGAAGGACATGCACCCTCGGCTCGTCCAACTCTTGCACCCCAAGTGAATACCCCCTTTTGCCTCATATGAGGCCCTATTTCAGAGTGCCAATAGTTCATCAGAGTAGTATCATTCGAAATGACTTCAGATCTTGGACATAGTATTGCATCCAGGACCAAACGATACGTGGGGGATATGATGTGGTAATCTCCAACCACGACAGAAGTATGGCAAATTGCCATCTTCTCAAGCACAGTCTTTGCACCGGATGTTAGACGAAGGCCATTCAATCTATACTCTTCTTGAAGGAGCCTGAACTCAGATGTTTTTATTGTTGCAGTTAGAGGTGCACATAGTGGAGGCAGCATAACACCATTGTTTAAAAAATTATCAACAACAGTGAATTCATCAGATACTTGAAGATCAGGTTGTATACCTGATCGTCTACATGCTATGCCATATGATTCATCACATACTCCAAGGTCAATTATGTCTGCTTTGTTCTCTATGAAATCACCAGCTGTTATTAGTACTTCTCCTGAGTCTACTATCTTTACTATACTATCTAATATACTCTGTGCTAAGCATATTGAATCTACTAAGACCACTTCACCAGTGTTCAGGACTACAGTAGGTGGTGCAATACCAGTTACAGGTGCAACACTTGCAGCCTTCCCTGGAAACTCCGTTTTTAATTGAGTTCCCACGTTTAAGAACTTAAAAATTTTGCAAGTAGCAGGATGTAGCCCTATTTGCCCTAGGCCTGTATTATATGATTTACCTATCCTAACTCTCAAATTTCCGGGGGAGTTGGAGAGTGAGATGATGGGCCTACCTGAAATTATTTTTTGTAAGTATGCAGGCTGATCCCCATCTGAACCAAGTAGAGTATCCACAGCCTTCTCTCTGACATCTGGTGCAATGTCCTTAACACCAACTGGGTATAATTCCTTCAACCAAGCCCACTGCACTTGTAGGCCAAATCGATTCACACAAGATTCAAGTTTCTTACACTTGAGTAGTAGACCTTCGGTTATCAGCAGACATAGACCACCCCTGAGCCTTGGTGTCTTTATTCGAGGTAAGAACCGATAACATGATACTTCTCGCTGTTCACTAGGTAGGGCATCCAAGAATATTGGGCACGATCTCACTATGTGTTCTATTTCTGCAGAGGTCGGTTCTCTTTGTCGTGGGTGGATCTTACTGAACTGCATTACTTCATTTACAATACGGTTTATCTCTTCGGGTGTCTGGATCCAAGTACCATACCCTAATTTTATTCGAAACCAATCAATTATTATTATTATTATTCCTTGTGAAGTACCACCGGCACCTCTTATTGGTGAGTGTACGAGCAGTCTAAGATGTGATAGATCGTTCTGAAATATTTCTTCTACTTCAAGAAACCCTTCTTCGGGTGATGAGGATACACCTTCTACGCACACCGCCAAGGCTGTCACTACCGCTAGGTTCACCTTTTGAATGGAGCTTAGGTTTGTGAATACAATGAGAGGATCCTGATAGATGAAGTTACAGAGGGTCCATATTATGTCTAACCTAGGCATGTTCTCATCCAGAAGTGCTCGTAGTTTATGACTTATTTCGACGTTCTTAGTGAAGTACTGTACTCTTTCGACTAGGTCCTTGGTGAATATAACCTCAACTCTATCACTATAGTCAGAGCCCTTAGCCCTTGCTCTATTTGCAAGATTATGTTCGATTGTAGCTCCTTGGGAGTACAGACTGACTATTGGTTTAAACCTCTGTATTAGTTCTATTTTCACAGACTTCCTTCACCTAAGAAGTCTATGGTGTATGAAAGTCTGTTATCTCTGAATGGTACTACGGTGAGCTTACAGATCTCAGGAACTAGGCCAAGCCTAGCTTGAAATGATGATAACCCTTGCCAGGCTCCACTATTAACCAGTAGTGTTCCACAGTCGAGGCATGTATTTGTCATCGTGTGAATGTGTCCTGTTATGAAGAGCCATGGCTTTTGTTCGACTATTAGAGGATCTTCTTTAGTCCAAAGAGTGTTACCGTTTCGGCCCATAACAGGTGATAGGTGTCTAATCTTAAGCAAGTATTCCATAGTTCGCTGAGGCCTAGGGTATGTGAGGTACTGTATTTTTGAAATGAGTTGATCCATTGATTGTCCATGGTATGCAAGTACTCGTCTACCACCAATGTCGAGTAGAGCTGGGTTAGCATAGAATCGAACATTAGAACCAAACAGGTCAGAGTAGACCTTTGGTAGTTGAGGTTGAGGGTGAGCTCTTATTGTTGCATCATGATTGCCTGGGAGTATGTGAACTGTTATTGATTTTCTAAGTTTATTTAATAGGTCTGCTGCTGCATAGTATTGCTCATGACAAGTTTGCAGGCTTAGTTCATTGTTTTGATTCGGGAATACTCCCGCTCCGTCAATAAGATCTCCAGCTATGATTAGATCTGACACATTAGGCCTGTCATTCATCCAAAGTAGTGCATTAGTAAACTCTTTTTGTTTAAATAACAGACTACCTACATGAACATCAGACATTATAGCCAGTTCCCCTTTTGTTTCTAGTTCAGGCCAATTAGACCTACTTTCCAGCAGTTCATCTCCTGCAAAAGTAATTGAAATCAAGTTCTTTCGTCTGAGCAGTGATTCAAAGTTTAGACTAACAACCGTACCCTCCATTGCGAATTTAACCATGTCCATTAGGCCTTTCTTCTTCTGTAGGTGCTCTTTTTCAACTGTAATATACCCTATACCTGATGCATCCTCACACTGAAAGACGTACTTGTCCAGGCGCTCCGTGTTTGAGTTAATCCTGACAATAAGTGAAAATACACGATCTTCAGTATTTCCCTTGTGTTCTCTAACCAATTCCAGGGGGTAGGGCGAAGTGTGTGATAGCATACGACTAAGCACATCAAATCTATTCCTTTGCATGGCAATATAGGTTGAAATCTCTGAATTTGCCGAAGAATCAAAGTTCATAACGGTATCTTAGACTTAAGTTTTCTTAAATTCATTACGTTGTTGGCGTGAATCGAACGCGCACCATCTAAAAGATCGAGCTTAGCAGGCTCGTGTGCAACCCACTGCACATCAACAACTAACAACTCATTCTCGTGTTACTAGTATTTATCACTTTTTTAAAGAAGTTGGAATCTACGAGTATCATTTTGTCAGAGACTTTGAAATTACCACTGGTTGAGTATATGAAGTACTCACCTTTGACAGATCTGATCTCTTTGAAGGTTTTAACTTCAAAATTAAATTGATGTTGCTCAACACAACTGTACTGTTGTAAATTCTTAATCTTGTCTGTTAGTTTTATTTTTAAATCACTCAAACAGGACAGTTCTTCAAAACCTGAATACTGAATAATAATCTTATGAACGGCGTTGGGGATTGGTTTAATCATTTTCACAAAGCGATTTAGGCCTATTGAAAATCCAAAACAAGGTGTATCATTTTCTGATTTTATTTTTGATAGATTGTAGAAGCCTCCTGACATTATGCTCGCAGAGACATTGTCTCCCTCGTACACTTCAAAGAATAGGTCTGTGTAGAAGTTTAAACCTCTGACGAGGAGTGGATTGTATTGTACAACCGCTGAGCCTGAGTTGATGGCTGCAGCGAATAGCTCTACTGCGATTGGTTTGCTAATACCCTCCAACACCCCTATGAATTCAATTATTCTATGGTAGTCTACTTCTGGATTTTTTTTGACAACGGTCTGCAGTGTGTGTTTGGATAGTTTGTCTATTGTCTTGAGTAGTAGATGTCCTTCGGCCTCGCCGCAGGATGTATCACGTATTGCAGTGTCTAATACTTCTTGGCTATTCACATGAACTGTGAATTTTGTCTTCGATAATTGTAAGACTGAATTCAAGAGCATCAGGCAATCAAGCATAGCACTGTTCTTGTCCTTTACAGAGTACGTTGTATCAAAATCAAATTGTGAGAATTCTTTGAAACGATAAGCAGTCACCGGTCCATTCCTGAACACTCGTCCAAACTCCATTCTCTTTGCAGGCCTAGGATCTTGCTTGTTGAATTGAAGTGCGAGGGGTGTGGTTAAATCATAACGAAGACCATCACATGAGTTGTCGAGTTTAAATACCTCCTTGACTATGTCGGCGGCAGGTTCATACTTACCAACTAGTGTTTTCATACTTTGTATGGTATTAGACTGTGTCAACTGAAAATTAGACTCAAGCCCCAGTCTAAGAAGTTCTTCAACCACCACCGCCAGTTGTTCGGATTCCTTCATATTCTGTTATTTTGTGGTTTCATTGCATCTGTTTCTGCCTTCTCTATTCTTTGGCATTCAAGACAATTACGACGTTCTTCGAACTTGTTAATTCGCTCATGAAGCAAGATGGCACAGGCACTGCTTATGTTTCGTGTAGAAGTATACATTGAAGAGGTCTTCTTGGCCTGTGAAGCATTTAAGAACTGTCCAGCATTGGCACAGAGTATCATAATTAAAATCGAAGATGTAGTTCCAGCACATGAAATATCCGTGTATGTTATTCGCTTCGGGTAGAGGTATACACCAAATATCAATTTTGGAAATACCCATGCTTTATATTTATTAATGAAATCAGAACTACACTCTATAATAGTCTGCATTGCTTCTTGACTCGGTGCAGAAATAGAATCAAGCTGCCTAATTGATTCAAAAGGATCTGTTTGAGCCCTGGAATTGCAACAGAATACACTAATGTAATAAGTCCCAACTAATGCGACTACCCTCCAATAGAAGAACTCGTCTAATAACTTCAATGAACTCTTTTCAAAAGTTCTAAGCAAGACTATGTCCTTAACCAAATTAATGCAGTTTTTTATTATATTACAACTTAAAGTTAGCCTCAAGAACTCTAGAGTAGTACAGACTGGTGAATAGCTAGAAGATTCCAGTAATATACTCCTATATAGAATATTACTCGTCTGAGAAGGCTTAGAAAGATCTTTTAGTACATTCTCAATTAAGTTATCCTTGAATTTTCCTTTGAACACTCTATGCAGTACTGCCATAGCGTATCTTTTTACTATGCTATGCTGCTGATGGCTTGTTGATAGCATAGACCGATCTGCAATACTGTTGAAGGATGCTAGGGTATTATATGCTTCTGGACCTAGAACTGTTAGAAACAGCACCATCATTCGTATGTAATTTATACTAATTTCATCGATGACACCATACCTACACATGAGCACCAGGGCCAGGACTACATCAAGTAGACTGGAGCAAATGGATGTTACCAGCATTGGATTGTATAACTTGTTTATCGAAGAAACTACTACGAGTTTATAAAAAGGACAGATTAGTTTGAAAAGACCTGTGTCTTTTTCAGAAGGCCATGCTCGTAGTATAGTGTGGACTGATGCAATGGATAATGCAGCCGCAATTGTCATTCTCAAGTTTAACAGTTCTAACAAATCGCAGATGTCCTTATACTTTGTATTCGTCAAAACACAGTATACTATGAGTGGTTCAATTCTCATAATATTTCGTATTACTGCTGATAAGAAGAAAATATTTTCTTTTGTGACAAATAATACGCCATAGCTCATCAGTAACTTGAAGAATATACTATTTTTTGCAAGAGCATTAATAGAAAATGGGCCAATTACAACACCTGAGGGTTCTATCATAATCTTAGAATAAAGACTGTATGGACTGCAGAATTGAGATTCTACTTGCATTTCTGGAACATTAGATAACATGTACTGAGATTGTGATGTACCGCTTAATATACTTTTTGCATATGCTAAACTTCTTAAATGTTCTTCAACAAGAATGTCTGTGGTACTGTCCTTTTTTGTAATATGTGTCAGTGCAGGTGTGTCTAAGATGTTGATATAGTCCTCTGTTAACTTAGACTGAGGAAACAAAAGAGACAAGTCACTCGTATAGTTAACATAGTCTGTAATTTTTGCAAGAGAGATGAAGAAAAAAACAACAATAGATTTAAACAAACAATTGACCACTACTAATGTTAATACACTAGCCAAAGTTCTAAAATATATTTTGAAGTCCTTGTCTAAGTCCTTGAGTATACTTATGTAGTTTTCAAAAACAAAAGAATATGCAAAGTTGAAGATAGACAACATGAGAAGTATTGTGCTGCTCGTGAAGAAGAAAATATTCTTCTTAGATGGATTCATTAAAAACTTATCAGCACCCAATGCGTAGTATCCAGCTATCACCGAGAATAAGACACCTGCTAATAACTTGAGTGGGCCTTTAGTTAAGAAAAAAGCTGATTTTAATGTCTTCAAGTGGAATACGATAATACTGAATATATTTTTTAAAATACTTGTATGGTCTGTCCTTGAGCCAGTATTGTAGACGAGATAGTAACAACTTGTATAGCTCATGGGCTGAGTGTTGCCGTACTAAACTCGGGCTTGGCTTCTGATACTCTAGTGTGACTGAGCATCTTGACCAAATCTGGCATCTTCTTGGTTGCATAGTAGTATTCTACTAACTTGATTAGACCTTCTGTGTTATCACGTGGTACAAAACCACCTAGGTTATATTCTCTTCTGCTGAGAATCCAACCATCGTCCAAATGAGTATATTCATCTCCTGTTAGTTCGGGAGGTATTGTTGTGTCTGTTAGACTGTAGAAACGTAGTTGCCGCAATTCACTCAACTTAAGTACTAAGAACTCAACACTATTGGTGACAGTGTCTTTAATGAAGAACAACCAGTACTCGAGGAACAAACACTGTGCACAACTGTGGGATATGAAAATTAGATTAGATACCCCATCCTCTAGCTTCTCAAGTAGTAATCGTCTACAGTTTCCTACGGCTTCACAGTCTAAGTTTGCTACAATTTCATCCAATATGTTATACTTAGTCCACCTCAGCAGAGCTAGTGATATATGAAGTTTCTTCTTTTGACCCGCGGATAGTTTAGAAAAAGATAAGTCTAAGAATGATCTAGTCTCTCCTAAGACTTCAAGATAATACATGAAGCCCTCCTGTGTTATTCGCTGGTCGAGGGTGCCATAGAGGCCCATCAACTGTTTTACTGAAATATCTGGATACCTAGGTTCTGAGAAGATTATGTTAGATAACCTCTGATCAATAACATCTTCCTTGGTCATAGTCTTGTTCTGGGCTGTGTGAAATACAACTGACCCCTCATTCAGGTGAACATCTTCTGTGAAAAGACCTTTGAGTAGTGTTGATTTGCCTGCACCATTTGCACCGAATATTGCTAAACTATTGTAGCCGTCGAATAGTCTAAGATCTACTTCCCGCAGTACGACAGCGGGTACGCCTGCATTCAAATACCACACGTCTGATGACTTAACTGTGATCATGGAGTTCATCATATGATTCAGGGGGTTGCTCAGATGAATCAGAATCTTCAGAGTTGACCTGTCCTCTATTCAGTATGTTATAACCTGACATAATTATTTCATTCGCGAATAGTATTTTCATTAAAATACTGCAGAGGAATAACGAAATAAAAAGGAAGAAATTTGGAAACAGGAACTGAATATCTGTTAACAAATCAGTATTCTTTTTTTTCAGATCAGGCCAATTACAAAATGAATAGTTAAAATAAATGAACCTAAACCCTTCATCTACCAGGTGAAATAGTCTCGTCCACTGTGGGTTTACCACATTACAGAAATCGACTAGTTCCACCAAATAACTTAATACTTCTACGAATAATACCAAGGCAGTTTGGCCTGTGCCTATTGTCTTATAGAAATCAAATTGAGTTGATAATTTTTCCTTGCAAAATAATAACTTAAAACCATAGTATCCACCATACACAGAGGCTTCTACGGCTGAAACCACTAGAGTATCTGCTGTGTAGAAGAATAAATAACTTATTATTGATTCAAGAACAACATAACTCGATGTGAGAATAAAGAGATACATGGCTGAAACGTTCATCTTAATTAGTTCTGGTTTCAGCTGGCCCATTATGATCGCTGATGCGGCAGAAATACATTGAAGTAATAGGCAAAGTTGCAACTTCCAATTCTTATTGAAAGTGAACAGGTGTTCAGTAGATGTTCTAACACATAACAAAGCTGTGAACAATAAGTTGGTCCAAGAATTGAGCGGATTATCAACAAGGGCTAGGTATTCCATCTTGAGTATCATACAACAAACAGTAAGACCTAGTATTGCAAGAGTCTTCATACTTAATTCTGAACTAGGGCTGTGCTCTCGTAGTTGCCAACATACTGCTATTAACTTCACAAAATTCACCAAGAAGAATAGTCCACAAAAAGCCGAAAACTTACACTGTAGTAGATCTGATGCCCAGTCTAATACATTCTCACTTATTAATTTAAAAGTACCACAGATTACAGAAGAGTATGAATCCGCTCGAACTACTGAACTGCGTGTCTGCTCAAAGAGCTCGTTCACTCTGTTACAACTTCGGCGTTTATTTCTTCTTCCTGTTCAGAACTAGACTCTGGTTCTTGCACGGTTGAATCACTTGGGGTCTCAGAAGTGTTTGAGCTAGAATTGGATGATACATCCTTAATATTCTTAAGAATATCCTTAGCCTTCTGAAGAACGACTCTATAATTCTGAGGCTCTCCTCCGTTAACAAGTGAGAATTCTTTGACAACACTCTGGAATGAAGTGAAATCGTAGTTCTTATCAGTTTCCTCTCTTAAGTCCTCAACTGTGCTCTGAAGAGCTCTGAATTCAGCTTTTATTTCACTACAGGCCTTAAACTTAATATCCTTCTGTTCATTAGCCTTTGAGTCATCCATAATCTTTTTTATTTGTTCAGCAGACAATTGTCCTTTGATCTTTAGAGTAGTATTAGCCTGAACACCAGACTTCTTTTCAACTGCACTGACATGTGTTTGTCCATCAGCATCAACTTCAAGTGTTACTTCGATTCTAGCCTCTTGTGCTTTCATCTTAGGAAGCCCCGTAAGTTTTAGTATTCCAAGTTCTTCGTTCTCAGAACTCTTTGTCCTCTGACCACGTAGAATTCTAACATCAAGTCTCTGAGTATTATTCTGAGGATTAGTAAATTCTTTTGACTTCCTACAAGGAACAGTTGTGTCTTTGTAAATTATTCGCTCAAACACTCCACCATAGGTCTGAACACCTATTGAAACAGGTGCTACATCCAATAGTATCATTCCCTTCTGAGTACCAGCAAGGATTGAACCTTGTATTGCAGCTCCCACTGCTACACAAGTCATTGGTTGTATTTTCTTGTTTATTACTGCATTAGGAATAATTTCCTTGATTAATTCATCAATGAAATCAGCCCTAGTAGGTCCTCCAACTAGTACAACTTCCATTTCATCAGATAATTTGAATTCATCAACTATGCTCTTCAAACAGTCCTTAATCCTGGTCGTTATTGGTTTGATAATCTTCTTCATTTCATTCCTTGATAGAGTACAGTTCAGTGTTATGTAAGCACCACGCTCGTCTTGTATCAGATCAGGAATTATAAGTTCTGCATCATATTGGTAGGTAAGATTTATTTTGAGTTGTTCAACTTCGTTCTTAATATAGTCTATGATTTTTTTATTGCTGATTGAAATTCCATGCTGAGCTTCCCACTTCTTTATGAAGTGCATCGAAATGAGATCAGTCATATTTGTTCCTCCGGTATTCTCTTCTCCTCTTGAACCAACTACGTCAATGACTCCATTATCTACTTCTACGAATGTTACATCAAATGTTCCTCCTCCTAAGTCGAATATCAACAGTTTCTGTTCGGATTTCTTATTGTGGAATCCATAAGCTATTGCTGCTGCTGTTGGTTCGTTAATCAGACGTACAACCTTCAACCCCGCTACTTCTGCAGCCAACCTTGTATTCGTTCGCTCTAAGTCAGTGTAGTATGCTGGAACAGTTATTACAGCTTCTTTAAATTCAATACCAGATTGAATACATGCTTCCTTCTTTATCTTCTTAAGAATTTCTGATGCAATAGAAATAGGTTCTAACATAGTTCCCAATGCATCCATTGGTGTTGGGTATATTTCAGAGTAATTCGGCTCTTGGCTCATCTTAACCCTGAGCTCTTCCAAACTGTACTTGATTATCTTTTTAATTTTTGAGATAACTGATACTCCCTTAAGGTTCTTTACTCTGAGCAAGTCGAGAGCTGGTTTTCCTACTACGATACTCCCATCTTCTTTATAAGCAACTACTGAAGGGTATGCTTTTCCAGACACAGTTGTTCCATCAAATGATTCAATCAAGATCTCTCTACCATCTTTTATATAACAAGCTTGCGA
>JACKZZ010000014.1_pt1 | contig 34229 bp, 23 predicted proteins | sample 8027871 | NCBI WGS metagenome assembly JACKZZ01 (sample SAMN15724774, study PRJNA655200) | protist metagenome | isolation source: fluorescence activated cell sorting (FACS) single amplified genomes of... | place: USA: West Boothbay Harbor, Gulf of Maine | collected 2000-07-19
GTTTTATTTTTTAAAATTGTTCAAAAAAGGCAAAACTAAGGAAAAGGCGTTTTTTGGCAAAGCTTGAAGTTGTAAAAAGGCCTAAATTTAAGATTCGTGGGCTAGTATAAGGAAATTTTATTTAGTGTTGTGTCCGGTATTTAAGCTGTGGTTTGGCTTAATGTAAATCCAATTATTATTATTGTTTTATTATTATTGTTTTATATGTCAAGTTGTGTAAAAATGTAAATTCCATAATTTTGGAATAAAAGATGAATTATCATTTAATATTAATAGTTGAATTAATTATAAATTGTTTATTAACAATAGTACCAATTTTAGGTACTATTGCATTTTTTACATTAGCAGAAAGGAAAATTATGGGTTCTGTTCAGCGACGTACAGGTCCGGCAATTGTTGGTTATTTAGGTTTGTTGCAGCCGTTAGCAGATGGTTTAAAATTAATTATTAAGGAAATAGTTATGCCAATTAAAGCAAATACTATTTTGTTTTTATTGGCACCCGCTATAACTTTAATTTTGGGGTTGTGAGGTTGAATATTTTTGCCTTTAAATTACAATAATTGTTATTTTGATGCGGATTTTAGTATTTTATTTATTTTACTATTGTCTTCTTTTGGTGTATACGGTATTTTATTAGCGGGTTGAGCTAGTAATTCTAAGTACGCCTTTTTAGGTGCTTTAAGGAGTGCTGCTCAAATGATTGCTTATGAAATTTCAATAGGTACTATTTTATTGCCTGTTATTTTGTGTTCTGGTTCGTTTAATTTAATTGATATTGTTTATATTCAACAAGAATTGGGCGTTTGGTTTTTTTTTATGTTAATGCCGTTAAGTATTATTTTTTTTATCTCTTGTTTAGCTGAAACAAATAGGGCTCCTTTTGATTTACCGGAAGCTGAAGCAGAATTAGTAGCTGGTTACAATGTCGAATATTCGTCCGTAACTTTTGCAATGTTTTTTTTAGGTGAATACAGTAATATGATTTTAATGTCGGCAATTAATGTGATTTTTTTTTTTGGTGGTTGAGAATTGCCATCCTGTTTTAAAATTATATTTTTTCCAATTTTAGAGTTAATATTTAGTTTAAAAGTAATGTTTTTTTGTTTTTTATTTATTTGGGTACGTAGTAGTTTACCAAGGTTTAGATATGACCAACTAATGGATATTGGTTGGAAATACTTTTTACCTTTAACTTTTGGTTATTTTCTTTTAGTAGTTGGTTTAATTTATTTTTTAGATGCTAAGCCTTGTATTTTTATACAGGTACCATTTTTAAATCAATTTGACATAGAAACTTATATATTTTAATTTTAAATAAAAATGTTTCATATTTTAAATAATTTTAAAAGAGTATTAAACATTTATCAAGTAATATCTAATATGTATTTTAAATTTAAAAAAAATATTATTATTTTTTTTTCAACACAAAATAGTTTTGTTAATGTTTCTAACTTTACTTATAGGTGATTATGATCTTGTAATCACAAAGATATTGGTACATTGTATATGTTATTTGGAGCTTTAGCAGGTGTAGTTGGTACTGGTCTATCTATGTTAATTAGAATGGAATTAGAAACACCTGGAAATAATGTTTTTGATGGAAATTACCAAATGTATAATGTAGTAGTTACAGCGCATGCTTTTGTAATGATTTTTTTTTTTGTTATGCCTATTTTAATTGGTGGGTTTGGAAATTGGTTTGTACCAATTTTAATTGGAGCACCAGATATGGCTTTTGCTCGTTTAAATAATTTAAGTTTTTGATTATTAATCCCAGCTTTTAAATTATTATTATTATCCAGTGTTTTAGAAGTTGGTGCCGGTACAGGTTGAACGGTTTACCCACCTTTAGCTAGTGCTTGGGCACATTCGGGCCCTGCAGTAGACGCAGCTATTTTTAGTTTACATATTGCTGGTATTTCATCAATTGGTGGTGCTATAAATTTTATAGTAACTATATCTTTAATGCGGTGTAGAGGTATGTCTTGGGAGTCGTTGCCTTTATATTGTTGGTCAGTTTTTGTAACTGCGATTTTATTATTATTATCATTACCTGTTTTAGCTGCGGCTATAACTATGTTATTAACCGATAGAAACTTAAATACAAGTTTTTTTGAGCCAGAAGGTGGTGGTGATCCAATACTTTACCAACATTTATTTTGGTTTTTTGGGCATCCAGAAGTTTATATATTAATTTTGCCTTCGTTTGGTATTATTAGTCAAATTATTGGTACTTTAGCTCAAAAAAGAATTTTTGGTTATAAAGGTATGGTTTATGCTATTAATAGTATTGGGGCTTTAGGCTTTATTGTTTGAGCTCATCATATGTTTACAGTAGGTTTAGATGTGGATACCCGTGCTTATTTTATGGGTGCTACAATGATTATTGCAATACCGACAGGTATTAAAGTGTTTAGTTGAATTGCAACATTATGGGCCGGTATTTTAACTAGACATACTCCATTATTATTTGCTTTAGGTTTTATTTTTCTTTTTACCATCGGTGGTGTAACTGGTGTAGTATTATCAAATGCGGGTTTAGATTTAGCATTACATGATACTTATTATGTAGTAGCACATTTTCATTATGTATTATCTATGGGTGCAGTTTTTTCTATATTTGGTGGTTTTTATTATTGAATAAGTAAAATGACTGGTTTAGATTATTCTGAATATTTAGGTAGGTTACATTTTAATGTGTTTTTTATTGGTGTAAACGTAACTTTTTTTCCAATGCATTTTTTAGGTTTGGCTGGAATGCCTAGAAGAATACCTGATTATCCCGATTCATTTCAGTATTGAAATAAAGTAGCAACCTATGGTTCAAGTATTTCATTAATTTCTTCTCTTATTTTTTTTTATGGTGTTTATCATTTTATGACACACCATAAAAAAGCACATATGGCACCATGGGCAAATCCATTGGTGATTACTAATTTTTTAGAGTCTCGTCATGGTTATAGAGTAGGCATTAATTGATATAAATTTGGTTTTTTAAATTCTGAAAGGTTTTTAAACACTAAAACTTGAAAACAATATAGTTTTGTAACTTTATTTTTGTTAGATGCGCCAAGGCCTTGACAAATTGGTTTTCAAGACCCTGCAACTAAAATAATGGAAGATATTATTGATTTACATCATGACATTACCTTTTATTTAATATTAATTTGTGTTTTTGTAACTTGAATGTTATTTGAATGTATATACCGTTTTACTATTGGTAGTAAATTAAAAAAAGGTGCGGTTGAAACTTATATTTTACCACAAGTAACACACAATACAACTTTAGAGGTAATTTGAACTACAATACCTGCATTCATATTAGTTTCTATTGCTATACCGTCTTTAACTTTAATTTATTCATTAGATGAATTAAAAGACCCATTTTTAACTTTAAAAGTTGTTGGTAATCAGTGGTATTGAACTTATGAATTTACAACTAATATTGTAAATGAAACAAGTATGAATAGTTGAGTAAAATCTGATTTAAATTTAAACAAGTCTATTTTTATTGAAAGTAATTCAAATTTAAGCTATTCAGTGATTTCAGGGTTAAATCCAATTATTTATTTAAATCCAGAGTTATATGAAAATATTATTTTAAATAACGATGGAAATATTCAAATGTATAATTATAAAAATATTTGAGCTACAAGTAAGCCTGCTTATGTTAGGGATTCATTAACAAGGTATCCATTTTTTTATTATTATAAATCATTTATGAGTATTCTTTTTAGTGATAATTTTGCTAAATTTAATTTTTATGATTATTTTTGTTTTAGTATTTTAGGTAATAAGGCAAACAATGAAAATATTTTTAGTTTAATTTATAATAATGTAGTTGCATCAAATTTTAATGAAATATTTAGTTATGATTTGTTTATTTCTTTATTACACAATATTGAAGTATTTATTATAAATAAATCTGAAAATTATACTCTTTTAAATTTGTATTGAACAGGTTTGCAAAAATTATCTTTTGAATTATCTTTTAATAGCTTATTTTTTAATAATTTTTTACAAAGTTTAACAGAAGATTTTTTAACAAATAAATTAAAGTCTTTAACTTTAAACTTAGATACTAATTTAAATGATTTTAAATTAGCTTATTGTAATACTTTATTATATTATACTTTAAATTCAAAAGAGTGGGGTAATATAGTGTTACCAAATTCAATTGTAACTTCAAAAAATAATTTTATTTTAAATAATTTTGTATTTGCAGAATTAATTTTTCAAATATGTTCAAAAGATAATTTTGATTTAGGTTTCTATTCGTTACGTTCTTGAGATTTGGAAGATTTTATTAGCCAACAATTAGAGTTTATAAATAATATTTCTACTAATTTTGTTGGAAATGCAGTCGCGTATTATACTAATTCAGTTGAAAGTTTAAAAGATTTTAATTTTTATTTTAGTAATACTAATTCTTTTTTTTTATTGGATTCAAAAGTATTTAATTTTACTAAATCACTATTAGTTGACAGTTTTTTAATTAAAGCAGTTGATATTGCGTTTGATAGTAGGCTAATAGACGAGTCAGATTTAGAGTATGGCCAATTAAGGTTATTAGAAGTAGATAATAGGTTAATATTACCAACTGAAGTATCTATACGTGTTTTAATTACGTCATATGATGTTTTACATTCGTGAGCAATACCTTCATTAGGTGTTAAAATGGATGCTTGCCCGGGCCGTTTAAATCAAATAATTTTAAATATAAAACGTGCGGGAACATTTTATGGCCAATGTTCAGAAATTTGTGGTGTAAACCATGGTTTTATGCCAGTTGTAATACAAGCTATAGAAATTGAAGATTTCATAGATTTAATACCTTCTTTAGCTGGTTTTTATAATGAATAAAAAATAATATAAGTAGTTTTTACTATAAAAATTTTTAATTATACAATTTTAAATAAAAAAATATGAATATTCCTGGTTCAGAATGAACGCTAGAAACTTTTTTAACACATGTAAGTTGAACGTAAATATAAGTGGCAAACGGGTGAGTAATATATTAATTAAATACCTAATAATAAGAGATATTTTTTTTGAAAAATTAAAGTAATATCTTATAAATTATTTTATATCTTAAAAAAGATTTATATCGTTATTAGATTTGTTAATATAGAATTAAATTGTTGGTATGGTAACGGCGTACCAAGTTAATGATTCTTAACTGTGCTGAGAGGTTTTACAGTCACATTGGAACTGAGATAAGGTTCAAACTTCTACGGAGGTCAGCAGTGGAGAATATTTGAACAATGAACAAATGTTTGATTTAGTAATGTTTCGTGGGTGACGAAGGCTCGAGTTGTAAAACCCTTTCAATAGTGATAATAATGATGTTGCTAAAATAAGAAGTCCCGGCTAATTATGTGCCAGCAGTCGCGGTAATACATGAGGGGCAGGCGTTATTCGTCTTTATTGGGTGTAAAGGGTATGTAGGTAGTTTTTTTAATTTTTTTTCAAACTTAGGTATATAACTTAATTAGAAATTTTAATTATTATAACTTGAGTTATAAAGTAGTTAATAGAATTTGTAAAGTAGGGGTAATATCCGTAGATATTATAAGGAATACCAAAAGCGAAGGCAGTTAACTAATTATAACTGACACTTAGATACGAAGGTATAGGTAGCAAACAGGATTAGAGACCCTGGTAGTCTATACAGTAAACGCTGGATGTTAAATATGGGTTTAAATATCCGTATTGTAGTTAACACGTTAAACATTCCACCTGGGGAGTATGGCCGCAAGGTCAAAACTTAAAGGAGTAGACGGGAGCTATTGCAAGCGGTGGAGCATGTTGTTTAATCTGATAATCCGCGTAAAATCTTACCAATTTAAAAAAAATTATATTTTTGGTTATAATTAAGGTGTTGCATGGTTGTCGTCAGTTCGTGTTGTGAAATATTTGGTTTATTCCAAATAACGGACGTAACCCGTTTAATTAAATATAAATTTAATTGATGACTATTAAGTAAATAGAGGAAGCGCGGATGACGTCAAATCGTCATGACCCTTATAAATTGGGCTTCGTCTTGATGTGCTACAAAAATAGTGCCAATAAGATGCTAAAAATTTTGAGCAATTCAAAAAAAACTATTTAAGTTTGTTGTGTTTTCTGAAATTTGAAAACACATAAGAGAAATCGCAAGTAATTATAGATTAGAACGCTATAGTGAATAAGTGTTATAGTTTTGTACTCACCGCCCGTCGCGTTTCTGAAATCGGATTGGGTAAAGTATGTTAAACTTTTTTTAAAAAATAATATTTTTTATTTTAATTTATTCAAATTAAGTTTTGAAAAAAAATAAAAATGTTTATTAAATTTTTTAATAAGAGTAACTATGTGTGTTAATTTGGTAACGGAAACTAAGTCGTAACAAGGTAACTGTAAGGGAACTTGTAGTTGGAGAATAAAAATTTTAATTTTATATATTTTATAAAATTAAATTGTAAATTTCTTAATTTTTTATAATATAAATGTGTGATACCATAGGAACTCAATTCTACTTTGTATTTATTTGTAATATATTTTGTTAAAGAGAAATTACTAAGTTAGTTATTTACAAGAGAGCCGGTAGCTCAGTGGTTAGAGTATTTGCTTGATAAGCAAAGGGTCAGTGGTTCAATTCCATTTCGGCTTAATTATTTTAAATTAAAAAGAAATAAAAATTATTATATGAATAACTTGATATATTTATTTTTAAGACGGTATTTATTAACGAAAATATTACGGAATATCTAGTTATGTTGAGGTAGTAGTTTCTTAAATGAAAATTTTCATATTATATGAACTTATTTACGTAAAGAATTGAAACATCTAATTATTTGCAGGAAAAAAAATCAATAGAGATTTTGAAAGTAGTGGTGAGCGAAATTGAAATAATTTTTATAAATCAAAGTAGGTGAAAGTCCTAAAAAATAAAATTTAATTTAGTATTTAAATTTAAGTATAGCCTAAAATGATAGTGGCTAAAATAAAGGAGTTCCAACTTCTATTTAATTAATATAATAAAATAATCAATAAAGAAAAGTACCGTGAGGGATTGTTGAAAAAGTGGATTCAAAAGAACATTGAAAATTGAAATATAATAATTAAAAGCAATTGTATAAAATTAAAATCAATGTGCTTTTTGCATAATGAACCAATAAGTTAATTATTTTAGCAAGTATAATTTATTTAAAGTATACATAATGAAAGTAAATAGTGTTATAACTATATTAAAGTTAAAGTAATTAGACCCGAAACTAAGTGATTTAATCACGAACAGGTTTTTGACCGAACCCTAGTCTGTTGCAAAAGGCAGGGATGATTTGTGATTGGGAGTGAAAGGCTAATCAAACTTAGAGATAGCTGGTTATCTACGAAAACTATTTAAGTAGTGCATTGCTTTTTTTTAATTAGGGGTAGAGCTCTTATTAATGGCAAGGGGTTAACGCCTTATTAAAGTTAATAAAACTTAGAATACTAAAAAAAAAAAGTAGTAGACAAACTTAGAGTGATAAGATTCTAGGTTGAAAGGGAAACAGCCCAGAGTAGTAGTTAAGGTCTGCAAATAAAATTAAGTGCATAAAAGTAAGTATATTTAAGTTAATTAAAAGGTAGGCTTGGAAGCAGCCATCCGGTAATAAAAGCGTAAAAACTTATTAATTGAATAATATATGAGCTTGATAATTTTATAGACTAAATTTTATACCGAAACACTATGTTTAATTAAAAGTAAAATAATTTTTTATTTTAGGAAGGATGGCTGAGTGGTTTAAGGCGCTTGTCTTGAAAATAAGTGTATTCAATAATACCGTGGGTTCAAATCCTACTCCTTCTATTTAAATTTATTTTTTAAGTCTGAATAGCTTAGTGGCAGAGTAGAAGACTGAAAATCTTTTGGTAATGGTTCGATTCCATTTTTAGACATATGAAAAAGCAGCATATATATTTAAAATTAAATTTATTAACTTTTTTAAATGATCGAGTTTATACAAGTTTTTTAGTTTTTTATAAAGCTATACAAGTTTTAAAGCGAGATTTACATTTTTATAAACTTTGAACCTATGTTAAGTCAGAATTAGTTATAAAAGATTTATACTTAGAAGCTTTTTTTCAAAAATTCCCAGCAAGGTTTAATTAAATTTTTAACTTATTTTTATAATTTTATATACAATTTTTAATGTTTGAAATAGCTTATTATTATTACAAAATTTTAAATTATATATCTTTAAAAGAATCATTTTATTTTTCATTTAGTTTATTTTTCATTGGTTTTATTGGTATTATTTTAAATAAACAAAACTCATTAATTTTATTAATGTCAGCAGAAATTATGTTATTAGGATTAAGTTTAAATTTTATTATATTTTCAGCTTATTATTTAGACCCTAAAGGTCAAATATTTGCTTTATTTATTATGACTATAGCTGCAGCGGAAACTGCAATTGGTTTAGGCCTGTTAGTTATTACTTATAGAGTAGTTGGTGATATTAATTTCAGTTTGTTAAAAAATTTTAAACAGTAAAGTTTAAAATTTAAATAGGTAATTTATTATGAGTAGAAAAACAAGTTCTATAGTAAACCGGCTTAATATTACATATTTTTGAAATTTTAAAAAGTATTCATTTCAAACTTCAATATTAAAATCAATTAATAATTTTAAATTAATCAGTAGCTTTTTGTTTTTAAGGAAAATGTACTTAATTTATTACTATGTTAATAATATTTTTAATAATAAATCAAAAATTACCTTATTAGTTTATTTTTTTGATCTAATTTCTAAATCTATAAAATATAATAAAAAATTTAATTTATTAATACAATTTAAATTGATATATTTTACTAATTATTTTAATTTTTTTTTTTCAAATTTCATTAAATTGACATGTTATTTAAAAAGCTTAATTCAAAAGTTTAAAAATTTTAATTTACTTTTAGCTAGTTTATATTTATATATTTATTGTTATAAATTTATTAAAATTTTTTATTTACGTAATTTTTTATTTAATACTATAAATGTGAGGTTTTATTGATTAAAAAAACGTCATGAATATTTAAAATTTAAACACAATAGTATATTAGTTAAAAATATAGAGTATGATTTAAAATTATACTTATCAAAATTTTATAGTAAATCATCTATTAATATCACTATTATAAGTATTTTTAAGATTTTAAAGGCATTTAATTTTAAGTTGTATTTAAATTTTTTTCAATTTTATAAATATACTCGTTTAAGTTATTTTTGAAATTTTGTAAATATTTTTTATTTGGGTATTTTATTTAACAGGATTGATTTAATTCTTGGAGTTATAGCAAAAGAAATTTCACGTAAAAAAACTATACATAAGCGTTATTTATATTCAATAATAAAAATTTTAGCACAAATTTATAGGCAAAAAATCTTACCTATAAAAGGTTTGCGTTTAACAATTACTGGTAAAGTAGATAGTAAAGAGCGTAAAAAAAAAATTTCATTTAGTAAAGGGTCATTAAAATTGCAAACTTTTAATACTAAATTACTTTATAATTTAATACATTATGATACAAAATTTGGGGTTATTTCATTGCGTTTTTGGTTAGTTAAATTTTAAGTACAAAAAATGTTAAAAATAAGAAAAAATATTGTTTGAAAAAAGTTACATAATAAATCACATATATTAAATATTAAAAAGCCAAAAATAAATAATAAAAAATTTGCATCACAAGTCCATTTTGGCTATTTTGGCTTAAAAGCTACTACGTCTGGTTTTTTGACGTTTAAACAAATAGAAGCTGCAAGGCGTTGCATTTCACGTGTGGCTGGTAGAAATAATAAACTTTGAATAAGGGTTTTTCCAAATTTATCTTTAACAAAAAAAGGTAAAAATTCAAGGATGGGAAAAGGTGTTGGTTCTACGTTTTTGTGGGTTTGTCATATAAAAGAAGGTACAATTATTTTTGAATTAAATAAAATTTCATTAAAAAAGTTATATAGTGCTTTTAATTCAGCAGCACATAAATTACCAGTTAAAGTTAAAGTTGTAAAGCGGTTAAATTAATATTTATATTGGTTTAATTTGTTAAATAAATGTTTTTGATTTTTTTAATGTCATATAATAAAAGTAAACGGTAGTAGATTTGTAATATAATCGATTTTATAATGTAAAGTTTATATTAGTACAAATGTTGGTATGAGTAACTAAAATAATTGTTTAAAAATCGTTATCACCAAAAGTTTAAGGTTTTCTATGTAAAGATAATCTTCATAGAGTTATTTCGGTCCCTAAGAAAATAATGTAAAGTGTTTTTAATGGGTTTATTTAAATTTAAATTTATTAGGGTTTAAATGCTAAATAATATTTATTTTTAATAGATTTAAATGCAAGAAAAAAACAAACCGTACTAAAACCAACTCAGGTAAACAGGTAGAGTATACTAAGGTGTTGAATTAATTATGTTGAAGGAACTCGGCAAAATAACTCTGTAACTTCGGGACAAAGAGAGCCATTAAGGTAGCATAAAATTGAGAGGGGCAACTGTTTATTAAAAACATAGGTCTCTGCGAAATTAAATAAATGATGTATAGGGGCTGAAGCCTGCCCGGTGCTGTAAAGTAAACAGGAGGCGTAAATGGCGCTGAATTTAATCTATGGTAAACGGCAGCTGTAACTATGACGGTTCTAAGGTAGCGAAATTCCTTGTCAGGTAAGTTCTGACCTGCATGAATGGTATAATGACCCTTCTACTGTCTCCAACATAAGTTCAGTGAAATTGAATTCTTCGTGCAGATGCGGGGTTTTAACAGGTAGACGGAAAGACCCTATGCACCTTTACTATAACTTTATATTGTTAATAAATTAAAAAATATGTAGTTAAATGGGAGTATATTTTTTACATCAATGAAAAACCATTAATTTTTTTATTTTTAACTAAATAGGGATTATAAAAGCTGTAAGGTTGGTAGTTTGACTGGGGCGGTCACCTTCTAAAAAGTAACGAGGGTGTACAAAAGTAAACTCAATTTAGTACTATATTATATTTAGAGTGTAATAATAAAAGTTTGCTTAACTGTGAGATTGACAAATCAAACAGGGACGAAAGTCGGTTATAATGACCCGATAGTATTGGTTGGAAAAACTATCGATCAACGAATAATAGGTACGCTAGGGATAACAGGCTAATAATCCTTTAGAGTTCCTATCGATGGGATTGTTTGGCACCTCGATGTCGAGTGCGAGTCGTTGTTATGAAATTAGAGAAGAAATTAACCTTTGGTACTCTTTGGGAATAACGTCCTATATATAACGGATAACTTATAGTTCAGGTAGGTGTGACTCCTACAGGCCTTGCCTTTTTTGGCCTTAATCATACATCCTGCATTACCAGCAGGAGCGTCCCCACGTTAAATATCAACTGACTTGATATTTCACGGAAGCGGGGGTAAAAGTATTTATACATAGGACATATCCCTGTGTATAGTATTAGAATTGGATTTAAAGGGCTGAAAGAAATTGAAGCTGTGTATTAAAACATCGATAACGAGGGACCTTGGGTAATGATATGGTGCTGTAATAGCACCCAGGGGCACTAAATAGAGTGCGTTGCCAATGAATAGGGGGTTCCTGCGACAGGGCAAACCAAAAGGCTATTTGGCACGGTGTAGAGCAGACAGAACTTTAAATGAAAATGAACTATGGGAACGAAATAACCAACTAGGGGCTCCAACAAATTAAATTTGTTGGTAGGAGCAGCTATAAGCCCCTAATTGGAGAGATGCTATAAAAAGCGAATGGTTACCTGTAATGGGTGATATATGCTGACGTATAGCCCTGAAGGCTGCTGTTATAAACCCGGTCGGGTATTGTTTCCCTCATGTTGACATGAATAACAATATTAAAATAGAATGAAATGAAATTAATTGGAAAATTATAGAAATGGATGTTTATAACCGCCAGGCTCAAATTTATGACAGTAGTGCTTCAAATGATATTTATAAAATGCGATTTTTGCAAAAGCAACTGGTTAATTCCGCTGGCGCAAAGCTATTAGCTGTAAGAAAAGTTACTCAAGATAACAGGGGAATTAGAACTCCAGGTGTAGACGGTATGTTGTATACCACCGGACCATTAAGACTCAAACTAGCAATTAGCCTTAGATTTGACGGTCGCTCTGACTCTATAAAAAGGGTCATGATTCCCAAAGATTCCGGTACTGGTTTAAGGCCTTTGGGAATACCGACCGTTAGAGATAGGGCAGCCCAAGCTCTAATGCTCCTTGCACTAGAACCAGAATGGGAAGCAAAATTTGATACAAATTCTTTTGGTTTTAGGCCGGGTTACAGTGCCTTCGACGCTAAATGGCTTGTTACTAGGCAGCTTCAAGGTCTACCCAAATTTTTCTTAGACGCGGATATTAAAGGTTGTTTTGAAAACATAAATCATGAGTTTCTGCTTAAAAAGCTCAACACAATAAGGATTTTTGAACATCAAATACGGGCTTGACTTGAAGCTGGGATTATGACGACGGCCTTGGAATCCATAGAAATGGGACCTGTTGGCACACCTCAAGGAGGGATTATCTCTCCCTTGCTTTGCAATGTAGCTCTAAATGGTATTGAAAAAGCAGTATTAAACCAATTCAAAAGGGACGGTGTAAAATTTATACGTTACGCTGACGATATCCTGGTTTGCAGTAGTAAGTACTCAGATATAATAAAGTCCAAAAACATAATCTCAGAATTCATTAAGCCTATTGGCTTAGAACTCTCCGATGAAAAAACCCAAATCTGCCACTCACTAGGAGGTGTCGAGGTGAAACATTTGCCTATTGGGGTAGAGTATTTGGGCTTTTATTTCAGGAACATAACTGTATCCAAATATAAAGGAGTTAAGTCCACGAGAGGCGGTTTAAATACAGTTGTTCAAATCTCAATGCCCAGTTTAAGTTCGGTAAAGAGACATAAAGACAAGCTGAAACATATCCTTAGACTACACAAGAGTTCAAGTTTGAAAATTGTTATTAGCGCTCTTGCAAGAGTGATTAGGGGTTGGACCACTTACTTTGCTGTTACTAAAAACTGCTCAAAAATCTTCGGTTACTTAGACGCTTGATTGTGGAAAAGATTATGGAAATGAGCTTGTATAAGGTTTAAGTCTGCTAAATTGGCGAAACGTCGATGCTTTAATGTTAGAGGGTGAAATTTTGGTTTTGTACTTAAGGGTAAATTATTTATTTTAAAAAGGCACGATCAAACACTATCCCGAAAATATATAAAGATTAAGGCGAACGCCTCTATTTTTAATAGTAAGCTTTTACTCTATTTTGCAGGTCGTTTATCATATCATAATCCCAGAATGAAAAGGCTTCACAAAGTGCTGAAAAAGCAAAACTATAGCTGCAGTTATTGTAACTTGGTTTTTAAACCTAATGATGTCATTGAACTACACCATACTTATTTAGAGGGTAGACGTTCTGGTGGCATTGAATTTATCCATGGTCACTGTCATGATGTAATTTCGTAATAATAAATAAAAATATTGTTTTTAGCATCCCAGAAGTGGGGGCCTCAGGAAAAGCCGTGTGAATTGAAAAGTTCATGCACGGTTTGGAAGTAGCAGTTCTTTTAGTAATAAAGGAATTGACTATAATCTTATCACATCCTAAGTTTGAAGAAGAATTTAAGGGTTCGGCTGTTCGCCGATTAAAGTGGTACATGAGTTGGGTTTAGAACGTTGTGAAACAGTTCGGTTCCTATCTTCTGTTAAATTTAAAAATAAAAAGTTTTAACCTTAGTACGAGAGGACCGGGAAGTGTTAGTAAAGGGTTTATCAATTATTATTATTAATAGCGTTGAATTGCTAAACTAAATTGTAAAATTGCTGAAAACATATAAGCAAAAAAACATATTTTAATTTTTATTTAATTATATAATAAATGATTATATTAATAGGTTATAAGTGTTAAAATTGTAAAATTTTTAGCTAAATTATACTAATAATGGTTTATAACTTAAATTGAGAGTAGTTATGAAAGAAAATTTTTTTATTGATTATATTAGTTTGTTAGTTTTTGGTGGTTTAGTTGTTATTATTGCTAGTGTATTATTTTTTTTATCTTATTTTTTATCTTTACGTAATGTTAATTACGAGAAATTGTCCGCATATGAATGTGGGTTTTCTCCATTTAGTGATTCAAGGCAAAATTTTGATATAAGTTTTTATATAGTAGGTATTTTGTTGATTATTTTCGATTTAGAATTAGTTTTGATTTGACCTTGAGCGCAAAATATTAATTTTACAGGTATTTTCGGTTATTTTAGTGTATTATTTTTTTTAGTTATTTTAGTTATTGGTTTTGTTTTTGAATGAAAACAAGGCGCTTTAAATTGGTCCTTAGATTAATAATAAAATTATGAATTTAATAAAAGTTGGTGTTATACAAATTAAAAAAGTTAAAAATAATTTGTTTATAATTGCAAAAAATGAAAAAAATTTAGTTTTATTCAAAATTAGTTTTGGTGTTTTAGATTTTTCAAGAGAAAAAAGAAAAACATATTTTGCACATTATATTTTAGCAATGAAGTTAGGTCAACAAGTTAGTGAATATAAAAAAATAATGCATTGAAATTTGGAATTTATTGGTAGCTGTTTGCATAAAAAAGCGATTTTGTCTGGATTTGTAAATAATTTAGTTATAAATACTTTAGTATTTAAAGATATTACTTTACATGGCGGTTGTAAACAAAAAAAAAAGCGGCGTAAATAAGTAAATTTGTTTTTGAGGTAATGGCTGAGTGGTCAAAAGCAACGGATTGTAAATCCGTCGATAATATCTACATAGGTTCGAATCCTATTTATCTCAAATTTTTAAATAAAATATGTCAGATGAAAAATTAACTTTATTACAAAATGATAGTCAAACAAATTTAGACGGAGAATTATCTGTACAATTTTTAGATTTAGGTGTGGTTCTATCTGTTATGGATAGTATTGCATTAGTATTTGGTTTATATGATGCATTTATGGGAGAAATGGTATCTATAACTAAAAAATTAAGTAACACCGAATTAAATATTAATGATGCAGCACCTTTATATGGTATGGTATTAAATTTAGGTAGGGTATATACTAATGTTGTAATTTTTGGTGAAGCAAGTGCGGGGCTTCAGGGGTCTGAAGTTACAAGGACTAAGCAATTAATGAGTATTCCAGTTACAAGAGCTGGTTTAATGGGCCGTGTAATTGATAGTTTAGGAAATCCTATTGATAAAAAATTACATCCAGAAAATCATAAATTTGAATTTTTTAAAAGGTTACCTATTGATACTAAAGCTGAGGGTATTATAGCAAGGTATCCTATTTGTGAACCTTTGCAAACTGGGTTAGCTATAGTAGATGCAACTACGCCAATTGGTCAAGGTCAACGTGAATTGATTATTGGTGATAGAAAAACAGGTAAAACAACAATTGGTATTGATACTATTTTAGCACAAAAAAATAATACGGTTTCTTGTATTTATGTAGCAGTAGGTCAAAAAAGGTCGTCTATTGCAAAATTAGTTTATTTTTTAAAAAATAAAAAAGTTTTATTTAAAACTGTTGTAGTATCTGCAACTTCTTCGGAACCTGCGGCGCTTCAATTTTTAGCACCGTATACTGGGTGTACTATTGGTGAAGCTATAGCTAAAAAAGGTGGTCGTTCTATGATTATTTATGATGATTTAACAAAACAAGCTGTAGCTTATAGGCAATTATGTTTAATTTTGCGAAGATCTCCTGGCCGTGAAGCATTTCCAGGTGACGTGTTTTATTTACACGCGCGGTTATTAGAGCGTGCAGCTAAATTTGGTGATAGGTATGGGTTTGGTGCGTTTACTGCATTACCTATTGCAGAAACTCAAGTTGGTGATATTGCTGCTTTTGTACCTACTAATTTAATTTCTATTACTGATGGTCAAATTTTTCTAGAAACGGAATTATTTAACAAAGGTATTAGACCTGCAATGAATGTAGGGTTGTCTGTAAGTCGTGTTGGTTCAAAAGCTCAGGTAGATTCAATTAAAGCTTTATCTGGTAAATTGAAGTTACAATTAGCTGAGTATAGGGAAGTACAAGCATTTTCTGCATTTGCTTCTGAATTGGATGAAACTACTCAATTAATTATTTCAAATGGTTCTAAATTGGTAGAATTATTAAAACAACCAGCGGGTCGTCCTTATAATGTTGCTATGCAAGTAACTTTACTATTTTCAGGTTTATCTGGTTTTTTAGAAACTGTTGCAATTGAAAAAATTGATGGGTTTAAAAAAAATTTAATTGATTCAATTTCATCATCAAATTTATTAACTGAGTTTGATATAACTGATAAACGTCTTAATACCGAAGCGTTTAGTAAAGGTTTAAGAAATTATGTTTCATAATTAATTTTTATTTATTTTTTTAATTATCATATGATAAATTTTATTTATTTTAATTTTATATCTAGCTTTAATCAATACCTATTTTTAAATATGCCTGAATTTTATTTGGGTTGTCTTTTATTACTTTTTTTATTATGAATTTTGTGGTTGAAATTTTTAGGTAATATTTCAAGGAAATCTATAATAAAAAAATTTATTCTTATTTTAATTTTATATTTAATTAGTATATTTTTACTAAATGATTTTTATATTGCTAAAAGTAGCTTAACTTCTTTTTTTTTAATTGATTATTATTCAATTGTGTTTAAGATATGTATTGTTTTAAGTACGGTTTTAATATTAATTTTTACTATGAACCGTAATAATAATACTTATTTAACTAATGATTGAATTGGCTATATGCTTTTAACAGGTTTTTCAGTGTTTTTTATGTGTTTATTAGTTAGTGTTTTTGATACGTTATCATTTTACGTAGTTATAGAAGGTCTTAGTTTATGTTTATACGGTATTGCAGCATTATTTATAAGGCATTTACGTAAAGGGTCTGAAATGGCTTTAAAGTATTTTGTTATGGGTTTGTTAGCTACTGGTTTTTTTTTATTTGGTATTTATTTATTATATGCAGAAACTCAAGAAACATCTTTTTTTAAATTAAAACAATTTTTTTTAGAACCACAAGAAAAATTGACTTTATTATCATATGTTGGTATATTTTGTATTTTATTTGGTTTTTTTTTTAAATTAGCAGCCGTACCTTGTCACATGTGAGCTCCGGATGTTTATGAAGGGGTACCTACACCAGTTACAGCATTTTTTTCTATCACTGTAAAATTGGCAATATTTTCTATTTTTATTAGAATGTTATTTTTTACATTTTTAGATTTATTTTATTTTTGACAAGGTATTTTAATTTTGGTATCACTTTTATCCATGTTTTATGGGTTTTTAAATGCTGCGGGTACAGATTCATTAAAACGTTTATTAGCTTATGGTTCAATAAATCAAGTGGGTTATATATTTATGGGTTTGGCTTGTGGTACTTTTGAAGGTGTTCAAAGTGCGTTAATTTACTTGTTTATTTATGTTTTTATGTTAATAGTTTTATTTGGTTTGTTATTAAACACTCAAATTACTGCATTTAATGGTACTATTTCAAATATTACGGATTTAAGTTTGCTTTATAAAAATAACCCTTTATATGCTTGGGCTTATTTTTCAATATTTTTATCTATGGGTGGAATACCCCCCTTTGCAGGCTTTTTAGGTAAATATTATTTATTTTTAGCTGTATTACATGCAGAATTATATATTTTAGGTTTTATGGGTTTACTTGTTAGTGCTGCAAGTATGTTTATTTATTTAAAAATAATAAAGGTGGCTATTTTTGAAGTGCCTTTGAATTCAAAATTGGTTTATTTAAATACTAATAGTAAGTTACCAATCTTAATAATTAATTTTGGATTGATATATTTAGCTGCTTGAGTGCCATTAACTTGAGTATTAGAGTGTTTATATTATTTTGGTTATATTAAATATAATTTTTTTTGAACATCATTCACGTTCGATATAACAAATCAAGCAGTAAATTCTTTAATTTTGCCTATAATTTTATTTTAATGACAAGACGTTTTAATAATAGTTTAGTAAAAGTAAGGCGTAAAAAAGAAAAAAAGTTCTGGCAACCCTATATTAATTGTTATTTAAGAAAAAAAGAATATAGGTTGGGTTGAATGGTTCATACAGAAATAAAAATAATTGGGCGCTGAAGTTACTCTTTAAACGGAATTATTTTTCACGATTTAAAAAATGCTCAATGAGAGTTAGTAGCACGTACAGTTGTACCAATATGGTACGATTATACAAAACTTGAAAATTATAGACATGGTTTTGATCCCGTATATATGAATTGGTTTCAAATTGGTATAGCTGAGGATATTGCACGCGTTCAAGCTATGGGTTTTGGGAGCTCATTGGAGCCCGATGTTAGGGCACTTTTAACGCATTTAAACCTGGGTGGTTCATTACGTGAATTTATGTACGAATATAATTTTTTGGACAAGGAATTAGAGCAGTGTTTAGTTTTAAAACATGATGATTTAGAAAATTTATTATTATTTTGAAACAAAACTACCTTATGACCTCAAGGTTTATTAGCTTTTAATTTTGTTTTAACACAAAAGGCTGTGACTCAAAAGCAACCATTTTTTACAGCTCCGGAAACAATATTAGATGGTATTGATTATTTACCTAAAAAAAGTTTTTTTTTGTTTTCAAGGCTTTATATTTATAATTATCAAAAAAAATTAGTAGTATTTGGTTTATGGTATGATGGTTTTTTTAATTTGTACCCCTTGGCATATATTTTTAGAAGTTTAAATTTAAAGAACTTAAAGTTTATTTTATATGTAAACCCTCATTTAGTACAAATTAGCCGTAATTTATTTTCTAGTATAACGTATTGTTTATTAAATTTTTCATCTAAATTATTAAATTCTAATTTTGATATTTTTATTAATTTAAATGTAAATACAGTTGTTTTTTTATGTAATTATTTTAAGTTTAAATTTGATTTAAGCTCAATTTTAAGTTTTATGGTAAGATATAAAAAAAGTTGCTACGATACTAGCCATATGGAGCATATACTTTGTATTGAGGAGGCGCAAAAAAAAACTAACCAAGAAATTGTTGATTTATATGTAAAAAACAATAAGAATTTTACTTTGTATACCTTTCAATGAAGTTGAAAATTATTAGTAGATTTTTATATTATTTGGTTACGTATGAATAATGGAGATTTTCAAAGGATAAATTTTATGGCGTATAATAATTCAGAGATTTTGAAACAATCGGCATTAATTCATGGGAATTGCTTTAATATTTTACTTCAATTTTTTGAAAATCGTAATTTATTATTATTAAGTTACAAAGAAATTTATTACAAAGAGGAGGTTTATTATATAATAAATTGGTTTGATTTAGAATCTTATTTTAAAGCATCTGGTTTTAATTATGGTTTAGAATATTTCTTTAGTTTTATTAGGTTTATTAATTTAAATATGGGTAACTATAATTTTATTGAATTAATTAATGATGGTGGTAAAATACAAATTCTTATTAATAAACAAATTAATTGATTTAAGAATGAATTAAGTGTTGATTTAAGGCAAACTTTGGATGAGATAGAAAAAAGGCAAGCTGAGGGATTTCAGTATGGCAAAGTTCATAAAATCCCCCTTAAATCAATGGGAAAATTAAAAAGTTTTCAAACCTTGGAACCTATATTATTTTTATTTTTTAGTAATTTAAATTTAATACAACCAAAATTAAATACTAAAGCAATTAGTTACGTTGAAAATCCGCGTTTAAATATTAAAATGGAACCAAACCAAATTAAACCGTTTGTCATTTTTTTTTTAGCAGTGTTAACGGGCCAGTTACAGGAGGTGTGTAATCGTGAAGCTTTTGGCTTAGAATTTAACCGGCGTTGAGAGCAAAATTCTTTTATAATATCATTTAAAATTTTACGTAAGGTATACAATTATTTAGGGTTCAAATTTGATCCATATTTGATATTTAGTTTAATTGGGTATTTAAATTTTAGTGGTTTTTTACCTGGTAAAATAAAAATAGAGCGCGTAGCATGGAAATACAGTAATGGTTTTGATTGGTGTATAGTTTTTGAGGGTCAAATGTGAGAGCTGTTTTTTGAGTGAGCTAAATTCAGTTTATTGTATGTTAAGTATATGTCTAAAAAAAGTACCCTTTCTTCTAATGGTTAGGATGTTACCCTTTCAAGGTAATAATATGGGTTCGAATCCCATAAGGGTAAATGCAGGTTTAAAATAAAAGTAATACAAACTACTATATATTTTATGAGGTAAAATTCTATTTTTAAATACTTAAATATAGGAGTTATATAATTGAAAAAAGGTTAAAAATTTTTAGATAAATGGTTTGTTTAAACAAAAAATAGATTATTATTATTTTTATTTGAAGAGATATGGCTGAGCGGTTTAAGGCGTTTGTTTGCTAAACAAAAATACTATCTTAGTATCAAGGGTTCAAATCCCTTTATTTCTATAAGCCTTTTTGGCGGAATGGTAGACGCGGTAGATTTAGGATCTATTTAATATTGGTTCAAGTCCAATAAGGGGTAAAAATATAACAATGTTGTTTATAGAAAGTAAAGTAAAGGTTGCAGATAATTCTGGCGCTAAAAAAGTTAAAATTTTAAAAAAATTGGGTAGTTCTACAAAAAAATATATAAAGTTAAATACTTTGGTATCTGTGGTAGTGCAGAAATTTTTATCTAAAAAAAAAATTCAAAAAAAAAAGATTTATTATGGATTAATTATTTCTACTAAATATAAGCAATTTCGTTTAGATGGTAGTTTTGTAAAATTTGATTACAATAGGGTTGTTTTGTATTCAGTTTCAAATAAGTTTTTGGGTACAAGATTATATGGGCCTGTTTGTAAAGAGTTAAAATCTTATTTAAAATTAAAATCGTTTAAAGAACGGTTTCAAAAATTGATATCATATGCAAAAAATATAGTTTAATATAATAAGTAAGGTATGGTAATGGTAACCAGTGGGGCTCATAATCCTGAAATATAAGTTCGAATCTTATCCTTGCTATAAAATATAGTTTAAAATTATTTTATGACAAATTTTTTAAAAAAAAATTCAATTACTAGTATAAGAACATTTAATTTAAATTTTGGGCCTCAGCACCCAGCGGCGCATGGTGTTTTGAGGTTAATTTTAGAAGTGAAGGGAGAGAAAATAAATTATGCAGACCCGCATATTGGTTTATTACATAGAGGTACAGAAAAATTAATCGAGAATAAAACTTATATTCAAGCTTTACCTTATGTTGATAGGTTAGATTATGTATCTATGATGGCTCAGGAACATGCATATTCTTTAGCTGTTGAAAAATTAAAAAGGGCTCGGGTTCCTGTAAGGGCGCAGTTTATAAGGGTTTTATTTTGTGAAATAACAAGGTTATTAAACCATTTAATGAGTTTAACAACACATGCTTTGGATGTAGGTGCCTTAACTCCCTTTTTATGAGCATTTGAAGAACGTGAAATTTTAATGGAATTTTATGAAAATGTTTCCGGGGCAAGGATGCATGCAGCTTATATTAGGCCAGGAGGTGTTGCAGCTGATTTGCCCATAGGTTTGTTAAATAAAATTTATCATTTTACAAAAAATTTTAAAACTAAAATTTTTGAAATGGAAAATTTATTAACAGAAAATAGAATTTGAAAACAGCGTCTTATAAATATTGGAATTGTGGGAAAAACTGAAGCTTTAAATTGAGGGTTTTCTGGAGTTATGGTTCGTGGGTCTGGTATTTTTTGAGATTTAAGAAAAACGCAACCTTATGAAATATATAATAATTTAAATTTTACTATACCAATTGGTATTTTTGGTGATTGTTATGATAGATATTTACTACGAATTACTGAAATGAAAGAATCATTAAATATTATTCACCAATGTATTTTTAAATTAAAGGGTGGTGCTGTAAAAAAAACTGATTATAAATTAGTTTTGCCACCTAAAACTTTATTAAGAAAAGATATGGAAGCTGTAATACATCATTATAAATTATGTACTCAAGGTTATAAAATTAAAAAAGGTTTTACTTATGTAGGTGTAGAAGCTCCAAAAGGTGAATTTGGTGTTTATTTAGTTGCTAATGGGAGTGGGAAGCCTCACAGGTGTAAATTTAGGGCTCCAGGTTTTTTCCATTTGGGTGGCTTAGAATTTATAGCAAAAAATCATTTTATTGCCGATGTGGTAGCAATTATAGGTACTTTAGATATTGTTTTTGGAGAAGTTGATAGGTAAAAATGGAAATCAGGCCTAAAAAAACATTATCAATTCAATATTTCAAAAATCATTTTCAAATACTATTGAATTTAAAAAAAAAGCAATGAGAATTTATTTTTTTTTTAAGAGTATTAAAACGGTTTTCTTTATTTTTTTTTCAAACTTTACCTAATTATGAAAAAAGAGTTGTTATTTTATTGCAAATGTTTAATTTAAAAAAAGTTATTCAAAAAAGTGGTATTTTAGAAAAAAAGAATATAATAAAAAAACATTCTATACTGAAAAAGTACTTTCAATTTTTGTTTTATTCTAAAAAGCATGTATTTTTAAATGTTCTAAAATTTTACTCTAAAAAATTGTATTTTATTAATAACTTTTTTTTAAATAAATCTTTTTTTTTATCATGTTTAAAACAGAGCTTAGAAAAGTGATCTTTTATTCAAGTATTATTTAAATTATATTGGTTTTATTTTAGGTTTAAATTTAGAATTTTAACTTTACCTATAATTTTTAATATATTACTTAAGAATTTAAATATTAATACTCAAATAACTTTAAGATCAAGAAATTATATTTTAAAGAATCTTATGCATCACAACTATATGTTAGAAAATTATAATTGTGATATAAATAACAGTTTTTATACAATTAGCTGTAAGTATTGGTTATTTACCTGGAATTTTTTTAATAATCTTAAATTTAATAAGGAATTTATAGCCCGGGAAAACTTTAGATTTTTTATAAAATATTTTTTTAAACAACTTAATATTAGTAAAACTAAAACTAAAAATTTAGTTGGAAATTCTTCTTACAGTTTAATCTTTTTTTTTAATAAAGTGCTTAATAATTATTGGAAAATATTTTTTAATGAAAAAATAAGGGGTACAAAAATAGGTTCTTTTGTATTAATTATGCACAAATTTGTACGTTGGTTAAAGTTTAAGAAAATATCTAAAAATGTTAATTTAGTATTTAATTGGGTTTTAAAGCAATTAATTTTATTTGTCAAGTTACCTTTAATAAAAAATGAAACAGGGCGTAATTTTTTTTGGGATTATTCTATACGATGGCATTTTGAAGCTTATATATGAAGAAAAAGTTTTCGTTTTAAAGAGTCTAGGTTATTAGTATATTTCAATAGGTGTATTAGTTTTCAATTAGGCAGTTCTATTATTGTTAAAAATTTTTTAACTACTACATTCAGTAGTTGAGTGTTAATTTCAAGACATTCATTTAATTTTTTATTTTCTCCACAAAAAAATTGAAAAAACTTTAGAAAATTACAATTAACAAAACTAAAATATCATTCAAGTACAAAAAAATGGCGCCGTCGTAATTACAATAAAGTAAAAAAAAAATGAAATTATTTTTTTCAAAATTTTCTGAAATTCTTTAAAAAAAAATATTTACTTATTTTAAAATTTGTTTGAATTTTAACAAAATTACGTTTAGTATTTAAATGTAATTCACCTAAAACTAATTTTGTTTTAAATAGTTTTTTAGATATCCATTTAACAAATAATATATTTTATAGTTTAAAATATAAAAAAAATATTTTAAATTTAGTTAATTTTTTCAAAAATTATTTAAACAAGTTGTCTTGAAAGCGTAATTTAAAAGGCGCGTTATCAACACAGTTTTATTTAATAATTGTTTTTCTTAAATTAATATATGTAAATAAGCAAATTTATTCTTTTACCGATTTTATGTTTGAGTTGTATGTAAAATTAAAAGCTTGAATTTTAAGGGCTACTTACTGGTTTAAATATTTATCTAATTTGTGAAATTTATCTTGGTATAAAAATATAGACGTTATAGTAAAAAAAATAAATAAATATAAGTTGCAAAAAAAATGACGGCTGTGGCGTTTATTTAAGATTAATATTTTTTGGTTTAGGAAAGGGCAACCAATAAAAATGTTTTTCCGCCATAATAATATTTTGGTTAAATATTATAATTTTTTTTATGGTTATAAAACTAAAAGTATAAATAAAGTTAGTTATCATTCTTTTATTAATTTGTTTGAATCAAAATTAGATATTTTGTTATATAGAATAGGGTTGTCAAAAAATAATATTCAATCAAAAGAATTAATTAAACAAAAACATATTTTGGTAAATAACAAGGTAATAAAATATCATTCTTTTTTTGTTAAAGTTGGCTCTATAATTCATGTATCTTTAAATTTATGAGGTAATTTTCTATGTAGAATACCTTTAGGTACGTGTAATTATTTAAAATGAAGTATTGTAAACTATGTTGATTTTAGTTTTAAATTATTTGGTGGTTTGTTTTTAAGAAAGCCTTTGTTAGGTGAATATATTTTTAAGCAATATGACCAAATTTATGATAAATTTTATTTAAAATGGTTATATTGGGTATTATAATTTAAATTATTTTATAGTTTTATAATTTTATATGGGTTTAATTATAATTTTTTTACCTTTAATTACAGCTTTATTGGCTGGTTTTTTTGGTTGGTTCATAGGGCAAAAAGGTTCTATGTTTATTACTACATTTGGGATGTTTTTATCTGCAGTTTTTTCTTGGGTTATTTTTTTTAAAGTTGGGTTGGGCAGTTTACCGCAATATTTAGTATTAGGAAAGTGAATTTATTCAGGTACTTTTTCAATTAATTGGGGCTTTATTTTTGACAGCTTAGCTTGTTCAATGTTAGTTACTGTTACTACAATTTCTACTTTAGTTCATTTTTATTCTTGTTCTTATATGTCAATAGATCCCCATATTTCCCGTTTTATGTCATATTTATCTTTATTTACATTTTTTATGTTAATTTTAATTACAGCAGATAATTTTATACAGCTATTTGTTGGTTGGGAGGGTGTTGGTTTATGTTCATATTTGCTTATTGGTTTTTGGTTTACACGTGTTCAAGCAAATAAGGCTGCATTAAAGGCTTTAATTATTAACCGTGTTGGAGATTTTGGTATCATTTTAGGTATTTGTTTAATTTTTTTAATATTTCAAACTTTAGATTTTGAAGTAGTTTTTCCTCTAATAACTTTTTTTCAAGACCAATTTTTTACTTTTTTTGGTATTAATTTTAATGTTATTGAATTAATTTGTTTTTTTTTATTTGTAGGTTCTGTTGGTAAATCTGCGCAAGTAGGTTTGCATACTTGGTTACCCGATGCAATGGAGGGTCCAACTCCAGTATCAGCTTTAATCCATGCAGCTACTATGGTTACTGCAGGTGTGTTTTTAATAATAAGGTGTTCACCTATTTTTGAATACGCACCCTATATGTTAAATTTAATAACTTTTATTGGTGCTCTTACTGCATTTTTTGCAGCGACTGTAGGGTTAGTACAAAATGATATAAAAAAAGTTATTGCATATTCAACGTGTAGTCAGTTAGGTTACATGATATTTGCTTGTGGTATATCTGGTTACACTGTTAGTTTATTTCATTTAATTAATCATGCCTTTTTTAAAGCTTTGTTATTTTTAGCAGCGGGTTCGATTATACATAGTTTGAATAATGAGCAAGATATGCGTAAAATGGGCGGGTTAGTACGTATAACTCCGTTTACATATTCAATGATGTTAATTGGTTCTTTATCTTTGGCAGGCTTTCCCTTTTTATCGGGTTTTTATTCAAAAGATGTTATTTTAGAGTTAGCTTTTATTAAGTATGAAATTTCAAGTTTAATGGCATTTTGGTTGGGTACTATTTCTGCATTTTTAACAGCTTTTTACTCATTTAGACTTTTATTTTTAACTTTTTTAGATAAACCAAAAAGTTTTAAATCTGTTTTTAAATTAGCCCATGAATCTTCTATAATTTTAGGTTTACCCTTGTTTATTTTAGCCATAGGCAGTATTTTTATGGGGTACAGTTTAGAAGATTTATTTATTGGTATTGGTTCAAATTTTTGGATGGGTTCAATTTTAATTTTGCCAGAAAATAATAATGAATTTGACATTGAGTTTTTGCCCTTTTTCATTAAAGTTATTCCTTTAATTTTTAGTTTAGGTGGTATGGTAACTTCTTTATTATTTTATTATTTATATTATACAATTGTAAATTTTTTATCTAGTAATTTATATAAGTATTTAATATATTTTTTGGTTAATAAGTGGTATTTTGATTACATTAATAATGCTTATATAGCAAAACCAGTTTTAAAAAGCGCTTATAATTTTTTTTTTAAAGAATTAGATAAAGGGTTTTTTGAATTATTTGGTCCTTATGGTATAAGTCACGTGTTTTATAACTTATTTAAGTATTCGTTAAGGTTACAAACTGGGTATATTTACCATTATTTAAGCTTTATGGGTTTAGGTTTTTTATTTTTCAACTTAGGTATTGAATTACTTTATATAATTAATTTATAGTATATAGAGGGTTGTAACTCAATTGGTTAGAGTGTTAGCTTGTCGAGCTTGAAGTTGAGGGTTCAAGTCCCTTCAATCCTGATTTACAAAAATATTAAAATTTTTGATTTATAAATTTTGCAGCCGAAAATGGTAGAAAATAGTTGAATAAGTAATTATTTTAGTTTTGATTCTTTGTTAGCTTTTAATTTAGAATTTTTTTGTGTTAATTTTGCTATATTAGCAGCATTAACTGTTAGTATTTGGTTTAATCCAATTTACTCACTTTTAAGTTTAATTTTAGTTTTTTTATTTTCTTTGGTATATTTAAGTTTTTTAAATGTTAAATTTTTAAGTATAGTGTACCTTTTGGTTTACGTTGGAGCAATTATTATTTTATTTTTATTTATAATTATGATGCTATCTTTGGAGTCAGTATTTTATAATTTGTCAAAAGAATATTGGTTATTATTAAATCTTTTATTTTTAATAAAAATTTCAGTTTTTAGTTTTTTTATTATAGATTTTGGCTTTGAACGTTATAGTATTTTTTATTTTAGGCAGTTAATATTAGAATGAGCTTATAGCAATATTTTTTTAGAGCACGTTTATTTTAGTAATGATAGTTTATTATTTAATAATTTATTATATACTCAATATTTTTTTTTGTTTGTTTTACTTGGTTTTATTCTTTTAATTGGTATGGTAGCTTCAATTTCAATAACAAATGTACAGCGTAATAGGTAATTTATAATAAATTATTATAAATAATTGTTTATATACAAATTAATTTTTATTGTTTAAATTTTTAGAATTACTGTTTTTTACAAGGTTTTGTTTTTAATATATTATGTCATTAATATTATTTTTTTCTTTTAAAAAAATTGGTGCTGGTTTAGCTGCTATTTCTTTAGGTGGTGCAGGTGTTGGTATTGGTACCGTTTTTGGGTGTTTTATGATTGCTTTAGCAATGAACCCAAGAATGGAAGAAACCTTATTTTCTTACGCTATTTTAGGTTTTGCATTAACTGAAGCTATTGCATTATTTGGTTTAATGATGGCTTTCTTAATTTTATTTGGGTAAGTTATTTATTAAACTTTATAACCATTAAAGTTTATGTTTTTGAGGCATGGAAGTTTTACTTCAATTTTATATAATCATCTTATTAGTTACCCAACTCCAGCGAATATAAATTATTTTTGAGGTTTTGGGTCAGCTGCTGGTATTTGTTTAGGTATCCAAATTTTAACTGGTATTTGTTTGGCTATGCATTATACACCGCATATAGCTTTAGCTTTTAATAGTATTGAACATATTATGCGAGATGTAAATTATGGCTGATTATTGCGTTATATGCATGCAAATGGTGCATCAGTTTTTTTTATTGTAGTTTATATTCATATAGCACGGGGTTTTTATTTTAAATCTTATAAAAATATGCATTTATGAAATTCCGGTGTAATAATATTTTTATTAATGATGGCAACAGCGTTTATGGGTTATGTTTTACCTTGAGGTCAAATGAGTTTTTGAGGTGCAACAGTTATTATTAATCTGTTTAGTGCAATTCCATACATAGGGGAAAGTGTAGCTTTATGATTGTGGGGTGGTTTTTCTGTTGATAACGCTACTTTAAATAGGTTTTTTAGTTTACATTATTTATTACCTTTTTTAATTGCAGGTCTTGCAATTGCACATATAGCGTTATTACATACAAGAGGTTCTTCAAATCCGTTATTAGGTACTAGTGCTGTGGATTATGTTACATTTTATCCATATTTATATTTAAAAGATTTATTAGGGTTATTAATTTTAATTTCTGGCTTTTCTTATTTAGTTTTTTTTGAACCTAATTTATTAGGTCACCCAGATAATTATATAAAAGCAAACCCATTAGTAACACCTTTACATATAGTTCCAGAGTGGTATTTTTTACCTTTTTATGCAATTTTAAGGTCAATACCAAATAAATTAGCAGGTGTAGTTGCTATGGGGTTAGCTATAGTAATTTTGTTAATAATGCCAGTAATTAAAGAAACAAAATTAATAACAAAATATAGTCTAATTGAAAAACGGTTATTTTGATTATTTATTTTTGATGTTCTTTTATTGGGGTTTTTAGGTGGTTCAGTGGCAGAACAACCTTTTATAATTATTAGTCAATTAGCTACTGCTTTATATTTTGTTTTATTATTATTGTAATTAAAAATTTTAATTAATATATGCGAGAATTTAACAAAATACCTACAAAGGTAACTAGTCCTAAAGAATTTAGTATTTGAACTGATAATGCAAGTTCAATTAAGGGGTTTCAACCTTGACAAAAAACTGTAACAGAATTAAGTAATATCAATTTAAAAGGGTTTATGGAGCATACAAAATTCAATGTTTTTACTTCAGATACTAACATAAAGCGGTGAAAGCAAGAACACCCATTTCATTTAGTTGACCCAAGCCCATGACCTATTTTAACTTCATTAGTAGCATATCAATGTGCTATAAGTTTAATTATTGTTTTTCATAATATTAAAGCGTTGCATTTACCTTATATTAGTTTTGTATATACTTTATTACCTGGGAGTTTCAAAAGCTTATATTTGTCACTTGTTGAGCAAGGTATAATCGCAACTTTTGGTATGTTTCCTTTAATTGTAACTACTTTATTTTCTTTACTGTTTATATTAACTTGTTGGTTTAAAGATATAGTTACTGAAGCAACATATTTAGGTGAGCATACAAAAGCAGTACAAAAAAATATTTTATTTGCATTTGCATTGTTTATTTCATCTGAAGTTATGTTTTTTTTTGGTTTTTTTTGAGCTTATTTTCATATGGCATTAAATCCAGCTGTATCAATTGGTTGTTCTTGGCCTCCATTAGGTATTGAAGTCTTAGACATTTGGGAGTTACCATTTTTAAATACAGTAATATTATTATCGTCTGGTGTTTCAGTTACTTTGGCCCATAGAGCTATAACTATGCCTTTGTCGTTTGAAAAAAAAATAAGTAACTCGTCAAAATTAGATATTAACCCATTAGAATTTAATCTAAATTCAGATGTAGTTAATTTAAATAGCAAATATAAAAATATTACTACATTTGCTTTAAGTTTAACAGTTTTATATGGCTTTATTTTTACGGGCATTCAGTGGTATGAATATGAAAATGCACCTTTTGCATTAAATGATAGTGTTTACGGTTCGTTATTTTTTATATTAACTGGTTTTCATGGTTTTCATGTTTGTATTGGTATTTTATTTTTATTAGTTTGTTTGTTAAGGAATATTAAGGATCATTTTTCACCAAGACACCATATTGGTTTTATTTGTGCTGCTTGATATTGACATTTTGTTGATGTAGTTTGGTTATTTTTGTTTATTGTTGTTTATTGATGAGGTAGCTAATTTTAGGTAGTCTTTTTGGCGGAATGGGTAGACGCGGTAAATTCAAAATTTATTTCTTTTAGAGTATTGGTTCAAATCCAGTAGAAGATAAAAGCCTATAGCTTAAGGGTTAGAGTGTACCGCTCATAATGGTAATGTTGTAGGTTCAAATCCTACTAGGCTTATTAATTTAAATTATGAAATTTTGTTTATTATATCAGATAATTTATATAAAAAAAATTTTAAATAAAGCTATTAAATCTATTCGTAATAATTTTCAAGAAATTATTTTAAAGACACATAGGTTTAAAGTTAAAGGTGTAGTACATTTTTTAAGGGATTCAACAATAATTCAGGGTAAAAAGTTGGTTGATTTGGTAGTTTATGATAAGCCTGGGAATTTTCGCTTTTTTGTTATGTATTTGTTTCTGAGTATAAACTTAAATATAAGGATAAATTTGGGTTTAAATACTAATGAATTAAAGCCATTGTGGTCTATTTCAAATTTATTTTCAAGTAGCGTTTGATCAGAACGGGAAGTTTTTGATATGTATGGCATTATTTTTTTACAAAGTACAGATTTACGTCGGATTTTGACAGATTACGGATTTAAAGGTTATCCTTTACGTAAAGATTTCCCTTTAGCAGGGTTTATTGAGTTATTTTATGCTGATATTTATAATAATATTAGTTATAAAAAAGTAAGCTTTGTTCAAGCGTATAGAAAATTAAGTTCATATTAATTTTTCAAGTGGTCTTTTTGGCGGAATGGTAGACGCGGTAGACTTAAAATCTATTTCTTTTAGAGTATTGGTTCGAGTCCAGTAAAAGATAGTTGGGGGTATAGCTTAGCTGGTAAAGCGTGTGCTTTGCAAGTACAAGACCGAGGGTTCAAATCCGTCTACTTCCATATAAAAAATATAAAGATGAAATAGCTTAAAGGTAGAGCATTAGAATCATAATCTAAGGGTTATGGGTTCAAGTCCCATTTTCATTTTTTATAGTGTTATATGTTTAATAATAATGAGTCAAAAACATGAAATAAAAAGGTAAGTTTTTTAACAAAAATGTTTAATTTTTTTCAGTTAATTTACGTATATTTAACTAAAAATTTTAATAGTGTTTTAAATATTTTTTATTTTTTTAATAAAATAAAATTTTTTTTAGTTTTTATTTTAAGGTCAAATTTGCACACTTATAATTTTTTTTTTAACCCGTCAACATATTTGTGGCTATTTTATATATTTGTTAATGTAATCTCTTTAGAAATTTTATTTTGGTTTGATAAATCTATTGGTAGGTTACAATTTTATTATGAAGTTGATTATTTAAATTTTGGTTATGAATCTATTTTGGCTTTAAATTTTGGTTTAGATGGTATTTCTATTTTTTTAGTTTTATTAAATAATTTTATAATTCCCTTATGTTTGTTTTATTATTGGTATATTATAAATGTAGATGGCATTATTTGTTTTATATTATTACATTTATTTATTACATTATCATTTACTGCAATGGATTTAGTTGTTTTTTTTATTTTTTTTGAAGCGGTATTAATTCCTATGTTTTTTTTAATAGGTTCGTGGGGTTCACGGTCAAGAAAAATTAAAGCAAGTTTTTATTTTTTTATTTATACTTTGGTTGGAAGTGTATTTATGTTTTTTGCTATTTTAGTAATTTATTTCGAAACCGGAACAACGTCGATCATTTTATTAAAAAATTATATCTTTGATTTTTCAACAGAAAAATTATTATGGTTAGGGTTTTATTTGGCTTTTTCAACAAAAGTACCAATGTTTCCCTTTCATTTATGGTTGCCAGAAGCGCACGTAGAAGCACCAACAACGGGGTCTGTAATTTTAGCCGCATTGTTATTAAAATTAGGAGGCTATGGTTTTATACGTGTTTCTTTATCACTTTTTTGTAAAGCAAGTAATTACTTTACACCTTTAATTTATATGATTGGCGTAATAAGTATAATTTATGCAACTTTAACTACAATAAGACAAATAGATTTAAAAAAAATTATAGCATATTCATCTATTGTTCATATGAATTTAATGATTTTAGGTATTTTTTCTGGTAATTTATTAGGTATTCAATCAAGTATTTTTTTAATGTTGGCCCACGGTATTATATCTTCGGCAATGTTTTTTTTAATTGGGATGTTATATGACAGAACAAAAACAAGGCAGTTGAAATATTATGGCGGTTTGATACAAGTAATGCCTTTAACCGGGTTTTTAATTTTGTTTTTTTCTTTTGCAAATATTAGTTTTCCAGGTACATTTAGTTTTGCTGGTGAAATTTTAATTTTTTGTGGTTTATTTCAAAAAAATACCAGTATAATGTTTTTAGCTTGTTTTGGTATTATGTTAAGTGCAGTTTATTCCATATGGTTGGTTAATAGAATTATTTTTGGAAACTTAAAAGTTACTTATATAAAACAATATTATGATTTAACTATGCATGAAATTTTTGTTTTGTTGCCCTTATTTTTTTATGTTTTATTTTTTGGTATAGTACCAAATATAATTTTAAATTATATTTATTCTTCAGCTTTATTATTATCTTTAATTTAAATGAAATTTACAAAAATAATAAAATTACCCAAAACAATATATTTAGGGATTAAAAATAAAACAAAACAATTAAAAGTTATTTGAATTTTTTCTTCTAAAAATCGAATACGTAAAAAAATTTTTGGTGACATTTATTTAAAAAACATTTTAAATATTTTAGTTATAAAAGCTAAAAATAAAGCAATTTTAAATACTTATATAAAGGTTTTGAAGTCGGTTATTTTTGGTAGTTTGAAAGATTACTTTTTATTTTTAGAAATGCGAGGTACTGGGTTTAAATTTGAGTTAATAGATAATTTGTTGTTATTAAGGTTGGGTTTCAGTCATTTTATAAAAACACAAATTTTAACAGGTGTTCAACTGGTAGTATTAAAACCAAATTTGGTTTTATTAAAATCTTTTGATTTCCAATTATTAACGAAAGTTTGTGCAAGTATTAAACTTTATAAACCTTTAGATTCATATAAGGGTAAAGGTTTATGCTTTAAGGGTACAGTTAAGCTGTTAAAAGAAGGTAAAAAAACACAACAATAAACACACATGATAAATAATTTTTTAATTCTATCAGACCCCTTACATCAATTTAAGATATCTTTATTAATAGGAATGCCTGGTTCAGCCATTTTTGTTTATTTTTCTTTTTTTTTAATTTTAGGCTTTTTTTTATTTTTTCAACAAGTTATTGGTTTTTCGTTAATAGAAGGAAATAAGTCAGGGAATACATATACGTTTTTTTTTAATTCTTTAATTAGTTTTTTAAAAAATAATATAAAATCACATATTCAATTAGATAGGCAAATATTTACTTTAGTTTTATTTGTTGTATTTGAAATTATTTTAACCTCAAACATTAATGGTTTAATTCCATTGAGTTCAGCGTTTATGTCTCATATTGTAATTACTCTATTTTTATCATTAGGTTTTTTTATTGGTATAAATTTAATAGGCTATATTTTACATAATGATTATTTGGCTTTGTTATTTTTACCTAAAGGTACACCATTAGCAATTTTAATTTTAGTAATTCCTATTGAAATTATTTCTTATTTAATGCGTGTTTTTAGTTTAGCAATTCGGTTATTTGCCAATATCCTAGCGGGGCACTCTTTACTAAAAGTAATTGCTTCTTTTATTTATAAAAAAGTTATAACTGCAACATCTTTCACATCATTATTAATTCCTATTATTTTAAGCATAGCAACAATTATAATAGGTTTACTAGATATTTTTATTTCGTTTTTGCAAGCGTATATTTTCTTTGTATTATTAGCAATATATTTAAGTCATGCGATTAAATTGCATTAAAATATCTAATTCAAATTTTTTTACATTTAATGTTTGATTAAAATTATTTATAAAAATAAAATTTAAGCACATAGCTTATTACTTTAACTTTATTAGTTTTGAAAATAGTTATTATATAAATTTTTTTTTTAAAAAAATGAATAATTTTAAATTAGAATTAAATTTGAAAAGTTTTTTAGAATTTGGTTTGTTAAGAGATATTTTTAAACTTAATTTATTTTTATACAAATTTATTTTTTTTTGAAAATATTTTAAGTTTGGTTCTGTTTTTTGTCAAAATAAATTAAAAATAACTTTATTACGGTCTGTGTTTGTAAATAAAACTTCGCGCGTACAATATTTATTACAAAATTATATTTGTAAATATAAAATTTACTT
>JACKZZ010011014.1_pt1 | contig 34199 bp, 25 predicted proteins | sample 8027871 | NCBI WGS metagenome assembly JACKZZ01 (sample SAMN15724774, study PRJNA655200) | protist metagenome | isolation source: fluorescence activated cell sorting (FACS) single amplified genomes of... | place: USA: West Boothbay Harbor, Gulf of Maine | collected 2000-07-19
TTTCCGTGGGACGGGTTTATGTACACAACTGCATCGCATACCCCCGAAGAGCCTCGGGCAAGAGCTTTTGTCCAGTTAAGTAGAGAGGTCGATCATGCTGAAGGGGTTGAACTCGGTGAGGCGTCACAGGCCTATCTTGAGTCTCTTGTAACCTCAGGAAAAATAAAATTCGATAAGTCTGTGTACTATTCTACTCAGCCTATTTACACACCGGTTAAAGGGTTTACGCCCTTTCGCACTAAAGGTGAAATACTTGATGTCGATTGTGTCCTTACTCAGTATCGAGCGCAGACCAAGGAAGCACCTGACAAGAAACAGGTAGCAAGACTTAAGCAAACGCGAAAAGCGTCTAACTCCTCGCCAGATACCAGTACCAATCCAAAAAAGAAAATATACCTCCCGCTAGATGACACACCTAACAACAACGCGTGGTTAGAGAATTTCTTGTCGCGTAGGGTTTCAGCTGATTGTCCCAGAGAGGATTGGAAGCGAATTGTCTTGGCAATTATGAGCACAGGGTTTGCACGAGCAGAGAGCATTGCTTACGACTGGTCTACGACTAGCGACCGCTTTACAGACACTGACTTTTCCGCGCTTGTAAGTGACTACAGGGACGGCGTCGAAGGCAAAGATGGTTGTGTCTCAATCGGCACTATCTACCACTACGCAGATCTTTATTCTCCTTTTACGGAGGACATGTCATGAGCGACTTAACAGAAATACAGACCGTTCAGAACGCGTTCTCTTTGCTTCGGCTTGAAGGTCAGCATCTCTTACTTATAAATGAAGAAATCGGAAACCTAATATCGGGAGATGGTAGTTGCCCCCTAACCTACTTAAAAAAAGATGACGCACAAATTGCATTCCGAAGGTACGTTGAAACGCAAGCATTGGGACTGGATGACATTGAAGTAAATAAACTCTATAAGCAGTTCATGAAAAGCCCTCATACGAAGTTATATACGCAAGTCGCTTTTCATCCTAAACCTCAACCATCTGAAGTTCTTAATCTCTATCGTTCACCTTCGGCTAAACCCAGCGAAGGAGAGTGTGAAATTTTCAAGGATTTTATTTATGAGGTTATCTGTAACAGCGACAATACGAATTATGGTTATTTGATGTGTTATCTAGCTCATATGATTCAAAGGCCTGAAGAGAAACCACAGATAGCAATTATTCTTCTGGGAGGGCAAGGAACTGGAAAAGGCTCTCTTTACAACTTATTGAAAGCGATCTGGGGACATACCGCGCGTCAAGTGCATTCAATTAAGGAAGTGCTAGGAAATTTTAATGCGTCGGCGTTAGAGCGATCCCTTCTAGTTTTTCTAGACGAAGCATTTTTTCATGGGCATAAGGAACCAATGGATAAGTTCAAAGGGTTAATTACAGAACCCGAGATAACCATTGAACAGAAGTATAAACCTGCACAAGTCATGAAATCATTCCATCGCTTTTTTGCCGCATCGAATCATGAGCATTTTGGGAATATAGAAAAAGATGACAGGAGGATGTTTCTCCTTCGTGTGAGTGATGCTTGGAAAGGTGACCATGAAAAGTTTACAGAACTGCACGACTCATTCGGTGATGGGATAACTGTCTCCGCTTTTGTCTATTACCTTTCAAATCTTGATATAAATGATTGGAACCCCTGGAGTGATAGACCTCGCACTAGCGAACTCATAGAACAGAAACTTAAGTCACTGGAGGGTGTTGATGAATTTTTGTTCGAGTGTTTACAAAATGCCGAGGTGCCTAGTAGCAGAAATCCCTATGAAAGCAGCACCCCCAAAACATGGAACGGTGAGTTGTGTGTGGGTACAAAAAATTTCAAGAAAGCCTTCGTCGATTACAACAAGAACGCTCAAAAGTATAAACCGGTAAGCCTCTCGCAACTTCATTCCGACTGTATAAAACGCATACCGTCTGCATATAAAAAACAATTTAGGGAACATAGTTCGTCCCCGAAGATACGCGGAATAATATTCCCTTCCATTCACCAGTCACGCGAAGAGTTTGAAGAGAGTATTGGAGGCAAGGGGCAGATCGATTGGGAAGATGTACCAGATGACAGGGTTTAGCCCCACGTATGCCCCATGTAAATGGGACACGCAACATCAATATACAAAGGGGTCTTACTACTATGCCCCACTTATCCCACTCTTTTTTTAAAAAGAATAAATATATAAGTAATAGTAAATATAACTAAAAAACTTTTCTCAAAAACAATGGGGCAAGTGTGCCCGCTCACGGGGTAGCGTGTGCGAAAGATAAAGCGCGGTCGAGAGACCCCCTAAAAGCTAAATAAAATGTAACAATAGGAGTGGCATGATGGATGACGAGAAAGACGAGATGTATCTTTGCGTTGATTATCCTTGGGCTGACTACGAGGAAGATATTGACGGCACAATAACGAGACACATGAATAAATTACACCATATGGGTTACAAGCCCTTTTCGATTAATGAATTTCCAATTCGCTCCAGACTAGACAAGGTAATGGCTGGGTACGACGACACCTCAGTCAAACATGACGACGTTTCTGTGGGTAACGGAGATACTTTTCAGCACGTTAGATGGACTAGGATCTACTATCAGAGGGTGTAATGTGATTCGTGAACAGACTAACTACACAACTCTTGGGGGCCGAGTCTCTTGCATCAGATGTGACGCGAAATCAAAGCGCACTAAGCAACAGTGTCGCAACCCTGCTATCAAGGGCAAGACCAAGTGCAAGCATCACGGTGGCCGTAGCACAGGCAGCCGAACACCCGAAGGCAAGGCCAGACAGATAGCAGCCAACACCAAGCACGGCAGAGAGACTAGAGCTATACGCGAAGAGCGCAGCGCCAAGTTGGCGGAGCTTTATGAGATTGAAAAAGAAATGCGCAGCATGGGTATGGTGGAAGGGTCATGGGTAAGCCGAAAACCACCCGGTAGGTGATTGGTCGTCTACAATAGTATGTATACGGGTGCAATGGAACCATTCTGACTTATCGGGGTGTGCCCCCTAGGGTGGGGTGCTGGCTGGGCGATTAATAGGCAAATGGGGTGGGTTCAGCTATCTAAGGCTGGAAAGCCGAGGGCAGGCATTGGACCGTAACGTTAATATCTGGAACTTTTTGGTGCGTGGGCTGGTTACGATAAGAATGGAGGAGTATATGTGCGAACAATCTAAACATGGTAAAGCTGTTTCAAAAGTCTTGATCGAAAATGAGCGTACCTGCGTCACGGAATGGCGTTTCAAAAAATATGGAGACAACACTGGATGGCATCGGCATGAATATGACTATATCGTTGTGCCTTTATTTGATGGTCAACTCGAAATTAATCTGGGTACTAATGAAAATGCTATTGCACCAATGAAAAGTGGTGTGCCTTATTTCCGAGAGGTAGGTGTTGAGCATGACGTTATTAATGGGAATAACTTTGAATGTGCATTCATTGAGATTGAGTTCTTAAAATAAATTCAGCCAGAGGTTAGGCAATGGACTGTAATGGTGGTGGGGGCTGATTAGGAAGCAGAGTAAGGTTATTAGTTAGCAGTCAGTTCCTTAAAACTGTCCAACTTCAGAATCAAATTATTGGGGTCTATTAACCTCCATGTGGTTTCAAGAACGCTGTCACCTGCCACGATAATGTCGGTATAAATGCCGGTCGTCGTTTCAAATATACCACTGCAATCAGGGGTTTCTGCGTTCTCGTTAAGCGCACCAATAGTGTTGAACTCTCTAAACTTAGTTATCTGTACTGTAGCTTCAGATAGAGACACTACTTCTAATCCCATATCAAACTGACTAATGCCATTGACTGAACTAGGTAGTCCATCGGTAAATAATCTTAAACAAACATAGATTGTTGCATCAGCCGAATTAAGGACTCCAACGTTATTAAACTCTAGCCCATAAGATGAGTCCGGTGTCACGCCGTTATAGGGTGAGGGCCATTCAGCCGTGGGTTCATAGGCGGGAGATGCAACAGTAATCGTTGCCGTTGTTGTTGAGCTTTTACCATCGTCATCCGTAGCTTTAAAGGTGACAACTGTGGGCCCGTTAGGTAGAGAAAGAGTAGCATTTAGGCCAGTTGCCACCTCAACTCCATCAACCAACCATTGCATGGTCACAATAGCCCCATCACTGTCAGTCGCTGTAGCAATAACACTGACTGACTCCCGCGCTTTGTCATCTGTATCAGAGATACTTCGACTATCGCCTAAAATTGATACCTGAGGCGATGCATTTTGCGGGTACTGAATAGCAAACCGTAGTTTATTCGAGCAATTGACATCATTCCATTGACCCGCAGCCCCATAAAACCCCGGAGATGCCATGGGCCAGCCCGACAAGCCCATAGCGAGGCAGTGTTGTGTGCTTCCAAAATTATCTGGCTCACTTCCCCCCGAGCCGTGCCCTGGTCCATTTCCCCACCAATTGGTCACAGAACTATTCGAAGGCACTTGCGTCCCATCTTCCCATAGCCATGAACCTTCAGTAACAGAGTCAGTTCCCCCTAACCATGAGTACACAGCTCCTCCCCCGTCAGCAGCTATGGTATTTATATTTTCGAGTATATTTTTGATCCAAGTATTTTGTTCTACGCTTGTTATTCGAACTAAAGTAGCCCCTTTCGATTTTGCATAAGCGGCAGCCTCACTCCAGGTCATAAGAGTTCCAACTATTTCATATTCGCTACCTCCATAAGTCGTCTTTGTGTCAGGACCAAAAAGGTTAGAAACCTCAACGTCATCAAGTAAAACCTCGTGGGCGTAACCTCTGGTTTGCGCAGAAAAAGAAATTTGATCTTGACTGGTAGGTATAAATGAAGATGTATTAAGATTCGAAATCACGCTCTCACCATTTATAAAAAGCTTCAAAATTCCCGGAGCGAGCCACTCAACTGCCACATCGCGCCACTGATCATCAACAAGGGATGAATCTGCCACAAAACTGTTTGGGATTTCTTCGTCGTTCACAAAGACTCGATAACCTTTTTTAGTATAGGTATTAAATTCGATGGTTAGACCTCTTGCATAGCCACCGTAATTGTTTCCGCTAAAGGGTTGTGTCGGTATTGGCTCACCGAAGTTAACGGCAAATCCATCCGCAGATGGGGAGGTGGATGAAGATATTTTTACTTTGAATTTTGCCTTAAATCCATTTCCTAAATTCAGCTTAGGGATAGTGTAACTAGACGATGACCAATTCTTATCTGGAGTAAGCTGCAGTGCTCCGTTTGAAATTGAAGGTTTGAAGTCGCTGAAAAGCGTGCCTGTAGCAGTGGAGCCGTCGGTGAACAGCGGCCTGCCATCAGCCTGATCATTGAAGTCTTGTTTAAAAGTGCCCCCAAAATCACCTACTTTTATATAAGCGTAGCCTACACTCTCAAGGCCGCTACTGTCACGAATTCGGTATTTCAGTCGATCCACATTGTTTGTAAGCGAAAGCTTTCCGGATGAGTACATGATAGCGTCGCGTGCCTCTGCTCCCTTACCTTCGGCAATTTGAACGTTCGCACCAAGATAAGAAATTTTATCAACACCAACGAGAGTAATCTCATCCCCATTCGCATCATGATCATTACCAAGGACATCGATCAATGTGTCGTTGCCGACCGCAGCTAGTATCGAATCGAGCGAGGCATTTGGCGCAATCCTTTGCTGAAGTGATTCAAGATTGGTAAAACTTTCCAAATTTTTGGCTTTAACGTCCAGCACGACCTTTTGTTCTGGTCCAGAAAATCTGCCCAGGTTGTTATTGGACATAATCGTTCCACCCTCAGGCGCGTTACCCGTGTAGTGCGGATTGCCCCAGTTATGACCCGCCTCATGACGCCAAGCTCGAGAGAAGTCTCCTATCCCTTCGGTCGTGTCGTTAGACGAATAGGCTGGAAAGGTCCCAACTGTTCTAGCGGCCCCTCCCCCACTATTACCAGTGAACGAGTTGTTAATAACAAGGGTCATATCATAAGTTTTTGGTCCGGGCAGAACGCTACCCCACTGATTAAAAACTTCGGTTAAGCGAGCATAGTTTTCTCGCCCCGCATAGCATGTATTTGTCGCAGCGCAGGGTGGCGCTGGCAATACATCACTGCGATAGGGATCCTGCGTGCGGCTGGCACGAATAACCACCCTGCCCAATTCATGCTTGATTCCAGCCTCTCGCATGTACAGGGCGTTGGTTGAATTGAACGAATATTCGATTATCGAAAGGGCGGCTACAACATTGCCAGCGTGCACCCCATCGAACTGATGGAACGGCATGTCTACCCCAACCTCGACGCCATAAATTAAAGATCCAGCCCCACCGGCCCCAACAACGAATTCAGGAAATTTGAGTTCAGGCTCTACACAAGTAGTGTTAGCGCCCTTGTCGCAAAGTAAATCAGTCCGTCCACCAGTATTAATCCACTCGCTTCCATCCTCAAAGACCGCTCGGTAGAAAACCACACCGCTGTCGAATCGAACGGCGCTTACCGTCGCGCCAGGGACTCCTTGAACGGTTCCGATATAGGTCCTTATGATCGGCACTTCTAGCACATCAAAGGTCCCATCATCTTTTTGCTTCCAAACTTCAAAATTTGAGCCTCGATTTGAGACAAAGGAAAATGAAGCGGTATAAGTAGTGCCTCCATAAGATATTACGTGATCAAACGAATCTGGAAGCGCAGCATTTAAGGCAAGCGAATTGAAAAAAGATAAAACGGCTATTAAGAATTTAGCGAGGAGATGTATTTTCATATTCTATTTCTTATAATTAATTAGCCGTCCGCTCAGAATATTACGTATACGGGTGCAATGGAACCATTCTGACTTATCGGGGTGTGCCCCCTAGGGTGGGGTGCTGACTGGGCGGTTGCTAGGAAACAAGGCCCCTACTCCAGGCATACTTGACACCCGGGGTTATAATACAGACCACCACTCTACTGAGAGGCTCCTAGCATGCAAATTAAGCGGTTACTGGACGACAGACTAGTAGTTACTGGAGATAGACTTATTAACAGCCAGGGAGAGCATTGTGAGTTTGTAGAGCATGCTAACGGCCAGCTCGTTGCAGTGTCGCCTGATGGCAAGAAAGTTAAGAATTCACCCGCTGAATTAGGTTGTTATCTGCTGAGTAAAGATAGGACGGATCGAGGGCTAGCTAAGGATCGTCTTCGTAGCTTTTGGGAAGACTCATAGAAGGGCAAGATGACAAAACTAAATGGGGGTACTTTTGGGGGTACTTCTGTAATCAGAAATATATATTCGTATAGATAACAGTACTTTAAGCTAGGTATTCAAATCCCCCCGCCTCCACCAAACAGAATCCTGCCCACTTTAACCAGTGTTCGGGTTTTTTATTGATTCCTAGGGGACACTTATGGTCTGCAAATAGATCTCAAAAGGCAGAAAGATTGGACAAGAGATCGGTTGGATCGATATATTTGCCTAGGTTACTAAATTATCAGTGTCCCCTTCTTCCTTCTTGCCAACCCAAAGATATCAGACATGAACACTCTCCCCCTCACTCTAACCTGCTTGCTTGGCTGTTCTGCGGCGCTAGCACAATTGCCCGACCACACTCAGGTATTCGAGCCGGTACCAGCGCTGGTTACAGGGGTCACCCACGCGGCGGCGCCCTCCGATGCAATCGTGTTATTCGATGGCAATAACATGAATGCCTGGGAACAGTTGGAAGATTCCGCTTCACCGCAATGGGATATTGAAGACGGGTTTGTCACGGTAAATGGAACAGGAACCCTGAGATCCAAACAGAGCTTTGGCAGCTTTCAATTGCATATTGAGTGGCGCGCAACCGATGTGATTCAGGGCGAAAGTCAGCTGCGCGGCAACAGCGGCATATTTTTGCATTCACTCTATGAAATTCAGATTCTGGACAGCTGGGAAAATCCGACCTATGTCAACGGTCAGGCCGGTTCCGTGTATCTACAACACAGCCCGCTGGTGAACGCCGCGAAGCGACCGGGCGAGTGGCAGAGCTACGACATTATCTTTACCGCGCCGGTTTACCAGGCGAACGGCACACTGCAGTCCCCCGCCTACGTCACCGTATTGCACAACAGGGTGTTAGTGCAAAACCATGTACAGATACTCGGCTCGACCTTTACGCGTGCGCCGGAGTATAAAAGCAGCTGCACGCCCTTCGCTCACAGACAAGAGCAGGCTTGTGATGGCAAGATGCCACTGCTATTGCAGGATCATGGCCAAGTCGTTTCTTTCAAGAATATCTGGTTAAGAGAGCTCTAGCGATTCTCTAGATACTTTATATACACTAGATGTCCAACCCTGAAAGCTTTGCCCTATGGTCTGTAGTTTTCAGGCAGTCAGAAAGCAAAAGACTAGTAGATCAACCCTGGGCGAATAATTGCGTGCGCTAGCCTGCAGGCTTCTTATAGTATGCTCGTTAGATCGAACTCAATGTGGGTAGTAACTTACAAGAACAAGTGAGCAGGGGAATTGGATGGCTTCATTTGAGGGTTTTGAATACGACGTGCTGATAGTCGGGTCAGGTGCGGGGGGCGGCATGTCGGCCCACATACTGACAGAGGCAGGTATAAGGGTGTTGCTACTGGAAGCCGGTAGAAATTATGACCCGGTTACAGAAACACCAATGTTTCAACAAAACCACGAAGCCCCTCTTCGCGGCGTCAGCACTAGTGACAAGAACTTCGGCTATTTTGATGCCACCGTCGATGGGGGTTGGCAAGTGCCTGGCGAACCCTACACTGAGGCAGATGGTACACGTTTCATGTGGTGGCGTGCCCGCATGCTGGGTGGTCGAACCAATCACTTTGGTCGCTTGGTGCCCCGCTTCACGCCAGAAGACTTCAACATGGCCGATCGTGATGGCTTGGGTGAGAACTGGCCCATCGGCTATGACGAGGTCGCGCCCTGGTATGACCGCACAGAAAAACTGATCGGTGTTTCCGGCACCAATCCAGGCCTGGAAGATACGCCCGCCTCAGCCGACGGCGTTTTGCAACCACCACCAAAACCTCGCGTCTACGAATTGCTGCTAAAGGCAGTTACCGACAAGATGGGCATACCCGCCGTGCCCATGCGCCGCGCGGTAATCACCCAAGACCTGGACGACAGAAAAGCCTGTTTCTATGCAACCGGCTGTGGCCGCGGCTGCTCTATAGGCGCAGCCTTTCAAACGACAACGTCACTGCTGCCCTGGGCTCAGAAAACTGGCAACATGAAGCTAGTTACCGATGCCATGGTGAAAGAAGTGCATGTTGATGAAAACGGTCGGGCATCGGGCGTTACCTTTGTTAACCGACTCACCAAAGAAGACATAAGAGTTGATGCTGATAGAGTTATTCTTGCAGCCAGTGCCTGCGAGACAGCACGACTAATGCTGAATTCGAAGAGCGCATTACACCCTAATGGCCTGGCGAATAGCAGCGGGCAGGTAGGGCGCAATCTAATGGACTCTCTAGGCGCCGACATAGGCGGTTTTATACCCGCCTTAAAAGGCCGCCCTAAATACAACGAAGACGGCTATTCCAGCAATCATTTATATATTCCCTGGTGGGACAACGCAGGCCAGAAGGATGGCACGCTTGATTTCACTCGCGGCTACCATTTTGAAGTAGGCGGCGGCTTTAGCTCTCCCGGCATGGGCGTTGCCAGTCGCGTCGATGGCTATGGCAAGCGCGCTAAGGACGAGGTGAGAGATCTATATGGCACGGATATAAACCTGGCTCTGCGGGGTGAGATGGTACAAAGCGACAACTGCTATTGCGAGATCGACGAAGACGTTAAAGACAAGTGGGGAATCCCGGTTCTCAAATTTCATTGGCAGTGGTCCGAGCAAGAACTGAATCAGGTTGCTCACGGTCTGGAATGGGGCAAGAAAATCATCGAGGCTATGGGCGGCATTGTGAACAATCCTGATGCTACCCCCGAACAGGCCATCAAGGCGGGTGGTCAAATCATTCACGAGGTCGGCACCACAAGAATGGGTGACAACCCGGCCACGTCGGTTGTTAATCAGTGGGGGCAATGCTGGGACGTAGACAACCTCTATGTCATGGACGGGGGTGTCTTCACTTCTAACCCCCACAAGAACTGCACACTCACTATTCTTACTTTAGCTATGCGCAATGCGACTCACTTAGCCGAACAAATGACTGCAGGAGAAACCGCATGAGCACTGTCTATAACCCCAAGATGACCAGGCGGGAAAGCCTTAAACGCATGGGCTCTATGACTAGCGTAGTGATGATAGGCGGCATCGCCGTTGCCTGTGAGGCACCGGAGCCCGAAGCTACGGCGGTTGATGCCTCCAGCCATTGGCCTGACCTAGACTTCGCGGCAATTAGCGAAAATGGCTATGGTACCGACCCCAGCATGATTAGCCCCACAGCTCCGTGGCCGAGAACGTTAAGCGCTGCACAATTGGATCAAGTAGCCGTGCTAAGCGACATTATCTGCCCGCGGGATGAGCGTGGTCCCTCTGCTACTGAAGTCGGGGTGCCGGATGTTATCGACGAATGGGTGAGCGCGCCCTACTCTTCGCAGCATCGAGATCGCGTGCAAATTCTAAACGGACTGCAATGGCTGGACGAAGAAGCGGGCCGACGTTTCGGTAGCCCCTTTGTCGCTGCCAGTGATGCGCAGCAGATAGAGATTATTGAAGACATTGCCTATAGAGATAGGCGTGATATCCCGGAGTTTGAACATGCCGTGCAGTTTTTCGCACGGCTGCGACGACTGGTGTTCGGCGGCTACTTTACTAGCCCGGAAGGTGTTGCGGATATTGGTTATATTGGCAATGTGCCGATTGCCGGGGATTATCCGGGGCCGACGGATGAGGCTATGGCGCATTTGAATCAGGTTATTGCGGATTTGGACATGTAATGGGGTCAGAGTAAATATCCAGTAGTTTATGGCGTCTTGAGAGCACAGGGGACACTAACATCTTAACAATTTAAGCCTCCCAGATGAATCGCGACCACTACCGCCCAAACAGTACTAAGTTGTTAAATTGTTAGTGTCCCAAAAATTCCAAAGTTCTCAAACACCTGTTTTGAATATTGATATCCTTGAGCGAAAACAACTTACCCGTCTGACAAGACTTTGACCCTAGAGTGGATAGAGCTACAGTTCAGCGAATGATAACTCAAGCGCCATCCACATCGGCTTCAGGAGAACTTCTCCAGCGCAATTCAGCAGGCAAGGCTCTGGCACAGCAAATCTTCTCAAATCACGCAGAGGACTTCCTGAGAGCCACAAACCATGCAACTATTGGCTCCGCAAGGGAGTGGTCGCTCGGGTGTATAGTAAAACTCTTGTCGATTACATTTACCGAAACTTCAGTAGCTCCGAGGTCTTCAAAAAAAGTATAAATCTGGGCATCCGTACTGAACATCGAACCTGCGACCTCTTCGACTAGGTGTTTGCAAACCTGAATTTCATGGGCATAACTCAAGAATTCCTGCTCTTGCTTAAATGCCATGCTCCAAGCAAAGTTTTGCTGGCAGAACCAATCATATAAGCCGGTAAAGTCCCCCCCCTCATAGCGTTGCATTAGCTCGAAGAAATCTCTCGTCATATCCGCTGAGAGCATCTCCCTGGCCGTATTCAAATAGGCTGATTGCGGGGCGTGAAAAATAAAATAGGCATTGCCACCAGGCTTAAGCACTCTTAGCCATTCGCGCATGACTTCGATGCTATTACCTAAATAAGAAAACGTATAAGAGGAAAACAATGCAGCAAAACTGGCATTGAGAAAAGGCAGGCTGGTCACATCGTTCTGTAGATACCTTTTATGCATCAATCCCCGTTTGAAAGGAATTTGATCAATGTCCGTAACAGAAAACGATGGATGTAATTTCTCCAGGCAAGACGCAGTCTCACCGACTCCGGACCCCAGGTTTAGCATCTGTGTAGGTTGGTCTGTAAGTCTCCTCTGGGTTTTCAGAAATTCGATAACCCCCCGCACCATCTCCATTCGATTAGACGGTAAAAAACTGTTCCACAGATCAGGATTTAGATCTGCACTCAACTTGCCCGGTGTCGCATCCTCATTTAGAGGTTGTGGACGCTCACTGACAGCAGAGCCGAGATGGCAAAATAGAATTTCAAATGAGGCAAATTCGCTCACACCGAAAGCGGGATTAATCTGGCTAATTTCCGGGCTTTCTTGTTCGTACAGAATAACTCGCAGAGGGCGCAGGCCCCGTGCTCTCAATTGTGCCACTAACTCATTCATGGCCGCTTTTTTTGCCGTAAATTCGAGGTGCGTATTTCCGGAACCGATGGTCGCGAGGAAAACGGCGGATTTGGTGACCACTTTGTTCAGTTTATCTAAAAAAATGGGAATTTCCGGTAACGCCGTGGGTTCAAGGCGGAACATGGTCACCAGATTTCGTGGGCTGCAATCACCTTGTTCCACCGCTGTTACGAGGCGATCCAAACCTTCATAGAGATCTAAGTTCAGCGCCTGTATTCGCGAATTTTCTGAGCGATTCATCTGCTCAAAATCCTGGCTCAGGTTCCTGTCATTATCGATGATAACGAGGGATTTTGGGTCACAGGACTTGACAGCAAAGTTGAGTTTAGACGAGCTTGAGAAAGCGCCTCCTGGCATTTGGGGGCCGATACCAGGAATGCGGTGGAACCCTTCTCGGTCGCGTCTGGCCATGGAAGCCCCCAAGGCCAATTGGTCATACTGATTGGAATCGCTAGTGAGACCCAGGAGTTTAATAATCTGAGCTACACGAACCCCATCGGAGCGATTAAGCCGAACCCCCATAATTTGAGCAAGCCTGTGCGGTTCAGTACCACTGCTATGTATGTTGTCCCGCAATAACTCAGCACAGTTTTCCTCGCTAAGGGTGCCTGCATCGATGGTCCAGCCATTAAATGTCTCGCAGGTAGCCGCTAGGTTGGCACAGTTAAACAGCCGCTCGCCAATTTCCGGTATCCGATCTGCATAGATGGTGTTTTCCGCGTTCGTCAGTTTCCCAATGAGATCTTGAGGAAAATGCTGCTCCAAATCGCAGCGCAAAAAATCTGCGTAGTTAGTAAAAAGAGGTAGAAGGTCTGTAAATGAGTCAGATTTAATAATTCGGACTAGCGCGAGTAAGTCTTGTAGATATCCGGCGACTCCGATATCGAAGAGTTCTTGCGGGCTGAATTGCAGGTTTGCTGGCATGAAATAGCAATAATGACTAAGTTGAAAATAAGGGTTGGCGCCGGTAATTCAAAACGCGAACAACACAGCAGTTATAGCCAGTATTGAATTTTTCTTCAATAAAAAAGAAAAAGCCAGGCCATGGAGAGAGGCCTGGCTTTTTCTCCGGCAGCACTGAACCTAAACAGCCTACCTAGGGGGAGAGTTAGCCACCTGGAGTCCAATCGATGGACACGTAGAATTGACGATAGAAGTTATTGATCAACCTAGACTCAAAACCTCCTATCTGTCCAGTCAACGTAGGTTTGTAATCGAAGAGATTGTTCACACCAGCAGTCAAAGTAACCTGCTGGTTAAAGAAATCGTCAAATAGATACGTGTAGCGCACATCAACGATTGGGTCCTCTTCAATTTCACTTGGGGGTACAAACTGGCCATCAAAAGTGTATAAGTCCACTACCTGGGCGTCATGATTAATAGCACTGAACCAGCTAACAGACATTGACGCACTGTGATTGTTTCGGAACCAGTTGGTATTCCACGCTAGCTTCGTTTGCGGAATTGGCGGGGCAATATTCGTCCGCGCGTTCTGTTCGCCGAGAACATCGACAGGGTTGCCGTTTTTATCCGTAAAGACATACTCGTCAAAGATAGAGGCATTTAAGCGCGTGTTGAATGTGCCTAGGTTTTCCGTACTAAAGTTATAGCCTAGCTTAATGTCAAACAAGTCGACATCAAATTTAGCCACGTTGCCAGATTGGGTTAACACGAGATCAACCCTACCGTTCACAGGGTTACGGAAGATGTTTCCGCCGGCACCGCCTATAGGCTGTCCCCCTAGCCAGGCATCGGCCTTCGCTCGGCTCGCTGAACCTGGAGTCGAATCATAGGCCGACTCCGATTGACCGGTTGCACTGAGCATGGCAAGGAACTGATTGCGCGTCACGTCGTCCTCGCTCAAAGTCCGAATGCGGTCAGTGTATTGGACTTGCTGATAGTCTAGGGATAACTCGAGGCCATCCAGCCGGCCCGTTGGCTGCCAGGTAAATCCAAGATTAGTAATCTCCGCTTTTTCTGGGCCCAGATTAGGGTTGCCTGAGGCACAGCGCAGGCCACCAAGCAGCAAGGTGCCACTGAGGTCGTCACTACCACTGTACATGTCACCGCAGTTTTCGTTCTTAAGAGCTGGTCGCGTCTGGAATGAGGTCGGTGCCACGAAGCTTTCGCCCCAGGACGCCCTCAGGGCCAGTTCGGGGATCACCTCATAGCGAGCGGAAATCTTGGGTGAAGTGTTCTGCAGACCTTGGTCGGTGAATTCCTCATGCCGCACCGCACCCTTGATGGCTAGATTATCAAGGATAGGCACTTCCACCTCGGCAAACAGGGAACGGACTTCAGAGAAAAACTGTCGATCACCTGCTACGGGTTCGCCCACCTGCCCCCAGATGAAGTTTTCTCCTGCCGCCTCCCACGGCTCCTGAAATGTGCGCTCTTCCAGATTACGCCATTGGTAACCAAAAGCCGCCTGCACAGTACCGGCAGGAACCTCAAATACTGGACCTGTTAGCACAGTCTCAAAAACATCCAAAGAGTTACGGGAGGAGGTATGGTTAGGGTTGACATAGCCCATCCAATCATTCAGCTCCCTGGTATTCTCGAAACCTGGCTCATAAAAAGGCGAGCGAGTGTCTGCGGAGCCGAAGGGATTGAACCACTGATCTCCTGTGACACCGCCTTCTCCACGCAGCGCCAATTGAATGCGGGATGCACGTACTCCCGTGGCATCCCCCATCGTCTTGTTTTCCTGCTTGGTGTAGTAGGTATTCCCAGACCAACCGGTGTCGCCTAAATCGTAATCTGCAGAAAGCTTGATGCGATTTAGCGCAAAAATACTTCTGTACCCTCGGGTGGTATCGTCATTAGCGATCGAGCCCAACTGCTCTGCCTGTGGGTGGGTATAAATACGCCACAAATCGGGAGCCACATCTACACCATAAGGATTGGCGGGGTGCTCCTCCGGGATCACCAGCATTGCTCGGTTATTGGCCGGATTAGGCGAGGCGTAGGTAGTTCGTTCGTCTGTGTGCTGAATGTGGTTATTCATCATGAAGCCGAGACGCAGCCAGTCGGTTGCCTCCCAGTTAAGATTATTATAAAGGTTGTAGTTCTGCATGTGGTTCACAACCTCATTCTGAGCGCTGTACTCGAAAGTACAGAAACTACCACTTTTAGTACCAGAAGGGAGGGGGGACGGGCCATAGCCATGTGTTGGGGTGCCTTCGTTAAACGTCCCACATGACGGGTCTAATAGGCGGGGACCGACCAGTGTGCCGCCACTCCTTTCTTTTAAGGGGAGCGTGGAAAGGTCATCGGGAAGTCCTGTAATTTCTTTGAATGTTCCTGGATTACCGGAACTGGAAGTACCCCGAGATACATTGTGTTCACGACCGCGCTCGTACCACATAAGGGGCGTGCGCAAATAGGTCTCAAAGGATCCGACATAACTGAGACCGTTGTCCCAAGATTTACCCCAAAGCGAGGAAAGGCGCATTTCTTCAAACTTACCATCCTCCGGAGTCTGATAGAAAGTGCGGAATCGGGCTCCATCGTATTCCTTGATGGGAATTAGGTTGACCACCCCGGCCACCGCATCGGACCCATACAGCGCTGAACCGCCGTCCAACACCATTTCCATCCGTTCCATAGCGATTTCCGGGAAGGCGGTATTCAATCGCGAATTCAGGGTACGTACACCGTCTACCAGGGTCAGGGTGGAATTTTCACCCAGACCACGCAGGTTGAAGCTTGCACCTCTTGAAGTCTGATTACCGTCCTGGCCACCAAGCACAACGTTTACAATATCAACGTTCTGTACATAGGTCAGGTCACGTATGTATTCCGATAGATTCGGTGCACCTGATGCCAGAAGATCCTCGCCGGTGACGGTATCTGCCGCTGTATCTTGCGAGAATGCACTGTTTCTGATGTAGGAGCCTGTGACGGTAATTTCTTCAACCGTGTCATCCTGAGCCTGGGCAATTACGGGTGCCGCTAGTGAAGTGACTAGAGCGGTGTGGATGAGATATGCGAGTTTTTTGCGACGAAAATTGTGGGGCATTACGGCCTCTCCTTGCCAGCGAACCGGATGATCTAAAACCAGACCAATACGGGAGCGGCTTGTTATTTTAAAATTTTATTATTTCGACGAGCATTCCATAATCCCACTACTACAAAATATAGGGACTACATTGGATAATGCTAGTAGATTAAGCTATCACAAGATTTTGGGCTAGAAAAGAAGTATTTATTGATTTATAACATTTAACAGTTTAGGCGCTTGACGGGAAGTGTGAATCCGGAAAGCATGGCTGTCGGCGCCCAGAAAGGGCTGACGGCCGACTCAGGGGCCAATAGACCCAAGGTCAGAGGTATAGGGCATGCGGCGGCTCTAAACAGTCGAGAATTCCGCCTGAGTGCGTTGCGTCTCGGGAAAGGCCAATACAGTTAAATATCGCAATTATTTCATCGGGTGACATGCACACGCTGATAAGCATTACTCCAGCAGCACTGATCCAGACCATCGCTATCAGAAGAGTTCCAATTATCCAGTCGGGCGCGAATCATATACTCACCAGGTTCAGAGAAAGTGGCTAGAACTCTGGCTGGCCCCTTGCCAGCGGGGATCGCAACTCTGGAAGGAGCTGCGGGTATCATTCCCCGAGTTGATCGAGCTGGTGTTGTGATAAAAGGCGTAGACGCGTGTTCAGTAAAGTTCACCTCGCCGGGCCCCTGGTGTTTGTACCATATAACGCGAGTATCGAGCGGCTTGGCAAATAGAGGATTTGAAGGGTCGCGTACAGAAGGGTCTTCAGTCTCTACCTGCAAAGTGAGCGGCGTGCCGACGGCGATCGTTTTAGTATCATCTGCCACGACTCCTTCGGGCCCAGATTCCTTGCTACCGTTTTCGAACCAGATTAGGGGCTGCACACTCCCCTGTGGTCGTGGATTTCTATCAAGTTCATACGCATTCGAACCACGCTCGCCCGGGACTCTAAGCTCTTCCAGATTTCCGGTTTTGATATGCCACCATATAGTTTCATCCTGCATAGAGGCTGGAATAGTGACGCCAAATACTCCGGGGTGGCGGCCTGTGAAATAGACTTCGGGCTGCATTCCGTCCAGATGACCGGGTTCGATGCGATTGTTTTCACCCATTGGGACGACTACGTCTTCAGTATTCCTGTTGTGGTATCCAAACGAGACAGTGACCGAGCCATCCTCATTGGCATACCAGCCTTCCATGAAGGGGATTACTGGCAGGCCTCCTGGGGAAGGCGGGCGTAGAGGCCTTGCTGGTTGCTGTGCTTCAGCGGTAGCCAGAATTACAATATTTGCGAGTAACGCCAGAGCTATACTGGCCGCAACTGTTCTAACACGTCTCATGAAAATCAATCTCCAACCTTATTTTTTGATTTTTAGCAGGAATCGTATTGCGTAAATCGTTAATCCCCAGACGGCAGTTGAGACTGTTTTTTACTTTCTCGCTGCTGAGCAAGCTCCTGATAAGTTTCATCATCAAGATGGCTTATGGCAATCCAGGAATGTGACATCTCATCGGCTGTACGTTGACCCCAGCCTACCCATTGCCTGGGGTCGGGGTTGTTCGGATTATCTGCCGTATTGTCATACCATTGCTTGGTTACCAAAACAGCTCCAGTAGGCACCAAAGGCGCAGAATCTGGCTCATAGAGGTGACTGTGATGCCATGTGGCACTCCAGTTGGATATCATGCTTACCAATTCGGTTTTACCGGTTTCAGGATAGAATATTTCCAATGAGGCAGCATTCATGCGCAGGTGTCCATGGGGCTGAAAACTGTCGATTCGAACCGGGTGATCAAAAGAGTGGAATCCCTGAGTCATAGCCGTGCCATGAGGCGGGATAAACAGATCACCCTGATCTAACTGGTATGAAGCGAGGTCTTGGGTAATCTTCGCCTGGTAACCTACGGGATGCAGCCAGATACCTAGATCTACTACGTTGTCCTTAACCACAGCGTTTGGCGCAGTCCCACCTAAGCCGCCGGGATACATGTGAATATCCCACTGAATCATGCTCTCTTCAAAAGCTGTGCGACAAACGCCCTCTGGCACGACTTCGCCCCACTTACCCATGGCATATTCAGTAACTGGCTTGCGATCTACACCGCCGTCCTCATTTATCTCGGCGAAGTAGGTATTGGCATGATGGACTACTGTCTTCGCGTTGCCGCGAGGCTTGACCTGCAGGGCCTTGATACATCGGTCCTCTGTGATACCGCTATCAACGAAATGTTTGTCCCATAAGTCGTTACCGTTGGCTGGCACATCGATCGGATTAGATGCGATCACGAGATCCGGCTGACCCAGCTGACCAGCGAAATTCCAATCGTCTATACCTCGCAGCACCGGCGGGGGAGGTAGTTCCTCGAGATTTCCCAAGGGAGAGCCCTGATTAACCCAAGCAACTACGGTGTCGATATCTTCTTCGGAAAGGCGCCAATCTGCTTGCAGGTTTTGGTTACCGATATCGTGGTCATAGGCATAGGGGGGCATTTCCCGATTTGCGACCTTCAGCTGAATTAACGGTGCCCAAGGGCGTACTTGTTCATAGCTGCTGAGCTCCATGGGTCCAATGCCGCCTTCACGGTGACAGACCACGCAATTTTCATTAATAATGCTGGCCACGTGGCTTGAATAAGTCACGGCTTCCCCCGTATTCGCCACGTCAGCAGCAACCACAGCTTGAGCCGAACATCCCAATACAGTGATTGCAGCAATCCCAAAATTTGGCACTTTATTCCATTTCTGCAAAATATTCATTAGCCGCTCCCAATTACTCTGATAAGTTAGAACACTGCAAGAAACTGAGAAACGCCTAGGATCGGGCAGTTCACAATTGGCGATATGCAGTAAATCGCTATAAGGTTTATATGGTTGTTAATGTTAATGCCTTCATGGCTATTTGTCCAACAGCTTTTTCGTGCGCAAACAAACGATCGTTCTAGGGCGAGATGCGAGCTGGGCCGTCGCTTTTTTTCTGTCCTTGCGCATGGTCGCCTAGCTGCTTTCTTGCCTGAGGTCAGCCTCGTGTTGCAGGCGCGTCAATCGGCCGATCTGCTGCAACGACGTCAAGTGTGCGTAAATCGGGGGTAGTAAACCCTGTTGGCGAAGCCCCTGAAATTCTTTATCACTGAGATTCTCCAGCACCTCTTCATCGATCACAAACACGCCCTCCACTTCATATTTTGGGGAAATCTCATTTTGCTGCAGTTTCAGGATGCGTGTTGTGAAGAGGTTTTGTTCCGCCAAATGGCGACAAAGCGCAACAGCTTGCACAGACTGCTGAGTTACCCTTATCACATGATCCATGCGTATTTTCAGATAGTTCGTAGCTTGGCCGTCACTCTGATAGAGAGGTTCGCCCTCAGATTCACTCAGCAGTGAGCTTTGTTCATCGATGGCTACGTTTGCCTCGTTGTTTTGCGGGTCAAGTCGACTCACAGATAGGGGTGTAAGCGTAAAGCTATTTGGCACAAAATTCGGCTGCCACTCGCTAGTCTGGCAATAGAGATTCATGCCCTTCTTCAAGCCCATCATAGCACCCGGCACGAAATCACCGGTCTTCTTATTTCTGACAAAAATTAGCGGGAACTCTGTAGCCAGGCTGTAGAATTCCTGGAACACTATTGGCACAAAATTTTCTGCTTTATGCTTCGTGAATTCTCTTGGCTCGCGTAACCGCAGGGTGCCGTGTTTCTCGAAGTTAAGAAGAACCGGTTGGGACATGGTAATAATCAGCCTTTTTTGAGTGATTTATGATCCATCTTGAACCTCGTTACTAGCGCAGTTACTGATGGGGTTTTTGTTCAAGCCTGAAAAAAGAGGCAACTGAAAGACGACCGTTAGAGACGTCACTATCAAGGCTCCGTGGCGACGAGAGCAGGGCGCAATGCAACAAATTTGCAGGGTAGAGTATTAGCCGATTCCATCTGGCCTTGATCACCAGTTCCTGCTTGAACAGACTGGTGCTCTCGTTCAGGTAGCCTGAGTGTTCTTCTGGGTGGTTGCGCACGTTTTCAATCATTTCGTCCATGACACTGCGATCATCGTGTCTTATCCTTACTAAATTGCGTGGGCGATAGCGATAAATTGCAGTGCCCCCATGGGGCTCACCACAGAGATAGTGCACTGAGGCATATTGATCGTCGCCGAAAGCATCGACGTGCGGCATTTTTTGGGCTGCACTTAGCTGTGTAGGTTGAAGAGTTGTCAATGAAATCATGCAGCGATGTATTTGGGGATTCCGAATTCCGTATACCAGTTCCACGGCTTTCTCCATGGTGTGTTCATAAGAACTGGGCATACGATCGCGAATACCTGGGTAGGCCGTTCTGTCATCACCCACTTTACCGAAGTAGGCTTTGTTCTTCGCATACTCGGCTAGTAGCTCTGGATTCGCGAGAAAGTCATCGACGACATAAACCGAGATTTCAGGGTCGCGATTCGGAATTTTCTCGACGTTCATCGCCTGATTCTGTATAAACTCTAGCATAATTGGCGAGGCCTTATTATTGTTTGCTCTTAGAATTACAGCGGCAAGATTGGGAGAGCTCTCCCTAAGGATTGAATATTGTGCGTTGTGAAATGTCAACCGAGAGATACCGTTGCAGGCTTGAGTGGTGACGGAACATTGCGGAAACGGTTGATCAATCTTTAAATTCACCAGGCGATTACACTTCCGCATCGCTGGGATGCCAACGCACAGCCGTTAGAGTAGAAAAGGGCCGCCGTGGAAAATAACAATATCAGACACATCGTAATCGTTGGAGGCGGCACAGCGGGTTGGATGTCAGCGGCGGCTTTGAGCCGCATTATCGGCACGCAAAATTGCAAGATCACCTTAATCGAATCCGAACAGATTGGCACGGTAGGCGTCGGTGAGGCGTCGATTCCCCCCATCGTAGAATTCAATAATCTACTCGGTATCGATGCCGATGAGATGTTACGTGCGACACAGGGCACGTTCAAACTCGGTATCGAATTTATCAACTGGGGCAGAATCGGTGACAGCTACATGCACCCTTTCGGGGTTTTTGGGCGTACCATCTTGAACGTTAGCTTCTGGCACTATTGGAAGAAGGCCCGTGATCTTGGTTTGTCGCCTGGACTGGATGCTTACTCACTGAATTGGCTAGCGGCAAAGCAGAATCGATTTTTGCGTGCTGGCAATGTCCCCAATTCGCCACTGTCCAAAGTGCCTCACGCCTACCATTTTGACGCCGTTCTCTATGCGCGTTTCCTCCGCAAGTTCAGCACTGAACTTGGCGTTAATCGCATTGAAGGACTTCTAGAGCAAGTGTTTCAGGATCCGGAGTCCGGTTTTATCACCGGGATCAAACTTCAGGATGGCAAGCTCATAAATGGAGACTTTTTCCTGGATTGCACGGGTTTTCGCGGTTTACTGATAGAGCAGTGCCTTGGAACCGGCTATGAAGACTGGACTCACTACCTTCCCTGCAACAGTGCCCAGGCCGTGCCAACTGAAGCGATAAGTGAGAAGCACCCCTATACCAAGTCCATTGCGCACTCCATCGGCTGGCAATGGCGAATTCCGCTACAGCACAGAACAGGCAACGGCATTGTCTACAGCACCGAATTTGCGAGCGACGAGCAGGCGCAGGAGACGCTGCTGTCTAACCTTCCCAGCGCTGCCCTTACCGATCCCAGGCCGCTGCGTTTTGTTACCGGTAAACGCAAGCAGAGTTGGAACAAGAACTGCCTGGCGATTGGCCTTTCCAGCGGCTTTATGGAACCGCTTGAATCGACCAGCATTCATCTCATCCAGTCAACAATAATGAGATTCCTCTCCCTGTTTCCACGTCGCGACAATTTTGACGCCGAAATGAATCGCTTCAATAATGCCATGGATCGCGAATTGCGAACGGTGCGCGACTTTCTTATTCTTCATTACAAAGCTACCGAGCGGAACGACTCTGAACTCTGGAACTATTGTCGCAACATGGCGATTCCAGATTCCCTGCAGGAGAAACTGGAGCTCTATCGATCAGGCTCGTGGCTTGAGCGAGACAATCAAGAGCTATTCGGCGTCGACAGTTGGTTGTCAGTGCTTGATGGTCAGCACGTTCGAGCCGAGAGCTATAGCCCTCTTGTCGATACGTTGCCCACGGACAAGCTCGAAAGCATATTGCGTGAAACTCGCGGAGTCATCGCGCAATGCGCGACAGCCATGCCCCCCCATGAGGACTTTATTCGCAAGCATTGCGCCATGGCCGACCATGAATCCAGTTGAATACCGGACAATCTTTACTTGGCAGAAAAAAAGCCAGAGCAATCTTCTTGCTCTGGCTTTTTTAGCTATGAGGCGCAGCTATTTTTGTTGTTGGGTGAGGCCGAATCCAGCCCTCGGAGATGTCCGAAGAAATTTTGATCGCTTCCTCCAGGCCCTTAAAGCTTTATCTTTGTCTTTGGCTAGCACGGCTTTAGCCAAGGATAGCCTCGAAGTGTGATTGGCTAGCATAATCTGCCTATTCTCCTCGGAAGTGCCGCCTGTGTGACTGACGCTGATTTCGCTCCAGATGGTCCGAACAAATAACTCTAGAAGGATATTCTGCGACATCTGGGCAAGCAGCGTCATTAATTCCGTCGATACCTTGAACGAGTAATCAGGAGAATGATAGGAATGCTCGTCGTACTTATTCTGAGATTCAACAAAAAGTTTTAGTCTATTTATCAGGGTCTTGTCTTTGCATTTTACCGCGGCTACTAGAATCTGGTTTAAGATCGCATCGGCGGCATCCATGAACATGTCACCCTGATTCAGATCTTTGGAAGACAAAAACTGGGTAGCTGATTGAATGGCAGTTTCTATAGTAGGCCGACGCGTGAAATAGCCTCCACCTTTGCCTGGCTTGATTGTCAGCAGCTCCTCATATTCCAGCATGCGAGCCGCCTGTCGCAAAGTAGGCAGACTGACACCTACCTCTTTCGCTACGTCGCCTTCCGAACCAATATAGGTATTCTCATCCGTTAACAGGATTCGTTCGCGCAAGATAATTGCGACACGATCCGCTGTCGAGCTTTGTTTTACTAGTGTGATTTTTCTGCCATTCACTGATTTTTGTTCCGTCAAATTAGGTGTTGTTTCATCCTCAATGCAAGTCTATTGCACAAATCTTGCATCTACTGAATTGGATGAGGCGCGAGTCTATCGCAATTTTGCGAGAGATAACATGATTATTGGCCCCCATGTCAATGCGCGCTATTTCTCCTCTTAGTCTCTGTTCCTGACAATATCATCGGAGGTACAGGGACTATATTTACCGTGGTAATTGCCAACTACACAACACCAATCAAGCTGTTGCTGATTCTAATGTTCTGTTGAACTGCGCATAGTTCAGAAGTGCAAACAAGTAAAGTTGGACGGCCCCAATCGCATTTACTTGAACCTTTCAAAGAGAGGTCTTGATTAGCAAGTCTGCTGCAAATTAGCTTAGCGAGAATCCACTAAATGGTAAATCTTGATACTTTGTAGTGCTTCAAAAAAATTGATGAAAAAAATTTGACTAGCTCCTGCTGTGCCGTATGCCCTAGAAGAGCCTGTCAGAGTGCTATTTTTGGGTTCTTTACCCTCAACTATTAATTCACTGGAGCGGGATAGTCTAGAAAGCCCTCCCATGGGCGTGCAATGCCATCTTCCAGATGCGGGCGAAAATGCAGTAAGTACAGGCGGTCATCGAGAGATTCTATGTCGATACCCGGGTGCTCATCAGACTCGAAGAAATCGAATTCTTCCGCAACGCTCATGTTTGTTCGGTACCGACCACCTAACCAGCGAGGAACATTGTTCAGTGAATTCAGGCGGAAGCGCAAGCGAATCTCTGCTTCGCGTTCCTGTTTAGCCTGCTCCTGTGGCGGTGCAATAACAGGAAAGGAAATGACTAGCATAGTGTCGAGCCATTTTTGGAAATTCAAATAGTCATCACCCTGTTCAGCTTGCTGCCGAGTCCGAGCGGAGTAGCTGCTAGTGAGCGCACTAGATACGGTGTCATGAAAGGCCGGCACAGGCAGGATCTTAGGTGTGGCAAACAGAAGATCGAGTTTGCTCTTGTCAACATCGGCTTCACGAAGGCCATCATAGGCATTTTGGTAGGCTAGTTCTGCCTTATTCTGGTCAAACAGCACATGCCAATCGGCGGTATATACATCGACCATGGCCAGCGATTCTGCGGGGTCTGCTTCTCTCTGAGTTAAGATCTTTCGCATTTCATTTAGCAGGCGTAGGCCAGCACTGTAATATCTCGACTGAGCTACGCGCCGTGGTCTTACCCATTTTGAGCCAGGAACCACTGCACGTAGGGCATAGGCAGTATCATCTAGCCGCTCCACTGCTGCAGATTGCAGATAAAATTGTTTTACAAGACTGTAGTTTAGATCGATAACCCGCTTATCATGGGGCGCTATGGATTCTTCACTAATCCTCAATGCCTGATAAGTAATTTTTGCTGCTTGCTGATAGTGATGGGCTTGCTGATCCACAGCATCTCCACCGACTCCCCGGAGATGAAATTCGCTTAGCCGAATAAGATTGTCTATGAGCACTTCGCCTTCGCCCACATTTTTCTCCACCAATAACCAATAGAGATACTCCATGGACCCATTGACAGATTCCCAATCACCACCGCGGGCGTCTATATCCATCTTGGCTAAAATCAAGGGAATTTGCTCAGTCGTGAATAACCCGAGGCTGAGACGCTGAATTTGTAGAGAGCGCTCTAGTAAGGAGCTGGCGTCTGAATAAAGATTTAGGCGTACAGAGGAATCCGCAAGCGATGAAAGAATTTCCATGAGGGCAGGGTCATGTCGACCCCTAGATGATTCCATTTCCGACAGCTGCTGCTGGAGTTGTTCACGCTGCGCCAGCAAGTCGCGATCGGCAATCTCCAGCACATCCTGAGCATAGGAAATAGTCCCGAGCAACAGGCTCGCACAGCCTGCCAAAATAGTCAGTAAAGACGATGCTCTGGACTCGCTAAACATAATGCTTAATGACCTCGCCCACCAACTGACCTTGTGGCACTGAGGAAAATCAGGTGCGATGGTATAACCTGAAAACTATAACCAGAGCCTCGAGCCCCCAATAAAACTATGACTAAAACTTACTGCACATTTACAGTGACGAATTCATAGGTGGATTTGCCACCATCAAATGCGCGAACTTGCAGTTGATATTCACCTGGCTCGGTAAAGGTAATTTCCGTAGTGGCGCTACCATTAGACGCTTCCGCGAATATTGGCTGGGTGTCAATGTTGGCTGGTCCACGCCAGACGGTATAGGAAACCGTGAGCTTGTCTTCTGGTGCCATTGGTCTTATTTTCAGGCCTCTCAAGTTGGTCTGCAGGTGTCCAACATTCGTTGGTATAGGAAGTGCACCTTCAGGCCTGGACAGAAGCGGTGTCGTGTTCCACTCGTTATTGGTTCTTTCCAGCTTAGGCTCCGGTTTCGGTAGGCCGTCGTCCGTCACGGAGGGAGTCAAAGTCAGTTTGGCAGGCAATCTTACCGACGTCGCGTTTACTATGCTTAATTGCGGCGGCTGGTTTGCCAACACCTTGGGGTCCGGCTCATAACCTCCGAATTCATCAATTTCCCACTCCGACTGCAGCCAGCCGACGGCCTCTAGGGTCTGGCCCTCGGTGGTTAGTCGCCAGACAATTTCGCCATTGCCGAAATCCGCTGGCACGTTTACCGTAAAAATATCTCGATTATTGCGCGTCTGAAAATAGGTAGGCTGGTTCTGAATATTATCCAGGCCCGCCATATCGATTGAGTTGTCCGCACCGATGGGGATATGTAACTCGTCCGAATAATTCCGGTTCAGGTAGCCGAAATGCATATCGAAAGTGCCGTCTTCATTTTTTGACCATCCCTGAAATATAGGCTGGATGGTCTGGCCGCTATCGTATTTATGTTGATAGGCCAAGTGAGATCGTTGCGCCATCGCCGTCTGAAAGGGACCAATAAGTGCTACCAATGCAAAAAATGCAAATATACTGCTGATTGTGCGCGTTAACATGACATGCTCTCCGGCTTTGGAACAGCACCTTACCGGACGTTTCTTCAACGCTGATAGGCGCCCAAGGCCTACTGTTCCACTAATTCTTTTATTTTTATTAATGCGATCTAATTGTGTCAAACTAATCCCTGAATCGTAAATACGTCTTAATCCAGACTACGGCAAACAGCCACTGCTTGCCGTAAGAGTCCTGGATACCTGACTACTAATGATCAGGTACCCGCTACTGTTTGCAACATCAATCATCCGATGATGCGATATCCGCCATTGAATTTCGGCGCTGAAGTTCGGCAATGTACTGCTCATCGGTCATCGAGTACCAGCCTAGCCAGGAGAAGGCCATTTCATCGATAGTGCGGGGACCGTCTCCGGTCCAGTTCCTGGCATCGTGATTTCCCGGATTGGCGTCGGTATTGTCCATATAACTAATAATATGACCTACGGTCCCAGCTGGAACAAGCGGGGCAACGTCATCAGCGTAGTTATATATAGTGTGCCAGTTATAATCCCAGTTGGCGCAGCTGATAAGTTCAGTCTTGGCGGTGGCACCTTCAGACGGGTAAATCAGCTCCAGGCACTGGTATGCCCCCAAACCATGCATGTGTGGCTGGAATGCAGTAATAGTGGCGTTGGTGTGGAAGTAGACATAGCCATCGGTGCGCACGACCTCGCCAGCCGGAATATCGAGCAGGCTCTGGCGCTGACCAAGCTGCTTGGACCAGCGGCGATATTCTGGTTCGAAACCCTCAGGGTAGAATACGATACCTAATTCGACTTTGGCGTTGGTCTCCACGCCCACCGGATGCATGTGGTAAGACAGGCGCACCTCGCTGTCGGGTTGAAGCAGAACACCCGAGTTATCTGGGTAGATTTCTGCGCTTTTTCCCGAGGCATATTCGACTAGAAACTGATCGTCTCCCTGATTATCCCTACTGTTACCAGGCGAAGCGTATGACAGCGCGTGGTGAACCACGCGGCGCGAAGCATCGTCGACGGCGCGAGTCTGAATAGCTTTAATGTAACGACCGTTTTGCATTTTCCCGACTAGATCTGTTGTGAAGATATCGCCGTACAGGTCCGGCCCACTCGCAGGTACCGTGTATTCCCAGTTTACGATCACATCTGGCTCCCCGATGCTCCAGGCAGTCGCATCGGTAAATTGTGTGGCTGGAGGCAAATCGGCGCGATTACCTTCAGGCGCACCGGCATCGACCCATGCAGAAATCATGGCGACTTGTTCATCGCTCAGCGATCGATCGTTCTTGAACTTCTGAACGCCTATAGTGCGATCGATATGCCAGGGCGGCATTTGCCGATTGACGACCTTGAGCTGAATCAGCGGCGCCCAGAGCTTAGCGTCATCATAATTCATCAGCGGCATAGGGCCTATCCCTTCTGCGCGATGACACTCTTGGCAGTTATCTTGCAGTATAGGCATGATATCCCGGGAAAAGGTAATATCCTGATCCATGCTTTGGGCAGATGTCAGGATTGGTAAGAATAAAATCAACATTCCCAGAGCTGCCGACGAGATAATTTCTCGCACTTTCATTTTACGGCTAGTGGTAGCTGTCATAGCTATACTCCTCATTTTTTAGATTATTTTATGATAAACCAAGCAATTTTTTGTAAGCTCCGCATGAGGCTTAAAATTACCCGCTCGCCTTCATACAGTTTTAAACTGTTCTATCTGTTTTTGAAACTGCCTTTCAGGATCTATCTTCCTGCACCTATTTCCTCCGCAGGCTATCTGCAGTTATTTACGAGCAGTCTGTCTGCTTCTTGACCCTTCTTTTCCTGAATAGTCGATATAATATAATCAAAATAGTTTCCATATCCGTTTAAGAACATACGATCAATATAGCGAGGCGTCAACTAGACATGAGGGCCGCTCATCGTGACTGCTCCTAAAAGCCTAACCTAGATAGACCTGCTTGGGACTAGAAAAGTCGATACAGATAAGTCTTCTTCTTGCAGCATTGCCTCGTGAGGAAGCCTCCACTAGTTGATTTCACCGTCTGGCCAGGGTGCCCCAGTTGTATGATCGCTTAGAGCACGCAATCCTTGGAAGACGAATTTTTGTACGCGTTTTCCTTCATATGTCTCTGTTGTATATATATTCCCTCTAGAGTCACTAGCGATACTGTGGGTACCATAGAACAGACCTGGTTGACGGCCTCCATCACCGAATTCTGCGAGCTTCTCTAAGGAATTACGATCTAGGATGTGGACCTTGAAGTTGCTGCCATCGGCCAGAAAAATAAATTCCTGGTCTGCATCTCGCGAGAAGGCTATGTCCCATGCCGAGCCAGCACCACGGGTATTGCGCGCAACCTGAGCTTCTTTAACAAAAGTCCCGTCGGGGCGGAAAACCTGAATTCGATCGGCACCACGGTCGCACACATAGATTAGGCCATCATTGGAAGGTTCGGCACAGTGGACGGGGCCAACAAATTGCTGCGGCAATGGTTCGTTGGGATCGTAGATGATTCCGGCATCACTTGGCCGGTTGCCATAGGCTCCCCAGTAGCGCTTGAACGCGCCAGTGGCCACATCCACAACAGCAACTCGCTTATTGCCATAGCCGTCGGCTATGTAGGCCTCATTGGCTACGGGGTCGATAGCAATCTCGGCAACCTTGTTGAAGTGTTCGGTGCTATTGCTATCGACGTCTTCTCCTGGCAAGCCAATCTCGCGCACGAAGTCGCCATTGGCTGAAAACACCAGCATATGGGAGTCGCCACCGCCGTTACCGCCGATCCAGATATTGCCGTTCGGCGCTATCTCGAGGCCATGATTGGAGTCTGGCCAGGTATACCCCTGCCCTGGACCACCCCATGCGTTGACGACATTGCCCTCGGGATCAAATTCGATAATCGGCGGGGCAGCGGTGCAGCACTCTGCAACGCCGTTATCCAGGCCGATTTCCTGAGTGGCAAAATTGGAGTCCTGATTCCTATGGACGATGTAGACGTGATCCCGGGAATCTATAGCGATACCGATCGTGGCACCCAATATCCATTTGTTAGGCAGGGGCTGCGGCCAGAATGGATCTACCAACATCTTCGGCGCCATGCGTTCATTGCTGGCCGCGATGACTTGCTGGTTCAAATGGTTCTGGCCCAGTTGAAGCAAAGTGAGAAGTACGGCAGCTGAGCCTAAGATTGTGCATGTTCTTTTAGTTCTAGTCATAGTTGATTCCTTGCCGCTCGGCGTTTAGGAAACTTGTTAAGTACCTTTCAAGTACTCAATTGAGTTCAATTGGGGTTATGCGCTCGCTTATGCCCTAACCCTCAGAGAATGAGCCGATCCACTCCTTATTGTTGACCCGACTGTCCCATTGCTTCGAGCCGACGCCAGCCTGCCAGAATGCCCGCCATCGAATAGTTCCCTTCATGGCAGGCATATTCGTAGATAGGAAGTTCGGCGCGACGCATTGGGAACATAGCTGTCCAGGATTCAGTCCAGGTGCTTGGATCAGAGACAGTGAACTCATACCCCAAGGTATCAGCGTCGATCATCCAGAATCTTTCAACGAGATGCATGTTGGCACTGGAATTCCCGAACGCGGTATCGCGTGCGAAGTTGTCTGTTACGACGATCAAGGTATCGCCTTCCCAGTGCCCGACGGAGTCGCCTTCCCATTTACGTGGTGCGTCGCGATGCTCCGAGGTGTCCATCTTCACCGGGCGCACGTTGTGCACCATCTCATTGTGGATAAGCACGTGGGCCTCGGTTTGAATCAACTGCACATTATTATTGTAAGCACTCGGAATCATCGGCGGGCCAGAGTTGAAACCCATGATGCAGCGCTCAGACAAGGGTCTTACTTCAACACCGGCGGCATCGCGAGCGAGTTCCCTGCGTGCAGCGTTGCGCTCCTGTGCCGCTTCGGTTAACGCTGGAATACGGCCATTGGGCGGGTCGGTAATGAGAGATGTTCTGCCATCGTCGAGAATCTCCTGTCCACGGTCGTACCAGAACTCGTTGTAGTCACCTGTGGTGGTCGTGTCTGTGAAATTATCGCGATCCCGTCGCTCCAGCTCTTCTAATCTGAAAGCCTCTTGCTCCTCTGCCGTCAACGATTCCTTTCCGGCAAGCTCCGAAGGGCGTTGAAACGGGGTGATGGTGCGGAAATCCCAGGTGCCCTGAAGATCGGGTCTACCATTGGCAAGCCGCGGGATATCAGCATTCGTGGCCGACTGGGCCATGATGACAAAGGGAGTAGAAAGAATACCTAGTAAGACTGCTAATCCAGCTGTAATTCTTTGAGCATTTTTAATCTTCATTCATACCTCTAATTTTTTTGAGGGGATAGGAAGTAGATACAAATAGACCGTATGCAAGGCTAATATCTCAGAGGATTAAAACTTTTACAACGTTTATTAAAAGTAATGGGGTAAAGTAATGGGGTCAGAGTAAATATCCAGTAGTTTATGACGTCTTGCGTTCTCTTCTGGCTGGCCTTACTCGACGCCCGGTCAATGACTCTACCTCCGTCTTGAATCGCTCCGTTCCCAACACCAGGCCTTTGTTCAACGAGTAGCGAATATCTTGTAGTAATCCTTCATCAGTATCTGCTCCAAATAGCGCTCGGTAGTTGAGTAGCCGACTCGCCTTAGTGCGTCCCAAGCTCATGTATACAGGGTGGGGTGTCAACATTTCGGATTTCACACCAAGGGCATTGCTGCGATAGCTAGACCACTTGTAGTCCGCTGGATCAGCCACCATCTTCGCCCTTACCGGATTCAATTCAATATAGCGCTGACACGCGAGTAAGTAGTGCTCTTGTTGCAGTAGATTGGAGTGATAACGGCCTTCCCAAAGAGTGCCGGTTCTACGGTATTTGTAGTTAAAGTAGCGTACGTAATGACGACCGATATATTGCATCATCAATGAGGAGGCTAGCTCCACTTGCGGCGTTACCAGCAAATGAACGTGGTTGGTCATGAACACCCATGCATGTATCAACACTTCATACTTGAGTGCAGCTTCGTGTAACCAGTTTGCATAAGCTGCTATATCATCATCGGATGCAAAACAGATCTGGCGATTATTACTTCGCTGCACTATATGCTGAGGAATTCCCGCGGGGCACAATCTCAATCGGCGTGACACAAAGCTCATCCTTGAACTTAGGGTTAAATAAACCAGGTACCCAAAGTTTAGTAGAAACGCTTAGAAAACCAAAAATTACTGGATATTTACTCTGACCCCATTTCTAAACTACTCTGTTCGTTCCCTCGCAACCCCATGAGAACCACCATGGCCAAGAAACAAATAGACCCTGCACGCAGACGAATACTCACCGGCCTCGGCACGCTAGCTGCAGCGGGTATGTTACCCGGTCGCTTGGCGGCGCAGGGTAGCGTTCACGAAGCCGAGGTTCTCATCATCGGCGGCGGCATGGCGGGTGCCTCTACTGCTTTCCACTTAGCCGAGCAAGGCATTGATGTGCTGCTATTGGAGAGGGGTGAGATCGCCTCTGAGGCGTCTGGACAGAACATGGGTGGCCTCGGGGGATCGGGCTGGGGCAATAACCCCAATCTGCTGTCCTATCTGACCGCGGGCAGTGCCGAGATCTTCAAGCGCATGCAAATCGACATGGGCTACGACATGGAGTTTCGGCTTTCGGGCACCTTGACCGCCATTCATACCGAAGAGCAATACGATTACTATCAGGATGATGTAGCTGCCCAGAGAGCCGGCGGCTATCAGGTTGATCTGCTCTCCCCCAGAGAGGCGCGCGCCATCGAACCGGAAGCCAATGGGGAATTGGCCGGTTATATGTATAGGCCCGAGCGAGGTCAGGCCGACCCGGTGAAGTCCACACGGGCATTCGCCCACGCGGCGGAAGTTGCGGGCGCGACTATCCATACCGGGCAGAATGTCGTTTCTATCACGCCGCTGAGCAGTGGCGGTTATACGGTACAGACTGCGACTTCGGAGTACCGATGCCAGTCTCTGGTGCTGGCAACCGGCGCCTGGTGTGGCCCGGTGGGCTCAATGCTGGGGCTCAAGATACCCATCGTGCCCATACGCGGTCAGATGTGGGCGACGGCGAGCCTGCCGCCACGAGTGATGCACACCATTGGTTCTACCGAATCCAGCTTTGAATGGAGCAAAGACAATCGCTCCGATAGTGCCACGCCGCCTAATCTGACGCACAAGAACGGTAGTCGTTTTACCCGACACCTCTATGGGCGGCAGCGCAAGAATGGCGAGATCATCTTTGGCGGTGATCGAGAGAGTCTGGGCTACAACGGCACACCGGACCAGGCAGGTATCGACGTGAATCGCGGTCACGCAGCGGATGTGATTCCGCTGGTAGCGAGCCTGCCGATCGCACGTACCTGGGCGGGACTGATGCCCTTCTCAGTGGATGGCGCGCCTATTATTGGCAAGATTCCCCTCAGAGATAATCTCTTTATTGTCAGCGGCCTGGCATCATCAGGCTTCGGACGCGGACCGATGGCCGGCAAGCTGGCGGCGGACTACATCCATACTGGCAACATGAACCCGGTGCTCGCCGAGTCAGATCCAGCTAGGTGTGTTACTGAATGAACTAAATGGGGTCAGAGTAAATATACAGTACTGTATATTTACTCTGACCCCATTTCTATCCTACCCCATTTCTATAGACAGCTTTCGCGATCTGTATGTCCTGAACGGCAACGCCGGTTAGATCGCAAATACTTAGTTGCCGATCATTCTCGCGCCCTGACGCATCACCGATGATTATCTTACCTAGCTCAACTGTGTCGTCTATTGATATCAGGCCAGCTTCGATGGCATGGTGAATTTCTCCGCGACTTTCGCACTGCGCTTGGCTATCTGCCACGACTAAATCTGCTCGTAGCATAGAGCGTTCTGTTAGCTCTTGCTTTTCCGGAGTATCGGAACCAACGGCGGTGATGTGCAAACCATTTCCGGAGTAGTGTTCCAGATCTAATAGAGGCGCCGCACTAGCCGTAGCGGTAACTACTAGATTACAGCTGTTCACAATTTCGCCGCCACTGCTCGCGATACTCACTTCGAATCCCAAGGTCTGGGCATATTCTCGAAATGAATCTACAGCGTCGCGAGTTCTGCCTAAAATCTGTAGCTTCCTGCAATCAATTACTGGAGCTAGGTAGCGTAGTTGCATACGTGCTTGGGTGCCCGTACCAACCATACCGATGCACTCCACATCTTTCGGAGCCAAATGCTTAGCTGCGATAGCGCCGGCAACACCGGTTCTCACATCGGTGAGGTAGCCCTCATCCAACAGCGTCGCAACTAGTTCTCCGGTGTGGGAACTAAACAACAGCATCAAGCCATTGCTGGACGGCAGGCCCTGCTTCGGGTTGTCATAGAATCCTGAGGCGATTTTTACGAGATAGAAATCGTCATCCTTGATGTAGCCGTACTTGATATGCACATCTGCGGGTGGGTCTTGGAATGTCAGTTCACCGACTGGAGGCACTACACAGAGGCCCTGGCTGTAGGCGGCAAAGCCCTGCTCAATAATGGGGACTAGGTCCAGAGTAGGCAGAATCTGCTTGATCTGATCCAGCGTGACTATCCTACTCAACGCAGGCTATCCAGTGTTCGCTCGATTCGGCTGAATGCTTCTTCCAATACTTCTTTCTCCTGACCAAAGGCAATACGAATATGCTTATCCATACCGAAGGAGTCGCCTGCGCCGACGAATACACTCGCCTCCCTGCAGAGCTTTTCCATCAACTCCGTAGAACTAACTTCTAGATCATACCGAATGAAAGTCACGGCCGAGGCTTGCGGCGGTGTGTGTGAAAACAGCCCTTGCTGGCTATCCATCCACGATTTCAGCACGGGATAGCCCGCCTGTATATAGTCGCGAGCACGGGCGCGCAGCCGCGGCCTAACCGATTCAGAGAGGGCGTGTGCGGCGAGATGATTGCTGATCA
>JACKZZ010001863.1_pt1 | contig 34186 bp, 35 predicted proteins | sample 8027871 | NCBI WGS metagenome assembly JACKZZ01 (sample SAMN15724774, study PRJNA655200) | protist metagenome | isolation source: fluorescence activated cell sorting (FACS) single amplified genomes of... | place: USA: West Boothbay Harbor, Gulf of Maine | collected 2000-07-19
GAAATAACACGGCCGACGAAAGGATCAACAGCGCGTCCGAGAATATTCGTTGGCACCGGATTTTTCGGGACCAAAAAACTCCAGGGACCCTTAATCAATTTTGGTACGAAATGCTCACTCTTTCGACTGTAGTACTCACGTGTGTTTTCCACAGTAGTGGTTAGCCGCCGAAAACGACGCCCATTCATCCACGGACCGGCCTCAGGAACCAGAACCTGTGATAGATGATCAGAACCATGTTGAGTGCATTTGTTCGAAGAATGAAGATTAGAGTCATGGGACTTGCGCCAGAAGCTTACTGCTATCCGCTGGCGCTACACGACGTTAAATCATTACATGATAACTAAACGGGGCGCGACTTACAAATATGTGCTCATTGCTTAAATGACATAGTATGATCATGACATCAATTCGAATTCATCTAAACTCAGGAAATCGAAAAACATATTAGGAAGCATTCATTGGACAACTGCAAATTCAGTATCTACTTCAGCCAACTTCTGCAGCCACTTTCGCCATTCGCTGGAAGCGACGGCGAAATCTTCCTCGACAGAGAAATCCTTGTGAACGTTTGTCGAGGAGGTCATGGCAACTCCCACGTAGCGAAGAAATTCAGGATCCTGCTTCACACGCTCATTTGCGAACAACAAATTTTGTACGGTGATAGGGGATAGATTCTGCGGAATGCTTCTCAGGACTACACAATGCGTAAGCTTGACTGTGTCAGCATCTGTATCGGGTGCCATCAGGATGTCCTCATCGTCATGCATCTTTCCGGCTGCTCCATTCACCTGTGTACAACAGAATTTATTCGGCGCAACATCGATGAAAATATGTTCTAGTTGGTTGTGTGTGCAGTTTTCTCGCGTGCGCCGCTGGCATGTGTAGATACAACTCAATGACAATATTAAACTCAGATTTACTCCCATCACAGGTCCTTCACGACGACGTCGAGAAAAAAAAACACGTACAGAAATTAGACTGAAATTTTGCTTACATCCTCCTCGGAATCGCATGTTTCAGAAGCCATTTCGTCATTTTCGGCACTTTCATTTCCGCCTTCATCACCGGCCCCATGATTTCCCTTGAAAACTGACTCCGTTTCATTCTCCGTCGTCTCTGCATCCTGCTCACCGCGATTGTTGCGATTATTTCCCTGCGCACTTTCGCCGGCCGGGTTATTATTGTCCCCCTCGGCTTCCGATTGAGAAGATGACGAGCCATAGCGGGGTGCACGCATGGTGAGGTGTCGTTGACTCTGCATGAGTTTGCGTGCATGATCACGAACCGAAGATCCATGAACTATCGGCGCTGAATACCCACGATACTGCCGCTGCACCACCTCCCGCTGTGGCGCCGTATTCGTGGGATTGAGCAACATATTCACGTTCAAATTCAGATGAGTCTGACTCATTTTTTGGCCTTTTCGCGAAAATAAGACAATACCGATAATGAGAATAAGACAAGACAATACGATTTATTATGCAACGTAGAAGCTCTTCAATGTTTCTTTAATACCTGATTATCGGAATGCGATGAGCTTCCGAACTCCTACAAACGTTTGAAAAAACAATGGTCGAAAATGAAATAGTTTTCTTCCTCGACGTCCACAAACCTCCTCGACTGATTACTTGACTTTCGATAAAATGAATTATCTATACTATGAGACTAGGAGACTCCCAACAATTTCTTGCTGTTCGTCTTCAAGACCGCATAACGCCTCTGTGGCGCGAAAAAAATTTTCTGGTGTAGTTTAATTGTCAGAAAGAGGTAGAAACCTTGAGATATGATTTTTCCTGCCAAAAGGGAATGAAAATTTTTCTTGGATTTATGACTGTAAGGTCAAAAAATCAAACTCGATAAAAAATGAATTCATAAAAATCGTGGCTGTAATTAACCTCGTGAATACATTCGTATGACGTACGCTTGAATCTCTAAAAAAGGAAAAAAAAACTTGTCGCTCGTATGAGAAGGAAATCAATCATGCTTGACGATGGCACTTGCGGACTCTCGAAAGGAATAAACAGAATCGAATCGCTCCAATAAAAATTACGCGAAAAAAAGGAAAAAATATCTCTTGACTAGATGACACATTATAATGTGTGAGGAGTGCATGGCGCGCATTATACATGTATTCATTCGCAAACACGAGATGCTCTCAAATCGAATGCTCAAAAAATGTTTTGTGCTGTGAACAATGGGCTCGAATTCTCGAAGGCTATGTATCCGCCCCCAGAGGGAGATACGACATGAAATGGCGAATACATACTGGAGTACTACCACCCTACACAGATCCGTATTCCGGTGGAGGAACTAAAAAACCGCTTTTTCGCAGACGAAATGCTATACAAAAGGTCAAAAGGCAATGCCGCTGCTGCATGTATGAGCAGCTGACTTCCTCGTCGCCAGGAAGATACTTTTGTCGAGAACAACACGCTGGAGATCTGGGCCCACGAAATCCCGTTTTGCAAGATCCGTGTGAAATTCTGTTGCAGAAAATACGTGTGAAACAGAGCACTTTATGGTGCTGGTTCCTTTTTGAGGAACGGGAGCCTTTTGGGTGCGACGATGGCCACGGGTCGCCTCCACTCAGAGAAAGTGGTCCGTGATGTCTGCTGCCACAATGAAGTGAGCCGAGAAAGACTGAGCCTGCAGAGGCATCCACAATGAAGTTAAACTCGGACCTGTGGGTATAGACAACCCGGCGGCATCCATCGGATCGACCCCTCGTTTTCTTGAAAAATCTTGTTCTTTTAATTTAGATCTTGATTTCAACTGTGGAGCGTTCCTGAAGAGATACTCAACAAGAACTTCCCATCGAGATGCCATCGCACTCAACGGTTCGGGAGCAGCATTTTCTTCCTTCGGCCTGGGCGATCCACATCACCCCTTAGGCATTGGCGATCGATTGAGCTGAGTCGATAGCGAAAATCCTCCATGCCCGTACACCTTCTTGATGCGCACACGCCATGTGAATTAATGGGTACTCCGCTGACTTGTAAACGGGATAATGCACACCGTCAAACGTGCCATCCAGCAATGAATGCCCACCAGGATATTGAGGCGTAATTTGCAACGGAGTGTGTGCTTGCTGTAAGCCGCGTAATACTCGGTCTATATTCTTACTGGGTGTCGAGAGACCCCTCTTTCGTAGAAATATAACAGAGGCCCCAAATCCTGAACTTTGGGTACGAGGTACGAGGGTACGAGAGAGCGTGAGCTACGCTCGCGATACGCGAAATCTATGCTCGCCGAGCGCAAAGGATATACTCGCCTATAGCTACGACGAGCGAAAGATTAAATTTTTAATGCTAATATGCTTGCGAAATGATGTGAGTGCTCTCTGGGCGGAATGCGAGTACTATGCTCGCTACCAGCGATGGATACTCACGCTTAATTACTGTCACAATCCTCTTACGGCTTTCCCGCACGAGGTGCAATCCCTTCAAGGACCATGCTATGGCCGAAATGCGAATACTATGCCCGCGAAATGCGAATACTATGCCCGCGAAATGCTGTCACAGTCCTCTTACGGTTTTCCCGCACGACGTGCTGTCCCTTCAAGGACCATGAAAGTTTTGTGTTCTGTGGCCCTGCAAGGCGCAGCGCTGACCCCTTCGAGAGTCTAAAAAACATGCGAAATGCGAATTCTATGCCCGCGAAATGCTGTCACAATCCTCTTACGGTTATCCCGCGAAATGCGAATGCTAATATGCCTGCGCAGTCACGTGAATGATCTCGTCGCGAAATGCAAGGCCTATGCTATTCTTGGCGGATTCGTAACATTGGGTACGAGGTACGAAAATACGACTCGTACCCTAGTACCCCTTCTTATATTTCCACGCCTCTTTGGTGGAAGACGAGCGTTCTTCCCTCTGCCGTTGTAATACACTTCGTCTCGGATACCCAGGCCTTGGTTTTCAAGATACTCAACCTTGATTTATTTTTACATTCCGGAGTAGGAACACCAACGATCCGACACACTCAAGAACTCCACTCTTGGAATACGCACGACATATATGTATGATAAAAATAGACTTACTCGGATCCGCCAGAGGCAGGCGTAGGCGTCATCAGGCTGCAACAAGTATAGCAAATCTGTTAAATGTAACTTTGGATTACATGAACTCGTGAACCTGAAGCACGCCTCTACCAGCAGTAAAATTGAAACCCAAAGCAAAAAAGATGGGTCTGACAAATTAATGCCTTTACCTTTGCTTCGTGGTCTCTTTATTTTCTCCTCTCTGATCACGCTGCAGCGCGTCGCCTCGGGATCTATCCATGTGTGGCCAGGCACGCTCTCGAAACTCGCTGCATCCTCCTCTGTGGCCCCAAAGGGGAGTTCGAAAAAATCTTCCAGTTTTGTCTCCGTCTGCTCGTTGCCATCGGAAGACGGAAGTTGCTTCTTCCTTTTTTGTCGGCATCGGCCTCCATCGAGCAACCCTTCTGGTTTTTTATCGGCATCTGCTTTCCATCACATGCGTCGCAATCGTCCGCTTTTGGCGCAGCCGCACTTCGGGGAATGTCTCGTAACAAGTCTTGGTGTACTCCGCGTAGATTTTATTGTTTGCCTTGACACCCGCGCCCAGAGAAGTGAGCACTTCTCATCGAGATGCCGTCGCACTTGACGGATCGGAAGCAGCACTTTCTTCGGCCCGGGCGATCCACAAAAACTCTTGGGGATTGACGATCGATCGAGATGCACAACTAGATGAGCGTGTCTTCCAAGTCCATTTATTCCTTCTCGGCAGGCGACTAGAATTTTTTGTGACTCGATAGCGAAAGTCCTCCGTGCCCACACATCTTCGTGATGCACACACGCCATGTACGTAGATTCATGGGTTCTCCGCTGACCTGGAAACGGGACAATGCATGCCGTCACGAGCGTCGTGCACCTGCGAGAAAGATTACACGTGCCATCCGCCACGGTACACCTTGTTGAGCACCTTGGGCGCAAAAGATCCTGTGTTCGGCATTGTTTGAGCAGATCCAGTGTGAGGACGCATAAAACGGTTTTTCTGTGCATGTGGTGCAGAAGTAGACCAGTTTCGTAGTAAGGGGGATGCCTGAGAAATGTTCACATCACTATTCAGCTCAAGAAAGTCTGCATGCGACATCTTCGCAAATTAGGAATAATGCTCGTTCACTTATTCTATAGTGTCAAAGAGAAAAGTTCAATCAAAATTATAGCTGCTTAACACAATAAGCATCAATCACTTGATCAGCTAAATTTGGACACCCATTATAATTGCTGAGCTTGCTCAGGACGTGGCCACAGTGCAGCTTGTTGAGCACCTTGTTGACTGGGCGGCGTCGTCGCCGCGTAGGCTTTGTTCAGACATAACATCGGCATTGTCGCTTCGTGGAATGATTGATGACCTTCTTCACTTTTTACCTGGTGTGAGCAATGGATGCTGCACGTGTGAGCACCTGACCTCCTCGTCGCCACGAAGAAGTTGGTGGTCGAGCACAACACGTTGGAGATCTGGGCCCACGAAACCCCGCTTTGCAAGATCCGTGCAAAACTCTTGGTTTTGCAAAAGATCCTTGCGACTGCAGAACAGTTTATGGTTCTGTATCCATGCACCCCAAGGAGCGGGAGCCCCTTCGCGCTACTGGTCTGCGTAGCTGCATTCTTCTTGCTAGACGCGCTCTTCATGGCTGGAGCGGCGACCTTCATTACACTCCGTCTCATGGCAGCAGGTTTCTTCATCGACTTGACCATCTTGGGATCGATGCTCAGAACGATGTACTCTGATACTACGAGTACGACGAGATGAGTCAGTGAGTTGCCAATACGAAGATCGAGTGCGGCCACGAGAGAGATCGCTGAAATGTCGACTTGGACAACCAACGGACGGATCGGCCACGGGCCGCCTCCACTCAGAGGAAGTGGTCCGCGATGCCTGCCGCCACAGTGAGCTGAGCCGAGAGAGACTGAGCCTGCCGAGATATCCACAATGAACGGCGGCACTCATCGTCGTCTCCTGCGCACTCAACGAAAACTTCCCATCGAGATGCTGTCGCATTTAACGGATCGGAAGCAGCACTTTCTTCGGCTTGGGCGATCCACAAAAACACTGGCGGGCATTGGCGATCGATTGAGATGACTCGACAGCGAAAATCATCCGTGCCCGCACACGCTCGTGATGCACATACGCCAAGTGAACTCACGGGCTCTCCGCTGATGTGTGAACGGGATGATGCATGCCGTCATGAGTGCTGTTGCACACGGACACTGATGCTGTTTCCCTGATTGTCCGGTAGCTCGTCTTGCCAAGTCAAAATACCGGGTAAAGAGTTGTAGAGAGTTCCTCGAGATCGGATTTTCCTGCCTCACTTTACAAAAAACAATTAATAATAGACGCCAACGTTTTCGGAACGAAAATGAAAAACCTACCCGCACAATGCATTTCACGTGACCTCATGAGCTAAAATACGCCTCTACAATTATGGGGCCCCGACCCGCTGACGGACTTCAATTTTCTTCTATCGATTCAAATCGACCGAACATGGGAACACTCACGGGAGTCTCTTCTTTTCTGATATCTAGCAGTCCAGCAACAACATCATCACGATGCCAACATCCGAAATGAAGAGCGCCTGGTCTCAATCACATAGTAGTTCTCCTGGATGGAATGAAAACATGCTCCATTCTTTTCCAAAAAATATCAAACATGACAGCATGACCTTCGTCATTTGGGTGGCCCGGGTCCTCATCAAGCCCCTGCAACCATCGTGCTGTGTCCGGCTGTTGCAAAACTCCATCTTCCATGAAGTCGAGGTATATGACTCCGGTTTTCGCACCTTCTGGTACCACTTGGTCTTCTTGGTTGCCTTCGTTCGGCTTCTTGGCGGTGTCCCAACGTTCGCGAAACGCGCTGGAAACTCGCTTTAATGATTCTAAATGACACCTTTTATAAAACGAGTTTGGATAGGGTCCGCACATAATTATCGAGGGGGAGCCACTGCCGGACGACTCAAATCCACCGTCACGCGGACCTTTGTTGAATCCATCAGGGTCTCCAGCGCCTCCTGCAGTTAATGATCGCAATATGTTTGCAATCTCCATGTAGCGATCACAAAATTCTTTCTCCATCATCCGAATCTGCTGCTCATTTGTCGTTTGCCAGAGGCCCTCATTCGCTAACGAAAGGCTCATGATGATGAAATTGAATTTGCCGATGCCCTCGCAAACATCCCTGCCGAGCACCTGGAGTCGCATCTGCGGGTTGGCAAGAATTGCTTTCCAGTGTTCAGTCGTTGTGCCGTTCAAACCTTGATTCACTGTTGAGAAGGAATTCGAAGCGGTGCCCTTCTCCGCTACAAGCCTTGCCCAACCCTTCGTCTCAGGACAGCTTGCGCCTTCACCTCGTGCGACGCTGGAACCCAGAACGAGAACGGAACGCATGAGATCGGACCGGCGCGACATCGGCCGTTGCCGCGGAAAACTTTGGTTCTTGGAATATCAGGACCGACAAGAGATTATTCACAGCGTATATACGGAAATAAAACCTGTACCGGGCAGATGATGTGGCTAGAAAAAATTCGATTTATATGCCATCAGCCATCTCATACAAGTGACCAATATGTGAAAAAGCGTTCGACAGCAAACGATTGACTCCAGATTCCATGGGCGCATTCACCAATTACAGAATTCACGTCAAGCTCATGCTCAAATGCCCTTCTGCAAAAGTTAAAACACTGAGTTTACACGGCCTATCCCGATACTATCTTCGGAGAAACCATGCTCTTCCTAGCAATAATGACTCTACCATCGCAATTTTCGATCACAGAACACGGTTTCCAAAAACTCTCCGTCCAGCTTCGACGATGCAAAATTCATGACACAGCGGGCAACACTGCTTCTCACGCATTCGAGTCCGGAAAATTTCTGCCGATCCCCGCTGTCAAGAGATCGGATATTTTCGTCAAAGTCACCGACGTCCGCCGATTTTGCTGCGCTCCCGACGAGGATGTTCCCCCTCCTGCTGACGTCGTTGTGCTCCGATTATTAAGACTCGCTCCATCTCCTGTATTAATATCGCTAGTTGAGGTGTTGTGCTTCGATGTGTCATTTTTCGAAGCGCCACCGCCAGTCGATGATGCGTCGCTTTTCTTGTCGTTTGCGGAGGATTTCCGGCTGTCTTTGTTCTCGACTAGGCCATAGAAGTAATCGAGCGCAGCGCACGCACGACCGCGATAGAGCGTGATTTCACGAGGAGTGAGATTGCTACAATCGAGGTGATCGACACCGTCATCCAAAACGCGCATACCCTCCGTACATTTGTGTCGCCGGATCTCAACCACAGCATTATACGCCTGCAAAACACTGCGACTTGGGAACATCTCGAACCACCTGAAAATTATGTGGAATCCTTGGAATAATCTTTCGAACTTTTCAAAGGATCTCAAGTAAGTGTACATTCGAATATCAAATCATGCGTATCACAGGCCAACAGATTAACTTCAGCTACAGCACATTACCTGGAGGTTGCAAATTATAAGAAAACAGCTCACTTCGATTGCTGAAAAAAACGCGTGCCGATCTCTAGGAAATTGTCGTCAATCCTCTGGAACTGGTCCATGTGTTTCTTCTCCTCTTCGGCCAGCTTCTTCAACGCGACTGCAATATGAGACCATGTAGAAATGCAATAACAACCGTCGACTTACACATTTGCACACAATCGCATTTCAGACAATGACACCGACATTTACTGATTTCCAGTCAAATCATTCAACACCACTCGCACTCGATTCATTGCAAATGAAATAGACCCATGCATGGTGTCCATGCTTTTAGTTCGAACCACACCAAAGTAGTGCAATCCATTCAAAACAGACAGATAATTAATACCATCATTGAGCCACTCCGGTGGATGTGTGATCCCTCTTCCTCTTGTTTCGAGCCAAAAGCCAAGTTGCAATGGCACCTTCACCAGCTTTCTCTTCTCGAGAGGACCCACCCCACCGGTTACAAGGATGATCTTGTTGTCGTGGCTGAAGGAGGGCTGGAAAAAAACGGTGGCGTCTCCGGCTTCTAAACGATCATCAGAAAGCCATTTGCGAGTGTCCTGACGCCAACGGGGGATCGATTCTGTCATGCTTTATTTGCTTGCTGGGTTCGATTATAGATCACTCTTCAGATCAATATTGCTATCGCAAGCATGAAGACTCAATCTGAAGGTATCATTCCATACATGAAACAAAACTATATTTCTCGTTATGGCCTCTGTATCTTAGCTGGGCACGGCCCCTGACTCGTTATAATTTCCGGAAAGGCCTACGAACCGGCCCATGTCTGCCGCTCACAAACACTTCCAAAAAGATCCACATACCAGGAAACAACCTGCACCGCTTCTTCTTTCCACTGACCCACTCATTTGTGGTTGTACTTGGACTTCAATGAAATTGGAAAACCTGAAGACGACATTTCATATGAACCTAGAGAATGAATACTCACATCTCGCTTTCAATGGCATGCTTAATTTCTGTTGCCCTTGCCACAATCCACAGAATGGAATAAAACGCACGATTCGATTGAAGCTGTTCTGAAGATGAGATAGATTGCTCTATTACATGGGAGATCATGAAAAAAGAACAGACATGAACATCGTGGACGAATGAACAACGTACAGATACTACACTTTCCTCATCTTGTAGCCCTCTCACTCAAACGACTGAGGAAAGAATTTTACTCATGTTCAGTTCACCTTCACTGCCAAATAATTGATTGTGGCACATCTAGCACGGTCCCGGAATGAAACTTATTACTCAAACTCATTACTGTTCTTTTTTTATGAGCTTCCACCTGCTCGGATTGTAACTTCCACCAACAACCGTGCTCATCAGTCAAAAGACCTACATAGTTGTCCGTGTATTGGAGCCCCAACACCATCATGACCAGACCCCACAAAGCGAGACCTAGCATATACTTCCCGGCATATTCCAACAAACAGAATCCTATCAGACCTGGGAAAACTCCAAGAAAGCAGAACGTGGATAGGCAGCCATTTATCACATTCAACACCCCTAGGTCGGATGTCAGAAATGCGGACAACGCCACAGAGACCAGAATGAAGACGTTGACCAGAGTCATGAAATCGCAGCAACATCGATAATATCCTCCTCTGCCCTGGCCGTTCGATACGCTTCGCGCATTGGCATCAGCACCTCCAGAAATAACAGCACTCTCACTCGGCGGCGTGCCAATATGATTTTTATTCACCCTAACGTCAGGCGAACCTGGCTTCATGTTGACAGAAGGAGATATCGCGTGGTTGGCTCTATTACTTTCGTCACTGCTTGACGATGTTGATGGACCACTCTCTGGACGACTTACACAATCCTCATAAACCTCTGCACCGGTATGCATTTCTTTCCCTTGTTGCGCATCGAAGAATGCTGTTTCCGTACTAGAATCGGTCATCAGGGACTTCACTGATTCCACCATGGGTATCATCATGAGAGGATAGCAACCCAACGCGATGATGATCATGCAAATGCGGGAAATGATCGAATACCACACGAGCGGCAGATTGTTCAGCACATCTTGTTGAACCGGAGGGCCAAAAGACAAGTACCTGGTTTATACAGAAGTGTCGTGTGACGTAAATAAGGATCGTTTGTCCGGAAGATCTCCCATAAGTATGTTGAAAACAACACTGAAGCTTAGCAAGAGCCACAGTATTCAACTTCAACTATTAATCATGTTGCTATGTAGAAGCCGTGCCACAAGAACTACTCAAATACCCGATTCCTGCACATCCCGTGAAAATGCACCACAAGATGGCGAAACATATCCGCGAACATTTGGCGAAATTTTCGACAGTCCGGGTTTCCATCGCTTCGAACATAGAGCAAAACATGGGGGTCATTCCGACCGCCATCAGAACAGTCGACAGGTAGGTGATGTTTCCGCCGTGGAAACCAATGAGACAAACTCCAGAATGATGCCAATCGTGGTCTTGGCCTTTCCGCGTCTCGAAATACATCACGTAATAGTTCCACACCAACGCCCAGAGCACGAAAAAGTTCGCGAAAATACCCAAGCTGGACACCAGGGCTAGCGTTTTTTGGGATAGGAATGAAAGTATTCCGGCGATGATCGTCGCAGTGGTAATAGGAATCCATCGTTGGTGCAGATGAGGAGACGTGAGAACTTTGAGAATTACGCTGTGTTCTTGCTTGTTGGCTACTTGATGAAATGCAAACAGCGATTCGGTCAGCTTGAACGTCTCCAAGTAGGCGTCGGCGATAATAATGATGAAGGCCAGAAGACCGAGCCAATAGCAGGGCCAAATGGCAAAACTACACGTTTTTTGCCAGATGCGTCCAGAAAACACGAAATTGCATTGACCCACGAGCTGTCCGATTTCAAAACATTGCTGCAAATAGCAAGCTTTGACCATTACCAAAGATATCTTGTATCCCAAAAGAACTGAGCAAAAATTCCAAAAGGCCATATTGAGAAGCCCTGCTCCTGCTGTCGCCCATGGGAAAGACAACAAACCAGCACCCAATCCACACAACACCAAATTCAAGCAAAAACGAAGATTCGAGACCTTCGGAATCATGTCCCCGTGTTCTTGACCATGTTGTCTACTAGTATCGTTTCCTCCTATTGTGCTGCCGCCGTGAGCAGGTGCCGATGATCCGCGACTGGCGGACTCTCGCGGAGCAAGGGGTTGACTCATTCTACTGTAGTGCTTGCAAACTTGAACTCACATGCTTCAATTGAGACTACTATAATTAAATATCCACACGATCAGTTGTACAGCTAATGAATGTCTCTGGTGCTCATATGCTTACCGTGTGTAAAGAAGATATACATCACATCATTTTTTCGTCAGGTTCTGGGACGACCCAAACATACGACTTCCGTGCATAGAACCCCGAATATACAGCTCGGACTCATTCGAAAACTCGTCTAAAACTATATGAGCCGAAAGACAAGGCCGAAGCCACTTCAGATAGGGTCATTGAAAACACTGGGGGACCTGTATAATGATCACCTATCCCGTATTGAATGTGCTCATCTATAAACAACACGATCTTCCTGGTTTCGCGACATCTTGTTACCTCTGCCTCGTTCCAAATTAAATTAACTTTCTGTGCCGCTTTTTTGATGCTGCGGAAACTGCACCATCGATGTCTCTCGAATCAAATAATCCATTCGTCGTGTGCCACCGCGCTCCGTGGCCCACCAAGGGCGATTGTCACGCGCCAAAGAATTCATACACTCACTTGCCCTTGCGATTTCTTCTCCTTGTTTCTCGACCAACTTCTCTCTTGAACAACGCCTTTTCGGTTGATTTTCTCTCCTGAACAACGTCTTTTCCATTGGATTTGCTTGAGTGAGAAATTTTTCCAGGCTCCCATTCATCGAACCACACGGATAACGAACAGACAACAAAAGACACACGACATACAAATTCTTCGATTGTCTTCATCACTTTCATTTTCGCCTTCTCATCAAGACAGAGAGCGTTACCACTCGCGAATAAATCGATCGGCCAACAGTTCGGTCCCATCTCCATGGTATGACTGTTGACATCGGCAATGTAATCGCTCCAGCACGAGGAGCACCAAATATCTTTCAAAATGCGTTGCTGGGCGTGGTGGCAACGCAATCATAGAATAAACACCTAACCACTTGTCCTTTGTTCCAAACCACTCTCGTAAAAATCTTTGTTCGGAACCACTCAAAAGCTGGAGAGTCATCGTGCCTCTCTTCACTCTGATAATATCCACTCATGTAATTACTTTTCACGTTCACCGATGCGCTGATGCCAAATTGAACGCAAACTCATACAGATATCAAAGGGTGCAGCTATACAAAAAGCATGAGTGATTGACGGTGTCAGGGTTGCGCTCGTTAGTCTTTGACTCGATTTGCGAGTATAATGAGCGCAACCTGGTACTGCATGTCATTTTCAAAACGTGCTAATTGATAGATTTTTATTGCTTCTCTCCATTTATTCCAAATCGTGTTCTGCAAGCATTGCACCTAAGACATCTCTCTGCGCATCATCGTCCGAATCATCCATTCCTTCCAGGGCGAAATCTCCAAGATCGTCGTCCTCGTCGTCGACATACTGACCGCCTCGCGCTTGAGGGCCGAACCCTGGACTTGGAGCCATTTTTTCGCCTGGTAGAGTATCGTGATCATCGGCGAACCGATCATCGGAATCTGAGCGTTCTTCTTCCTCGAGGGCTGAGGAAAGCTGCGCCACTTTCCGAGCATCGTCGCTGCCTTGATTTGCCCCGGCTTCTTGCAATCTCCTCTTCTTATTTCTCTCACGAGACGCAAGTGCTGTTTCTTGGGGGTCCACCAAATGGCGTGCGTCGCGTTTCATGCTCGACTTCTTCATGCTCATGGTGGTCTCCTTGCTACTGCAAACGACTTTCTCGAATACAAGATTGGCACTACGTTTCGCAGCACTTATCGCCCGACTATGCTGTGGTGACAAATGACCGCCACCATCGTCCGACGAAGGCATGACACGACCCGGACTCGAGGGTATGTTGTCACTGTGCGGGTCCTGCGCGTATTCTTCCTCATCTTCCTCAAAATACTCTTCCGGCGCGTCGTAGTTGATATAAATGGGAGCGATCAATGCTTTAGAGTTGCGAAGCTGGTATGGATCGAACGGGAAACCTATTGCGGATACACTGTAACCCCACCACGGATCGAATGCTGCCGATATTCCGCCCGAATCTCCAAATGTCCACTCTAACACGTGCTGTATTTTATCCAGGTAGCCCACGCGCTCTATCGCTGCTGCAAACTCATCCTTCACTTCGGGAAAGATTCGCCTCAAAGGTTTGGCTCTCGAGAGCAACACCTTGCTGAAATTACATGAAGGAAAAGATCCCGAACCAAAAAAGAGGTGGTCAAAGAAAGACGCATTCAAATCCGCCTCGTCGGTTCCTCCGAGGGAATTTTGGGACCGAATTGAGTTGCGTCTCGATAGCGCAGCAGAACCGCCGGCTCCCGTTCCTCCAAACACTGCTGCTCCTGATCCTGACGTATTGTTGTCTTTGGTAGAAGTACTATTTGCTGCAGCACCGCCTGATAATCCTTGTTTCGCATTTGCCAACCTTTCTTGCCTTGCCTGCAGAGGCGTTTTGATGAAATCCTCTGCCTTGAAAATCATGATGTAACAGATCGTCTGCACCGCCAAATGAAAGAGCTCTACTTCTGGCTGGATCGAGTCGACCAAAGTGTGCACTTGATGCTTTTCAAATTCTTCGCATCGCATAATTTGCTCCACCTTCGGAAGCATTTCCACACACCACTCAATCAGATATCGTGTGGTCTTGAGCGCGTAACTGGTGGTTAGATATCGCGCTCGTACGAGCATGGAACCGAGGAAATTGAGCGATGCACACCGTTGTGGCACGGGCAGCTGCGGGTTGTAGAAGGTTTTCAGGGATGAAACAAGAAACTTCTCGCAGAATTTGGGATGCAGGGAGCAGAGGAAGAAATACACAAATTGCACGTTTTTGCATTGTAGTCGTCGAGAGATGAAGAGGTCCTGAAAAACCACCATGAGAAAATGCAAAAGGGTCTGTTTTCCTTGCGAAAGAACATCATCCAATGTGATACAGGATGAATTTCTACGACGACCAGGCACTACCCTTGGAGCCTGCAATCTGTTACTCATATTGCTTTCCTTATTGCCTAGCATGGCGGGAACAGCACTGTCGGAAGAATTTCGCCGCAAGAGTCGCTTGTCTGTGGTTGAAAGATGTGGTTTATTAGTTTCGGCTTGCGGCACCCCGTCTGCTATGCTTCCCACACTTGCTCTGGGTGTCGCAAGACAATTCGTTCCGAGGGGGCTCGGTGCCAAGAGCAAGTTGATATTGTTTTGCGCACCAAGTTGCTGGAACTGCTCCAGACTCACGTCGAAGTACTTGCGTAGAAACTCCAAGACGACCAACATCATCACATCTAGACGTTGTGCCATCTCGTCAATGTCCTCTTCATCGACTGCTTCCCCCTCGCCTTTCCCTGGGATCTGTTCACCAAGTATGCTTCCCGCTGCTCCTGCGTTCTGCTGCGATGCAGTCGTCGCGTCTGTTGACGCGGCTTCACTGAGGGCCGAGGAATTCGTGATCGCATTATTTTGCAGTTGCTTGTTCTTGTTCTTTGCGGTCCCATCGTCCACCAACAATTGATCAGCTATCCAAATGTCGATCTGGACCATTTGAAATAATGTCGCTTTCAAGAGTCGTAGTGTGAGTGCGGGAACGAATATACAGAGTTTCATCAAGGAATGAGTGTAAAGCCGATGTCCAGCCGGCGCAGCCCACTTGTGCGGGAAATTCTTCATCAACAGCTCGTAAGTCGTGGTATCCAATATTGCGCGATCTCGAATGATACGCCCCTGGAAAATTTTTAGTTCGAGTTGTTAACGTTCAGGGGATGGGCATGCTGCACTCTGTAGCGACTTAGATAATCATCAATGAATTGCATGAGTGACAAACAAATGAACAACTGATAAATTATTCATACGATGAGCTTCTCGACCGCATCACGCACAAGGTTATCTGGAACGTGAATGTTGTCCACACTTCTCGCATATGAGATTTCGTAAGGTTCCGCCCCGCTGTCATTCGCGAGGAAGAAACATCTTTGATTTGGGTAAAGACTGTGCATGCCACACCCCACCTTCGTGTAAAGATCGATGCTGAGAAGCTGGACTTCGCCTGATGTCGATCGTGCGCTCGATTTTATGGCATCGGCTTGAGATGATGAAAACTCATTTGCTGCTTTGCCGCCAGCTACACCGTGCGTCAAAAAACAGGGATGATTTCGGAATACATCCTTCATGAAAAGGAAATCATCCTCTTCCAAATATTCGCCGTTCTGATACAGCTTTAATATTTCACGACACTCCTGCTTCAACCCTTTGGCGTTTTCGAATTCGCGGTCTTGGATACGGATCTTCTGCCCCTCTTTGTCCGTCTGCTTCGAGTAGTTCAATTGCTCTACGAGGTCGGGGAGTACGGCCTCGGCGTAGCCGTGTGGGTCCAGACCGAGAAGCTGCAACACGAATTCCGAGTATGCACCCAAGGTCTTGTCATCGCCCAAGGTGACGAACCAACGAAAGCGTAACAACTCTCTGATTTGATCGCGTGTTAAATGCCGGATCCCACCCGACTCAACGATCAAACGATAAAACAGAGCAGTCTGAGGCTCACTTGATTTGATCGCGAAAAAGCGGCAATAATGAGTCAACCGCTGCAAGACATGTTGTTGCTCTTCAGAACGTGCGTCCTCATCCTGCTGGGTTGTGCGCAAGATCTCCACCGCACGCGTGACTAGACTTCGGACGAACGCCGGATTTGTTGCGTCTTCATCCGCCGTTTTCGGAGCAGTAATGGCCATGGTTGATGTCGATTCTAGTAGTCAAATAATTGCGTAGTACCTACAACTCCACCACGGATTTATCAAACTTTCAGCCTATAGATATCTGCCGACCTATCATCATTCATGTACATATCAGTTGATCAGCTTCACCTCCGCGTTCAAAATACCTACAATATAAATATAAGTTCACCTTATTATTCTCTATTTACCGTAAACCACTTATTGTTTCGTTCTACTCGACCCAAATCGTACACGTTAACCATGCCGTATACAGTAAACACACCTCCCTGCGCTATCCAATTTATTGTTATTCACATCATACGTTGACAGTTATCGTGAGAGATGAATGGGAGGAGACTGGCGTCTCTCTACTTATTGAGTGTGAATTGAAGGACATATTTTCATGATAGAAATCACTACACATTGACGAATAATCTAACAACGTTGATATTAGTGCATCACAATCGTCCCAAATATAGTGTACGGACCCCTAAAATGGTCTCTGCAAAAAAGAGTGATGCTCTTCAATCAGGTTTCGGCTACCCACGATATTCACTATGTCCATTTATTACATCGTGCGACACAACTTCACAATTTTTCGCTTGATGTCACCAATAATCTAGTAATTGCCCATCCTGACCGAGAATAATAGTTCGTTTTTGTCTAGTTTTTCAGAACGGAATTGTTGTACACGATTACGATCCACGTCAACAAGAAATATGACAAATTTGAATTTCGATCGAACGTGCTCGCGAAAAACAAAAGCAATATTGAATTCAAATTTCGAGCTGATGAGATACGAACTCACAAATGGTTACGGATGACAGAGAATACTTCAGTTATTTGGTACGATACGCATGGCTCTCGAGCTGTTTGGATTTTCGGAGCTGGACGAGGACAATAAAAATTTCAATTTTCCGATAGATCATGGGAATCTAATTGTTTATGCTGCAGACGCAGAACGATTGAAACGGATTCAATACGAGGATACGAAGATACGATGTTTTTCCTCGCGAAATACAAAATCGCCTATGTTGAGCACGTCAGAATCAGAACAAGCAATAAACGAAGCCACAAGAGACTACAAGATCCCTACCGATTCCGCTATTTCTGTCGAACATCTTTCCACAACTTCCGCGGCCACACCTCTGGAGAAGATCACACACGTATTGACTTCCAAAGCTTGCAAATACAACAGTGGCATTGCCAGACACAAATAACAATCATTGCGGTTTATCATACTGTATTCATACGCAATATTCTATCGACACTTGTAAATAAACTCACGCTACTAAATTTGCTTCCGTCAACAACCAGGCTGTTCTTCTCGACGTATCTCTCAAGATGCAAAATTGCCTTTTTTGAGTGTCTCGACTCGTTTAATTTTGTTGTGAAACGCACTGCTGACAAAATCCTGTCCTGCCCTACGGATACGAAGGCGCGAGACTGCATACGGACGCGAAGAGAGATTGAGATATTGAAACCGACATAAGGAAACTGGTGAGATCTGGTCGCGGCTCACTACTGTTCATGGCCTAGCAATGAGAATAGTCTGCTAATTTTCCTGGTGTTACGTGAGAGAGACTGCGCGGCAGCCAAAGCATTAATTTCTGGCATAGAAGAAGAGAATGCAACAAAACGACGAGCTCACAGGTACTGATCCAATGTATTAATAATTTCAATTTCCCCTCTCATTTCCTCCTTCTATTCTGAGGGCAACCGAAAAACGTAAAACCAACGCGGTTTGCGGACTACACACAAAGACAGACCAGAGTCACGAGATACACGAAAATATCCACCGTGTAATTAACTCTAGCGATCGTCAGTAAAAGACGAAGGATAAGCAGTAAAAAGAAGCTCAGTCAGGGGTCTCGAATTTAGACCTCCCGATTCCTAGCAAGAAGCTCGACCTTCTCCTCGCAAAATGAAGCGGCTTTCGCTGTCTTGGGGGCGTTCATTTTATGCTGTTCGGTCGAATCGCGCCGTAGCGCTGACTTTTGATTGCTCTCGGACCTAAGCTTGCTGATGTCTATCTGCTGGTCCTCCGGCGAGCTCTTGATGTCCTCACCCAGGTCACCCTTGAAGCCTCCCAACGGCACCGAACCCGGATTGTAATAGCTGTTTCGCCCCAAAAACGCTTCTGATTGACGGGACGTGGTAGACGAGACGCCCGGTAACGTGGTAGACGAGCCGCCCTCTTTTTCCTGAGCACGGAGAAAATCCTGACTGACTACCATGGAGAGGACCCCATGAGACGCGGGAAGAGAGTCGCGAGTAGGCCCCTTCGCGAGAAAGGATATGCCGCCCTTCTTCCCACCCTGGGCAATCTTTTGTCGCTTCTGGACAGAGCACTTCTTCAACCACACCTCAATTTTACAGAGATTCAGTCAGGAAATAGATAGAACTCTTGCTGTGCAATCATTTTGCAGTGTTTGATTTGATTTGATTTGATGACTGTTCTATAAATATTGGTGACCGTTCTCATAGTCATTGCACAGAATCTACGCAGAATTACAATTAGCAGCACCCTAAATACAGCTGAACTGAGCGTACCACAATTCTCTGCACTGCAATTTCCTCTGCCTCGTTCGACTCATCGCTGGACGCTTCGATTATCTTGAACATGCGTTGCAACGCCCGACGATCTAGACCCGACGCTGCACATACGTGGGGAAGCTCCTCCAGAAATTCGTCGACGCTGACAATACCATCCCCACTCTTATCCAAGACGGTTTCTAACCAGACGCCTAACCGATCCTCGTCGAAGTCGCCCTCTGCAAGTTCATTCGTCAGCAAGATGAAGACTTTGAAATCTTCCTTACTCATATTACCGCTCGAGTCCTTCTTAATCAGTCTTCCAGCGCTGTCATGCACCTCCCTAAAAACTCCGGAGTGCAACCACTGCCTGCATATGTGTTTAATCTCTATGTCGGAGGTGCCTTGTGATTTCAGCAGCCGCGTCAACTCGTCCACGTCAAACATTCCCGATTTATCCGTGTCATGCGTTTCAAACGCCTCGTCAATCAAGGACTTTTTTTCGTCGGGTACCGTCATTTCAAATTGGCTGAGCTTATCTTTCAACCACTTCTCATAGACACCGTCCTTGACACATTTTCCGGTGGTAATATAATCGTCGAAAGACTTTATTTGATGGACCATTGCCTTAACCTCTAACTCCGAAATCAAATGAGCGTATTGCCGAAATTGTCGAATTTCAATCTTACGGGCAATCTCGGATATTGTCTGTAGGAGTTGAATTTTGAACGTGAATTCATCAAAACACCCAGTAAACGACACTTTCAAATTAAAATAACACACACAAATTATAGACACAAAAGGAAACCGAACGATCATACTTACATTTGATACCTCGGCATTTTTCATTTGTCCTGTGCTGATGATAATTGTGTACACGTAAAGAAGATCCGGCCAGAGAAACGTGAGCGATATCAGCAGCGGCACGAACTGCGCGACCATGTCCAGCTTGCTGCAATTTTTGCGTTTCATGAATAACAGAGCATAATAAGACAAGGTTTCAGTCAACGAAAATATCTTCGTACCTGTCGTCTTTCACCGTGCTCTAGCTCTTGAAGGTTCAAATACTCAAATCGACATCGAGTATGAAACGACAGAGAAGATCTATGGAAGGAAATCGAAATTCTCAAACGGTGTAGAAAGTCTTGGTACCTTTTCTCGTACTGCACGATGTGTGTGAAATACACTGCAAGATACACTCCCTGGAGGAACAAACAGATCTGCAACAAGAAACCAAACCAGGCAGGGCCATTTTGCCAATATGGAAATAATGACTGATGTTTGTTTGGCGACCGAGTACCTGCAGTAAAAAATCAAAATGTTGATCTAGCCAAAAAATATTCAATTTCCACCTAAATAGACACTAATCCACAAGCAAATTATGCTCCAATCACAACAGGAGTGTCATATCTCAATTTCAAATCCAGAAAAACCAATACCGTAAAAGAACTTGAAGACATAGGAGCCCAATATCCTGCACAGCCAGGTGTTGGACCCATTCTGCATTGGCATGTCCATGTATAGCGGCTTGGCCGTTTTGCCCCTGAACCTGGTGAGCAATTTGTGTGAAAAACAGCTGCAGCAAGATGATTCAGAACTTTCTGGCCATCAAATTCTTGTCGATAATGCGAAATTTAACCTGCAAAACTGCGATGAATAGATCCATAAACAGGTCGTCAACAATAATATGCGCGATTCTTAGTATACCGTCTTTCTGTGTCCTCTATTTGCTTCAAATCGCGAGCGTATTCCGGTAAGAGCTGGTAGTAGATCCGCTTGCTGATCCACAAGACCATCGCCAACACAGCTGCGATCACCCAGGCGAAAACTACCATAAATCGCTCGCGATGGTAATGAGTGAAGCCGAAGACTGGCTCGCAGGAAATCAGAATGACAAAGAGTGTCAGGAAACTCGACGAGGGTATTTCTACGAGTTCAACGCAAAATTCACTCATCCGCATAGCTAGATAGCTCGAGAAGTCGAAGGACGAGGGGCGGCATTCGGAATTCTTCTGACTAGAGTCCCAGGGATGGAAAAACTCGCGCCGGATCAAACGATATTCGACTGCATCCTGAATTATCGTAAGAAATGCTCATATGACCACAATGGTATGTATCTCTCAGTTAAAGCTGAGACATTAGTTCAATGCTCCAGCTGTCAGGCTAGTGTAGAGTGCATCAGAATCCGCAGAATCGGTTTTACCCGCATCACATTTCTTCCGCCAATGAGTCTTTGCTTCCACGTGAGCGTCTGGATTTTCCCGGACAGGAAATCGCTCAGACGCGCTTGCTCACACATCTGAAACTTTATTCGAGTAGCCTGCGCTGTGCCCAACTGGACACCTACCAAGCAGATGAAAGCGATCATCACGAAGAAAATCATCATGTGAACCTGAATCAATCGAAAGGACGAATCGTGATAAGATGAATTGGTATGTTAATCTACAGAAGTCGTAAAACAACTGGTCCTAAACGTCTGATATCGGGTTTGTCGTAACCGTACATTCGTCGCCTCGCGGCAGCACTCTATTCAAGAGATGATACCTGTTCGAATAACTCGTACAGTTCGGTTGTCACTGGGTCACCTAGTCCGTGTAATCGTCGAGGAGGTGCGCCTTCCAACCGCCTCATATCCTCATGGTGCGCCGCCTCATGCTCCTTCATCTTTTCAAAACACAGCTGTCAGAAACAGACATTTCAGGCGAATCCAGAAAATTTAAAACTCGATCCTTTATCATTCTCCCAACTGTCAGAAATTCGTCGCTGAGCCATACTTGATTTGAAAAACAAAAACCCTAAATATAACTTTATCTTAGTCGTCATCAAAAAATTCCTCAAATTGAATGAAAAACTCCATACCGCGGCAATATTCTTGAGCGAGCCGCTCTTCACTAGACACATCAATGTCAGACCGACAAACCCTAAAATGGTCAGCTCTTTAAATGTGGCATCCAAAATTCTGAGATACTGCGTCTGGTGGGTTTCCTGTCAAATTGTGACACAGTGCTTAAGTTGGGTCAGCTTACAAGTTGTTGAGCGATGCATCTATCTGCTAATATCAAATCGCCTGACTGTGCTATGAATGATAGGTAGAGTCGTTCCGCATGACGCCTTTATCACATTATCATTTGGTTTACCCTTACCTACCTACAGATCTAATACCGTACCTTGAAATGGTGAATGAGTCCATGCTGCCCTTCTTCGAACGCGATCGACATGAGGATAATCAGACCGAATAGAGCAACGATCGTCCACGCCTCTTGCTCTGCGTTTAAAATTGCCTTGTGTATGTGCACATGCACGCCGTGATGCTCTATGACGTGGTGACTTTCGCCGTTGTGGATTGCATGGTGAACAGCTTTGTGCACTTTTTCATGCACTTCGTGGTGGCCAGCAGCCTCATGTTGCGCTGAAGCATGAATCGCTGGTTCAGACCCTTCGTGGACGGCACCAGGTGCATGCACAACTACAGGTTGTACCGTTCCTTCATGATGGTGCACGACCACGGGTGCATGGAGCTGAGCAGCTGATTGTTGCGAATTTCCATCTGCCGCAGCCAAGTTTCGTTGATTCGTTTTACTGAGCAAGGCGTCAGCACGCCGACCGTCAAGAATTTGTGTACTCGAAGCTGAGGAGCTTTCCGAAGCTTGCTCGATAATGCTGGAGATTAAAGAATCAACTGCGGAAAGTATAGGGTATGCTTCGGGCTGAGTCACAATGTCTTCGTCGCCCGTTTCCACTGTAATCGGCGTCTCAAAATAAACTCCTGAAACCGCTGGGGTCACGGCGTCTGATCTCTGTGACGATAATATCGCATTCTCGTAGTGCGGATTTGTGGCAGTTTGTCCCCGCAGATTGCTGTGTATTTTCTGGTGATCAGGCACGTGTCCAGCAGCATGTTGTCCTGGGTAGAACTTTTTCTGCAGATAGAATATCAATGCCAACACCAGATAAATGGGGAATACCACAGTCGATCCGATCCGCCGAGCCATGTTTTTCGTGAGCAGTGGCTCAGCCACACGATACAAATCCGCTCACTTACTTCTGTTCAATGTGACAACTCGACGGTTGTGCATCAGACTCGAAAATAATCAAGAATCGAAATGCGTATTCGCTTTGCTTATGAAATAAACATCTGCTTACTTAATTTCAGGAAGACGCTACTATTTGTAATCCACCATCAAATAATCATATTACTCGAGACAATCCAGAAGCAGAAACCTCACTCTCACTTGCTCTCGAAATATCCAAGCTTTTCTGGATGCAACCACGTACAAAACTCCTCTCGTCTCTTACTACGGCCAAGGCCAAGCAATAATATTTGTCAAACTGGAACTGGGGTAACTGCTTGAAATTCATAGGACAAAATATCGATGATCTCCTTCCGCACTCTGCACGAAACAACGATGCGGCATTAACTGGATGCTCTCTCCAGGCTCATGATCTCGCCTCTGTGCAGCTGCAACTCAAACAATTGGAGACGAACTCGACCTCAGATCTCTTGCGAAGACCTCGGAAAATGGCGTTCGCTCTCTTGATAAGGCAAACTGGAGGAATAGCATGTCCGCTCTTATCGTACTAGCCGGTGATCATTCAGCATCTGTCCGCAGAAGCGGCAGCCTAGTTGTGCAAGAAACTGCAGGCAAAAAAAGTACTCTTTGATGATCCTCTACGAGGTCACAAAAATTCGTAATATACACGGAATTCATTATCTCCGACCTAACTAGGACGAATTCCAGTACACAAAAAGAGATGGCATATCGTTTAATTATCAATATCATCCTTGGGTTCATTTTTAAATTGTCGATACTACAACCCTCAAACTTCGTTGAAAATACTCCATATATTCACCAAAATACACTTGTTCATGCTTGACATGTTCCGTTTTTGTTTACTTTGGCATGATTCATGATGCTTTCAGCAGTCCAAATATTGTAGCGTACAAACTTGCTATCCAAAACAACAACCTCGAGCCAGCTCCAATGAGTGCGGCTGCGCACGATAAACACGTAATTAGAATCACAAAGATTGACTAGACTTAGACAATTTCCAACCCAACAATACATGGTCAGACGTTATGTTCCGAAATCGACTAAAACTCGGTCGGTGATCTTCTCTGAAATGCACAAGGGAATCGCCATACGAACTTTTTCTTTTTGGTCAGCTAGGTGTTTGGTTGTATGCCTACAGTTTGTTTTGAATGTGTACTTTGGCGAGTGTCAACAATACGATGCGCTTGCCCCAGAAGTTTTTTATGAGACATCGCATTGCATCGATGTGCATTACTGTTTGCTTGTTGCCAGGCGCCCGAGACTACGATCCCGTCGAGACTTTTCTGCTCAACTCTACGAATCCCAAGAGGTAGACAGTCATGAAATCTCCACCAAGCATGATCGTCTCGTCGACTTGTGCTCCTCCGCCAGCGCCGGCGCCTCATCAAGAAATTGATCATTTTGCACGGAATCCAATGAGATTCAAGTTAGCAACGTGTGACGAGGTAGCAGACACTGACTCTGTGCCTCATTGCAGTCTACATTCTAGATGTGAAGGATAAAATTCATCAATTAGATTCGTCCATTTTCGCACCAACAATACTCCTCGGGAAATCGGCCCAGCTGCCCAAGTGACTCTTCAAACAAAACTTTTTATAAGTAGTCAATTCCTGGTACCTTTGTCGCCTGCTTCGTTATTGGCCGCTTCCACCCCCGCGCATGCTTTTTTGTACTCCTGCATGTACTGTCCACTGACCGTAAATTTCTGTATGAGCGCCGTCTTCTTCTTGGATTCGAGGAAGGTGCAGACAACATCCAGACCTCCGGTCTGGTTGTAGGAGAAAGTGAAGAGGAGTTTCGTTTTGTTTTTCTGCTTCGCCTTGCTTGTCAACAAGGAATCTGTCTCTGGATGCGAGAGACTCTTGAGCACTTTCATGCTCACCAGCTGTTGGTAGTTGTAACTGACCTGAGGCGAGAAGCTGCAACCTTCTGGGATGGACGAAGGATCCACGGTGCGGACTTTATCAATCTTCTTTGTCTTTATCTTGGCGAGATGCAAGGTGACCTGGGTTGAAAATTTGTTTCGTCAGCAATTTGTTTCGTCAGCAACTCTGTAGTTTGCATGTATGGCAAGCGCTTCAGCAAAAATGTCTGCGACTTGAATAGTCTAATTACAACGTCTAACGATGTTCAGTAAAATGCATTTCAAGGATAATGCAACGATTCTTAATTCTACCCCTGTTTCATTCGCCTGGTCTCGAATCTCTTTTGGCATTCGCAGTTCTTCTGCGAATTGTTTCAGCAATTTAACCTCAACTATGGACTTTTCGATCGCACCATAGTATGTATTTCTTGCTGCTTGGATTGTGGTCTTGCCACGTTGCACGTATTCCAAGTAGCTTTTCTGCTTGTCACGCATGGACAGTTGGTCTGTCATGTAGCCAAGGACATCGTCAAGTGTTGCCTCCGTTTGTATTAGCTCGTCCAATTTCCTGTTTTTCAGTTGTTGATGTAGTTACTGCGGACTGAGAAATTTTGCACGCCACGTATACGAGGTTCATTGTGAGAGGCACACAATTGATCAACTGTCGATTGCCTGTCAAAAGGATAGTCAGGAGATTTGTGAATGCGTAGATCACACATGTTCAAATTCAATACTTCATTCCGTCTTCGAGTTTTCTGGCTGTGTCGTAATCTGGAGGCGCCATATTGATGTACATTTTTTTCAACTCGTCAAATTCCAGACGCATGTCTTTGAAATTTCCAGCCTCCAAATCCGGTAGCAAATAGAACAGTTGCTCGAGAACTCGTCGCGGATCTCCTGCATCCTCAGGCATTTGGTAACCCTTCACGACCTAAAAATTAGTGAAATATATTATCGACAACCATATTCATCATTGTACCCTACTTGTTTTTCTGGATGAAGAATCAAATCATAATTCAATGCGACATGCACAAGAATCAAATAGTTTACCTCAATGACTTCTTCCGTGTCGTCATTTTCCGCTTTCTCCCCGAGAGCACTAAGCTTTCTGGGCACTGGCACTTTACTGGTCTTACAAAAAGTCATGGATTTTGCCTCCAACAGGAATCGATTGTTGATCTTAAAATTGTAGACGTAATCCTCCTTCACACTCATTTGCAAGTCGTTCTCAGACCACTCGCCGATCCGCTTCAGTATTCTTGTGCACACCTGTGGGTAAAATGTTTTTCAGATTTCCGCTTCGTCTCGGGCAGAAATAAATATGGAAGCGGAAGCGCCAAACCCAAGCAGATTAAAAATTCGCAATGATCATTGTGGAAGAACTACTTTTGTTCCCCAGAACAAACGAGACAACTCATACGTAATCATTTTGTGTCAGTCGAATCTTGTTCTCCGCCTCTAAGAGCATATTGGAAATCTGCATGAGGTCGCTGGTCTTCATCTGCACATAATGGGGCTGGCGGTCGTAATGACTGCAGAAAACATCGATTGTAAGCTGGGTGTCGGTGTCATCCAGCACGCGACTCGCTTGCGTCTTACAGAAGCCGAGCAAGGCAGGTTTCACCTGATGAAATGTTAATGTTCATTTTGGGATTCCGACTTCTACGCCGTGTCAACAGGAATCAACGCGACACTTTTCCTCTCCCGACACGGCTATCCTTTCGCATGCGAATCATATAGATTGAAGTACCTGTCTAGCTACGAGCATCAGCTGCTTGTCTTTGTCGGTGAAAAGACGATCTGCTGTTTTTTTCAGGAAGACAGAAAGCTTCTTGACATTATTCCGAATAGTTGGATCTTGAGCTATATGGAGCTGGACCGCGCCACCAAGACCAACTTGTTTGCCCGAGTAGGAATCGAAATCGTTGAGTTGTGGAAGCATTAATCCGTGGATATATAACCGCATCAGGGGCTCGCAAAGATGAAGATCGGCAGAGATAGTGATGTCGGTTTGCTTTACGGTGAAACGTCGATGCTTAATTTCCTCCAAGGCGTGCGACATGATCTGAGAGCGAAAAATTTCTTTCTCGTCTTCGTGTAGGAAATCTGCAACAAAACACTAAAACTCCAAGATTACACCAGACCAAGACGCATGTGCCAAAAAATAATGAGAATACCACAATAACCGATGAGAAACTACAAAGCTCAAATTATTCCATCGGTACTTTTTGCAGATCACTTGGTAAATTCTGCTGCTCCAACCATTTGAGAAAGTCGACTGTTGTATACTCCCTGAACTTTTCGACGTTCAAGTTGAATTCTGCATTCAATTCTTGTGGGTCCTTCATGTCGTCGCCCCTCTGGCTTTGGAGAAACTCGTCCTTCGTGAGGTAGAAATAGTGGCCATGTTCTTTCACCCCGGCGTCGAGCGTCGCAAGGAGACTTCCTCCATCCGTTTTCTTTCCGGTGTCCATCACCGAATGCACGATCTGCGACTGGTAATAGGGATGGAGCGCGAAAGCTTGGGAGAATACGTGAAAGACACGACTGCTCTCAGGCTGAAATACTTCATCCGGCGATTTCGCCTCCTCGATTTCCTTCTCCATCATGAGCTTTAACAACGCCATGAGAAGATGCAACGTACGCGCGTCGTCCAGTTCGCGGTAGAGACAAGATATAAAACTGTTTAAATCGAAAATCGGAAATCGATCGGCTCAAAACCAAGAATACGCACTGCCACGAAAGGGAGCATTATCACATTCTGGTGATTGACAGAGTTCATTTTTGCGCATTCAGAAAATTTTACCGATAAAAAATCTTCTCCCGATCTTTATCCCCAGCAATGACCATTGAGAGCTCGGACAAATAACAAACTTGCTGCTGCAGAGCCCACATGAGCTCCTCGTAGCACGGCAAAAATTGCAAAAGTCGCGCTCCGCCACCGCGTTTCTTCGTGCTCTTATGAAAATCGGGCGGTCTTATCGCGGGCATGTATCTGAGTTTCAATTTTACGGGATTGGTAGAGATACTTAATCACCAAATAATATTCGTAAAATAGCGCGACTGCACAAGTGAAAGTTGTGTACATGGAACGCCATTGTTACGGCTGTAATCCAAGTGGAAAGACGTACTTGAGTGTGGAATTCAGTGCCGTCTGGAAATCCGTGAAGGATGACTGCGACCGTTTTTCGACTTCCGTTATGTTGAAGCAGATGTCTTTCAGGAAAGTCTCGTACTCCGCATGCAACGCCTTCTCCATCGCCAACAGGGCCGGTTCCTATAGTGATATCGATTTTTTTCATCGTAATTATTCATTCCCAGCGATGAAGCGCAAATACGGATGTCAAGAAAAAAGCGTTCATCGCTACGATGAATCATCATGAAGATTCGAGAGCTGAAGATCCTCCGAAAACCTGCTAGACATAGAAATTAAACACCTTTGCCGCAACCGCCTCCTGCTTGATTAGTGATTGCATAGTTTTAAACTCTGAGATGCTTTGTCCCTCTCTTATCGAGCCCAACATTCGCTCCATATTCTGAGCCTTTTTTCCATCGTCGCGAGCCCGGACATCTGCACAATAATTTTGCGGAAGATAAGAATCAATCATCTTACGACATAAAAAACTAATTAACAAGATGATTGATGCCGGGAATTACGACATTCAGAAACGGAACGGAACGATCCGAAGTTCAGAATCAGACCCTTGCCGTCATCAGCTCCTGGGAGATCCATTTCTTCATCCGAGTCTTCATGAACTTCAGCTTCTTTTGCTCCTCCGAAAGTCATTGCTTCGATACTCGCCCAGACTGCCTCCGTTTTCATCGGCCAAGACTGATATCGTAGATTTACTTGCGGTCCGGTGTCGCCTTTTTGCTGCAGACCCAAACTGGAAAAGCGAGAGGAATATATTCCAGATATTTCAGTGAGGCATCTTTCAATGTTCATTGTAAGTACATCCACTTACTCGATATGGATTTAAGAAGCAAAATAAAAGAAAAATCTCTAAGCTGTGGGGAGATAAAAATACCGCCCGCATGATTGGTCTCCCCATGCGTAGACGTCGCCGGTTGTCAGTGTTGCGAGGGAGTGAGACGGACCGGTGGCAATAAGTGCCACTGTGCCGGGAAATGTTGATGCATGGTGTGGCATGTGAATGTCCGTTCTGGTCTGTGAAGGTGGAAGAGCCAACTGTCGGAATGAATTGTCACCCCATCCCCAAACTTCACCGTCTGTTTATTTCATCGAGTAGGAGAAATCAATCCGGGCGATTCAAAAAACATGACTGATGTTAAGTCTCGTCTGAATCTATTCAAGCACCGCAAGATCATGATCAATACATCACATTGCAAACTATTTCTTTCAACATTAATTATGTAAAATTTCTGATCGCTTCCGTCGACTACAACACTGTTTCGGTAAAAGCTAGGAAATTCACTGGAATACCATTAGTGACGCAAAGACTGTGAGACTCACAACAGCAAATCTGTTTCACCCGCACCCCCTCGCCCAGATGAACGAATTTTTTCGGCGCCAACAGATGCTCAGGTTCACAGACGCACCGATCCCGCCCCATGATATACATCTCTTCGCGCGAGTCGACAGCGCAGGTCATATATCCGCCCATAGCCAACTTAATTTCAAAAAGGTAAATTAACTGACTACGTACGTAAATAGCGAAGATACACTGATGAATACGATACTAACCCTAACGTATCGACAAAATCGATAACAAACTTCGGTAACGAGTTTGGTCGGTTTCGGATGTCGGGTTCACAGAGACAAAAAAAAAACTACCAAATCATACCTTCTGAAAACGGATGTGAGGACCCGTTTCGTGTACCAGGACCCGCTGTGGCTCGTAGACGTTATCCGATTCGCGCAGGCCCAACCGACCGTACCAACCTGCACCGAATGTATAAAGATCACCATCCGTCGTTATCACGCCCGTGTGATTCATTCCACATCCAACGCGCATACAGAGCTTTCCTCCTAGGCTCTTGGACTCTACTCGGGTCGGATTAGGTTGCTGCCCACTGGCAGCCTGTGAACCATGGCCTAAACAACCGTTTTCTGCACTACCCCACGTGTAAAGATATCCATTATTCGTCACTGCCGCAGAATGGAGTTCTCCGGCAGCACAATCCACGACGGCACTGCCGTCAGGCATGTTCACCTGAGTCAAAGTCAATCGACAGGACGTAAACATAATGATTCGGCACTCGCCGTTTTTGTAGAACGAATGCAAAACAAGAAAATAGATCATATCAACAGATGGGAGAAATTATTTCCATTCTCAACACAAGAGTTGTTCTGCCGTACCAAGACAGGCTCCGCGGATCCTTTAGCACGACCTATGCCCAGCTGCCCTTGACCACCACGACCCCATGCATACAATTCTGGTATCCCCTGAGTAATCGCGAGGCAATGATCATAACCGAAAGCTATTTTTTCCACAGGTCTTGCAAGTAACAGACGCTTCGGCAACCACAGATCCGTGTACGTCCCGTGACCTCCTTGCCCTGCCAATATCAAAATCGAATGGCGAGTTCTATGAATGACGACGAAATTTTTCGAGAGGAAAACCGTTCCAGGAAGATGTTCATTTCATTTGGCATCTTCTTTCACTTGACCGAAAGAACCAGTGATTCATGTGAGAGACCAGCTAGTAATGTGGAACGAAACACAAGTTTTACCTCCTTCTGACGTACCCCACACGTACAGAGCTCCGTTGTGTGTGAGGGCGGCACTATTCATGGAGCCACAGCAAAGCTGTTTTATGCCCCACTGAGGCCCGGAATCGCCTCCGTCACCTCCACGGCCTGCGCCAGCCGCGCCCGCATCTTCCAAATCCTTCTTTTTCTCGCAACTGTCTATCAAATCTGTGTTCCTGATGGCGTCAGAGAACTGCTTCCCGTTCGCAAGTTCCATAAACCTGATATCCAAGATTGTTCGTGCATACGAACAAATTCAATTATAACTCGGACGTTTTAAGTAAGCTCAGCATCCGCACTCCAATACATGTCATAAAAAGTAAAAACAACCACGCTATCGAATTCAGAACTTCTCAACTGGGACAGGGACTCGAAATCCTTAAATGACACAAATAATTACGACAAATTGTAGACAATACACTGGTTTTGTGATGTTGGATAGCGTGGGCCCACATCCCAGACGAGCATTACTGCCCAAACCCCACACAGCGACTTTGCCTCCGGAACATAAGACCAAAGTGTGGAACATGCCGCAAGCTACCTGGAGCACTGGTCCGAAAAAATCGAAATGGATGAGCTTCGGGACAGGCATCTGACATTAGACCAATTAATAGGAATATATTTTCATCATCCTGTATTCTTCTTTTGAGAGGCAGACGCAGATCAGCTTCGCGATAATCAAACTAATGAAGACCTTTAACTTTCTAGAGTATGCGAATTAGCATCAATGTCGTTGCGAGCTAGAATTGATGATAAATTCCATCCGTAAACGCAATACCACACTGTTGTCGCCGTCTTTCATGTATCCAAGGGGTGCGCCTGAACCCCATGTATACAACTTGCCTTTGGATGTCAACGCTACTGAATGGAAAGCGCCCAGAGAGATACTCTTTATCTTTTCCATCTGCAGACTTTGAACCTGCAGTTTGGAGTGTCAAAGGACGTCGCAGGAGTTTCGCGCGGCATCCAAAAGAAAAACACCGAAACGCGAACCAAACCTCAAAACTAATCATGGATGTGAATCTACTTAGGAAAATACTGGCGCTGGCAGAGGCGCATCGAGAGTGTCCCCGTGGCCCAAACGACCGAAGGACCCGGCTCCCCACGTGCAGAGACTGAGCGTCGTGGATACGCCTGCAGAATGAGCTTCTCCGCAGGCTACAAAATGCACGCCTGTCAATCCATCGCACAACGTCACGGCGACTTTTTTCGGGTCCCTAACGTTCTTTCCCAGACCCAAACGGCCATTTCCGGTGGTTCCCATGACGTATAAAGCACCATCCTTGGCGCAGACCATGCTGTGACGAGATCCACATGCTGCATGAGCAACCGGACAGTGGGGACCGAACATTGGATTCTGCGTCGGTAGCCGGGCATCCCTATCGTGGCCCAAGCCGAGTTGGCCATCAGTGTTGGTGCCCCACACCCAAAGAGAGTTGTCGATGGCAGTTGCGAGAGTAAAATCTGCACCGGAGTCAATCCGTTTTATTTTTACGGTAGTGGGCAGCTCCGCACGCAATGGATGCGGAGCCTGCCAATTGTCCTCAATTTCATCTGAGGCCTGCGCATCTGGATCGTGGTGTCCCAGACGGCCTCGCGTGCCAAATCCTGTGTGGAAAAGATTACACAGAGTTCAAGATAGATGCCTCCCTGCACTTTAGAACAAAAAAGATCTCGTAATTCTGTTGATCACAAGTCGATACGTACGTACAACGTACATGAGAAAAACAAATGTGCCCATGAAATTGTAGTCGCTTCATCTGTGATTTTAGTCAGTACCCCACGAGTAGACGTCTCCTCCAAGGTCATCGGGCGACTTGATTAGCACACTCGTGTGGTTGCTTCCGCATGTGACTTGGTATGCTCTACCTGGCAGTTTACTTGATGCCCATTTTGCATCGCTGATCCGCGTCACGAGCTGTTGGTTCGGATCGCTTCTGGAATTCGTATTCGCGTCGAACTGGGAGATATGCAGCACATTGTATTGATTCTTGCCCCAGGCGTACAATTTCTTCCCGCCGTCTCCGAGTAGGACCGTATGAGATGTCGCTACTGCTATTTTAGTCGGGGGATGATTTTTTGCCGTCGATGCCATCACGCCAGTGTTGGTTGTTTCTCGTCGCTCCTACGTCGTGAGTTCATTTCCGGACCACCAACAATTCCGCATTCGACGCCTTCAATGTAGTCCGCGCGGTATCCTCGTCATGGACTCCTCGCTCCCCAACCGGTGCACGACCCCCAATTATCCTTATCGGATCCGTACAGCGACGGTCGTGATACGCTGCACACAAAAATACGCATCGTTAACATCTGACCCAAGCATAACCATGACTCATGATATGTACGTCTGGAGCTGGACCGAAAGATTCTGCTGCACAGACCTCGAAGCTTACCGCGCCGTTTCGTCTTGAATGAAACGCGCTGAAAATCAACACCGTGGTAAGACGAAAATGCAACTGGTAATCTCTTGCAAAACGTGCTGGACACGCGTTCGTGATTAGCAGGGCCCGTTCACAACATGCGACTGCTTGCGCAGTGTCGATGAAAAACTTTTCAGATGTCCATCTTCTTTCCTATGTTTTGCCATGCAGCTAATAATTCCCATCCAATGCAAACTTGATCGCGTGCCATGCGTATTAAGACCTACGACACTCAACTCAGATGCACACAACTCGCCTCACAGATTCGTTGAACTCAATAACTCCCTCTCCCATATGGAACCTCGCGGCTATCTCTCGTATCTCACACATTTATTATTGGCGAATAGGTCGTCCTCCCATACCTGATACCTGCGCTTCGATAAAATACGACCTGCAACTGGAACAACTTTTGTTGAACGAAACAAATTATTCCATGTCTTTCTGCCGCTTTTCTCATTCTAATTTCTTTCAGATTCGGAGCACTTGGATAAAAACACATTCCCCTGGATCACACACTACACTGCGCGAAAGGAGACCGGGTATTAATTATGCCCCTCTCCTCCGCCGCCTGTTTTTTGCATGCATGACTGTTCAACTCACATACATGGAAGACTCCTAAAATACAAGGCAGAGCGCTACTACTTCTGAGATATAGAGAATGGAATTGCTGCACAAAACATGACTTACACTGCACCCAAACAAACTAATAAAAAACCGCACTCAAAACTGAGTTTCTACATTCGTAGTATGCGAAATAAGATTCTGGATACTTACAACTGATCTGCAATCGTGAATGTGTATCTTTGTCAAGAGACACAAAATACCGGACTCCATTGACCCTTGTCCCCTACGTACTTCAAAAGGTTTGACTATCATGCCTGCTACTGTTAAAATCCAGACACGCGGCGTCCGGAACAAAATGCAAGTGGCCTTGCGCCAAGAGCAAATCGATGAGTGCGCTCCGTTTTCTGCGTGCATCCGCAAGAATCGCTCCACGGTTGCATCATTTTCCGCCTGGAGGCCGTCTCAGCTCTTGCGCTCTAACGCACTTTTTCCTTCTCACGGCAAAATTTCAAGTCGCGTTCATGTATCGACTGTGCCTGTGCGAAGACAGGGTCAAGCATATCTGAGCTCCAGAGCAAAGATAATGCCGCTTTACGCTGAATTAAGACGCGCAATCAATGCTCCTCCTGCACCATTGCATCGCAAGATGTATTACGGATTT
>JACKZZ010001208.1_pt1 | contig 34171 bp, 26 predicted proteins | sample 8027871 | NCBI WGS metagenome assembly JACKZZ01 (sample SAMN15724774, study PRJNA655200) | protist metagenome | isolation source: fluorescence activated cell sorting (FACS) single amplified genomes of... | place: USA: West Boothbay Harbor, Gulf of Maine | collected 2000-07-19
ATTACTGTACAAGTTACACTTTAGAAATGCGTAACTTAACAGTTGATATGGATTTTCTAAAACAAACTCTAGGATATTTAAAAGAATATAAAATTAGAGTTAATCTTTTAGGTGGTGAGCCAGGTCTAATTAAAAATCTGAGAGAAGTTATAGATGAGGTTAAAAAGAATCCAAATCATATTTGTTCAGTATTGTCAAATTCATTTGTTCGTAAAAGATATCCAGAGATATTAGAAGACAAAGATATCTTATATGTCGAACATAATATATTAGATTGGTACGAAAAAGAAGTTACAAAATTAGGTAACTTTGATTACATACCAGAGAATGACTTTAACAATTATAATGTAGTTGTTAGAACACCAAACTTTTACAAATACAAAGACAAGTATCCAGAGGTTATTGAAAAACTAGACCATAAGAATACAATGTGGAAAGCATTTAATGGTAGGTCACCAGAGTTTACAGACGTAATTCAGGCTGCTGAAATAGATAGAAAAATGTGTGCTTCGTTTCCTATGGTACCAGTTATTGACTTTGAAAAAAGACATATTGTACATTGTAGTAAGAAGTTTGCTAATAATAAAGAGTTATCGAAAACCTTTGACCTAACGCAGGAGAACGTAGATAAGATGATGAACTTTAGATTGTTCAAGTATGAGAACTACTGCAAAACCTGTACTGAATGGGTGCAACCTAAGGGTCATTTTCCAATGAGCAAGTATGTGAGGTTACTAAATGAATAATATATTTGCTGTTGCTTTAAATTTACACGACCACAACACATATGATGGTGTATTTCACAATCAATTAGAGAGACATACTAGATTTAAACACAATCTACCATATCATGCTGAAGCATATGCTCACCAATCGGATATTTTAAATCCTGGTGACTATAGACTAAATGATGAGTTTGTAAAGGACTATTTTAAAAATCAAAATAAGAATAATGTTGTGTTTGCTTTTACATACACATATGGTGGTATAAGAAAAGCAAAAGAAGAATTATTTAATACTATGTTAAAAGGACATGAGGATATTCTTAACTATGAACCTAAAAAATTGTGGGACCATTACTTTGAAGACAATATCTATTACATAGACCATCATCAATCACATGCTACATATGCCTTTTTAAATTCTGGTTTTGATAAATCAGATATACTAGCAATAGATGGCATAGGTTCAAAATACAGATGTGTCTTCTTTGACAAAGATGAAAACATGATAGACTTGTCAGACAAATTGCCGATAGGTTGGTTGTGGAATCACATGTCTAATCTTACAGGTTTCGGTACATTAGGTGCAAGTAAACTTATGGGTAAAGTAGGATATGGTCAGTACAGACAATATTACTATGATGTATTTGAAACGATATTAGATGGACCTATTACCGAAAAGAAACAAAAACATTTTAAACATATTGATTTATCTAGTGTAGAAGACTTAGCATTTACTCTACAAAAGTTTACAATGGACAAGATAAAACAATTTGTTTATCCTTTGAAGTCTTGTGATAATCTATGTATCGCAGGTGGAGTTGCTTACAACGGATATATGAATGAAGAATTTACTAAACACTATAATAATGTTCATGTACCACCAGCAGTAGGTGATGAAGGACAATCAGTAGGTGCATATCAACATGCTGATTATACTCTAAACAATAATAAACATATAGCAGAAACATTTGCTGGTAATGAATATGATTACACAGGAGATAAAAGAGTAAACTATAAAGAAGTAGCACAAGCAATTGCTGATGGCAAGATAGTAGGTTGGTTTCAAGGCAAATCTGAAAGTGGTAATCGTGCATTAGGTAATAGAAGTATATTAGCTGACCCTAGAAATCCTGATATAAAGAATATTATTAATCACACTATAAAAATGAGAGAAGACTTTAGACCATTTGCACCAGCTGTATTAGAAGAACACTACAAAGAATACTTTGATACAAATAGTCCTAGTCCTTATATGAGTAGAATATGTAAAGTTAAATCTGATAAAGTGCCTGGCATAACTCATGTAGATAATACATCAAGGATACAAACTGTCAATCAAAAATTTAATGGTAAACTATATAATTTAATTAATGAGTTTTATAAGATTACAGGTGTACCTATGTTATTAAATACAAGTTTTAATCGTCAAGAGCCTATTGTAGAAACACCTGAACATGCATTACGAACATTTAAAAGAACAGCATTAGACTTGTTAATTATTAATGATTGGATAATAAAAAAATGAAACACTTTGACTTATTAGAAACTAAAAGAAAACATGTCAGAAAATATAGTGACAAAATACCAGAAAAACAATTAATTGAAGACGCTTTATGGAAAGCCTGGAAAACAACTCCAGGTAAAAATAATGCAATGGCTTATGAGGTTCTTGTATGGGGTCCTGATATGCAAATACACAAAGAAGCAATACACAGTTTGTGTGTTAAAAATCACAGACATGCTGAAGAACGAGCTGTAAAAAAAGGTCAAGCAACTTTAACACAAAAAGGTGAACAAAATCCTTTTTATGAACATGTAAAAGAAAATCCATATTTGATAACAATACATAGTAGAGTAGCAAAACCAAATCCTTTTTATCAGTTAAAAGTTAAAGACGGTCATTTTTTTGACCAAGGTTATGAGGAAAATATAAACCATATCATAGACTCTGTTGCTGTTGAAGTCGGTATATTTGCAGCTAATCTGACAAATTATTTACTCGATTCAGGTTTAGATATGTCATACAATTCATGTTTTAAAAGAGATGTTAAACTTTGGCACAAACTTGGTTTACATCAAGTAAAACAAAGACCTATATTGATGATGAGTATAGGGTATGCTGAAAAATATAGAAGAGATGTATTAAAAGACTGGGGTAAAGATAAAATGGATTACAAACCTGAAGTTGATGAGATTGTAAGATGGCTATAAACGAAAAAACATTACAAAACATAATAACAAATTTGATATCTTCTTCTATGAGAGAAGTAAGAGAAGATAAAGACTTGTTAGATTCATATAGTCCTAATCAGTTTTTGTCAAAACTAAATTTAATTAATCATATTAGAAGTCTTAACATTTTAAATAAAGACTCTGAAATAGTTATATTTGGTTCGTGGTATGGCAGTATATTAATACCAGCATTTTATGATGAGGTTAAAAAGATTACATGTATTGACCAAGACCCTAAAGTTATTAGTAGAGCTAAACACAATTTATTTAAAGATTTAGATATTGATTTTATTACAGGTGATGTATTTGAATTTAGAGACCAATATAAAACTGCTGACTTGTTTATCAACACCAGTTGTGAACATATGAAACCTATGAGAGAATGGGGACCAACACCAACATATAAAAATCCTTGGTGGGATAGAGTGTCGCCAGCTTACTTTGCGTTTCAATCTAACGCAATGTTTGATATACCTACACATATAAATTGTGTCAATAACATAGAAGAATTTAAAAAACAGTTACCAGATAGAGCGGAGGTATTGATAGAAGATAAAATACCAGATGAAAGAGGCACCAGATTTACATTAATAGGTAAGATATGAAACGAGTAATCTATAGTTTGTATGTTGATGTACCAGCTAAAGAACACTTTGGCGATTCTAAAAACAAACACGATACAGTAGATAAGGCAAATGTAACAATCAATGCATTTAAAAATCACTATGATAAGTTAATAGAAACTAAAATTACATATGCTGAGTATTGTGAGGCAGACTTTGTAATGTTTGAATATGATGACCAATACCAAACATTTGAAAAAAACTTTTTAAAAGACTTTCCTATGTTTACCGGTTATGAGATTATTAACTTCTATAAGATACATTTACTATATGAATTATCTAAAAAGTATGATGAGATACTATACTTAGATTTTGATGTGATACCATTTACAGATGAGTCATTCTTTGATGTGTGGGATTTAACTAAAGGTATTTGTGTATATAACAATAACGACCAAGTAGTTAATAATGTAAATGTAAATCATAGTATTAGAAGTCCGTCAGCAAAGTATTTCAACTGTCAAGCAATGCTTATAGAAAGTGGTGAGAGTCATAGAAATGATGTTATCAATACAGGTATTATTGGTGCAAGAAAAGAAGACATACAAAAATTAGATTTCTTTGGTAAATTTAAAGAAACAATTGACATGATGACAGAATTAAGAAATGATACAAGTGGTTTATATCCTCAAAATATTATTGATATGTTTAGATATGACAATGAAACAATCTTCTCATTTAAACGAGAAGTCAATCATATAACAATACAATGGCTTGATGACAAATGGCATTACTTCTTAGATAAACAAAAGTTTATACCTAAAGACACAAAATTAGTACATTGTATCTGCAAAGACTTTGACTTGGTTTGGAGAAATCATGCTTAAAATATGTACAGTATATTTTGAAGGCACCTACACGCCAGATTATGTATCTAAACTTTATAGAAGCTTAAAAAGAAACTCTACTATACCATTTGAGTTTATATGTTTAAGTGATACAGATGTTGAGGCTGATGTTGTATTACCTTTTAACCATCATAGTGATATAAAAAAACATTGGCATAAATTAAAATACTTTAGTCCACAGTTTGCCAATCAGAAACCTGGTGACGATATAATAATAATGGATATAGACCAAGTTATTTTAGGTAATATAGATGACCTTTTAGGTTTTCCCGTACAAGAGAATGAGTTGATATCATACAATCCATGGTGGGATACTAATTTAAAATTACAAGGCGGATTTTATAAGTTTAAATCAGGTAGTTTAAAGCAGATATGGGACGACTTTTCTATAAATCCTGAATACTGGCAATTACATTTCTATAATAAAGGTGATGTACATTTTAAGTATTATGGTGAACAAAACTATGTTGATTGGAAAGTACAAGAACACAATATTAAATTAACAACAACTCCTAAAGAGTGGTTAGGTAAACTAACAAACGACTTTAAAGAAAATGTTGCCTTAAATACATTATATGCTAAAGAGTGTAAGACAGAGTACATGATACTTGATAGGCCTCATAAATATATAAAAGTATTACATTTTACAGGACCAGGTAAAACTATACACGAACATAATCAATCCTTTATAAAGGAGAATTGGAAGTAATGGACGAGTGGCAAAAAAAGTGGGGCGAATTAGTTGCTCTAAGAAACGGTAGAGAAGAGGATATTAAACATATGTTTTATGAGTGGAATGAAGAAATGGATATTATAAGAAAAATCCAAAAATGTCAAAGAGTTTGGGACCATTCAAAACCTATGATGGAAGAGGTTATTGATTATTTACTGTGGACTGCCGAAAACTCTCCTTCAAAACAACATGAAGCATACTATGATGTTTACTGGACTGCTGATAGAAAAGTATTAGACGAATTATCAAAATACACATGGGGTTGTACACATAATCGTAAACCACCATCTACTTGGCAAAATTCACAAATGAACGCTAATATGTATATTTTATTTGTTGCAAAAGAACCTGATACAAAATTAAATTGTAATGCTGATGGAACTTTAAAGGGTAATGATGTGGCTGCTCGTTGGGAAAATGCATATGTGAGTATAGGTATTGCAATGGGATTGGTAATGAGAGCTGCAGCTAAAATAGGTTTTGCTACAGGTTGCAATAAAAGTCATGGCGATTTAAATGGTAATAAATTCTGGGAAAAGAAATTAGGAATACTTGAAGATGTTAAGTCAGGCAAAAAGAAAATAACATACGGCATAGGCATTGGTTATCCTAAAAAAGGAGTTGAACGTTGGGAGTCCGACCAAACTGAATTAGCTATTGGTGCCGGCAACGGAAGCAATTTAGCAACAGATGAGTCATTAGACAAAGACGAAAATGGTAAACCATTTAGAAAAATTAAAATTGTAGATGTTGAAAAACATGGTGGTGAACAAATGCAAGACCCTTATGGTGAATGGCATGTTATACCAAAAAAGGCAGATATTAAAATTAATACTATGAGAGTGAGACACGTAAAAGTGAGAGAAATCAAGTGAGAATAATATGTTGTAGATTCGGTAATAAGTTTACTCAATGGCATGTAGATAATCTAAAACACATGATAGATGAATACTCTGGTCTAAAGTATGATAGTTTTGAAGTTATTGAAGATGACCTATATGGCAATTGGTTTAATAAGTTTCAAATGTATGATAGATTTAGAGATGGTGAAAATCTATACTTTGATTTAGATATGATTATCTATGATAGACTACCAAATCTAGTCAGAAAAAACTTTACATTATTAGATGATACTTGGTGGCGTGAACCAGCACACACCCCTCTAAACTCCTCTATTGTATCTTGGACAGGTGATGTATCTTATATATGGGATAAATTTAAAAAAGACGATATCCATTATATAGAAACATATACAAAAGGTAGTGATGAATGGTATTACAAAAATATTAAATACGAAACATACGATAAGGTGTGTCCTTCAATTAAAAATTATCTTTATCAAAAACCACCACAGTTTAGTATTTGTACATTAGGTCAAATGCACCATTTACAAGAAAAAGGATGGTCAGGTTGGTATGATAAATACTTCATGGAAAAAGGTTGATAAGATGAATGATGACGATAAAGCTTTATTGCGTTTAAATACAATGTCTGATTGGATTGAATTAAATCCAGGTTTTAAGAAAGACAAACTATTAGAAGAATTGAAACCTTTTGAGAATGATTGGAAGAGGTATAATCCTAAAAAACCAAACAATCGTTTTGGATTAAGTGTAACTAGTATTGATGGTGGTCTTCATGGCATTCCTGATTTGACAAGTTTAAGAGATTGGGAAATACAAACAGGTGAACGAATACATAACCATGATATAAATGTACCTACAGATGTATATAAAAATTGTCCTACATTACAAGCAATATTAGAACCATGGAAACCTTGGTTAGGTCGTTGTCACTTTTTACGAATGGATAGAGGTAGTTTCTTTCCTGAACACTTTGATATTAACAAAGAAGATTATGATTATGATGAAGTTAGAATGATAGGTTTTGTCAAATGTAATGAATATGATTTTAAGTGGATTTATGATGACAAAGTTATCAAAGGCAATCCAGGCACTTTATGGTATTTTAATGGTAATAAAAGACATAGTGTATTTTCATTTAAAGACGGAATAATCTTATTAGTAATGTGCTTAAAGTTTGATAAACAACTGTTTCAAAAGATGTTGGACCATGGCAAGGTAAAATAAATGTTTTCTATATTATGGTGTCTATTAGGAATTGTATCTGGAGTGTTGTTTGGTATTATACCAGGCGCAGGTCCTTTTTTAGCAATTGCAACATTATATCCTCTGCTACAGATTTTAGACCCTTTTAATATATTACTCTTTTACATTTCACTTATTATCACAACAAACTATACCAATTCTGTGACAGGTATTTTGTATGGCATACCAGGTGACGCAGCTGCCGTAACAACTGCTAGACATGGTCATAAGTTATTTCTAAAAGGTAAAGGACATTTAGCTGTTAGTAATAATGCAATATCAAGTACGATAGGTTCTGTATTTGCTATTGTTTTATTTTTATTATTTCTACCTAGTATATACAATGTATTTAAATTTTACAATAGTACCTCACAACAGGATTAAATGGTACAGTAAGATTATATGGTTCTAAAATTGGTAGAATTGTTAATATTAAAACAGTTGAATTAGGTTTAAATCACCAACTTGCTCCTAGTCCACCAACTTTAGTATTTTATAACAATATAATTGGTGTATCAAATTCAGGTTCATTTTTAACTAATGAAGTTGTAACTGGTGGCACTAGTGGTGCAACCGGCAAAGTTGCAGATTATGATTCTAATAAAGGACTAATAAGACTAGCAGGAGTATCAGGAACGTTTGCAATTGATGAAACAATAACTTCTGTTTCAGGCGGTTCTATTATTATTAAAAAATTAGATGTTTCAAGTGCGTCTATCAATGTCGTTGCTGTTGCAGATACAGATGGTCGTTTCTTAAATGAAGATGGAGAAATTTCTGAAACTACAATAAAAATACAAGACAGTTTATACTATCAAGATTTTTCATATGTATTAAAAGTTGGTCGTTCTATCAGTGAATGGCGAGATAGTTTCAAAAAGACAATGCATACTTCTGGTTTTTACTTTACAGGAGAAGTACAGTTATCTAGTAGAATTGACGCAAGAATTTCAACACCAATCACAGGTGCTGTTTCAGGTGCAGTTGATGACCCGTTCTTCTCTATTGCAAATGTCTTATTCTCTACTATATTTGGTAGAAGACTAGGAACAGTAGATGATGGTACTTCATTAAGAAACAATGCTTACATGGCAGGTTCTATTGACAATAATGCGGAAACAGGCGAACACTTTAGTGCTAACACTAGAGACGTGACACTAACTAGAGCTGGTGTTCATTTAGATATTAGGTCAAGTAAAAGAGAACCAATTAATGGCGTAGTAATTTCACAAGGTTGGGCATATGCTGGACCTAGATACAATTCACTTAACGTTTATGCAAATAGATTATATGGTGCAGGTGTAATTGGAAGTGGTAATACTTTTAGAACATTTAATGAATTAAAGGTATTTGGTACAAAATCATCACTAGATGGTCAGGACGCCGCTTTTTTAATGACAAGTAATGAACAAGGTAAACAAGTTAAGATGAATTTTGCGTTTCCTTCTGTAACGGCATTCAGTAAAGACTCATTTGATAACACAGTAACTAACTTTGCTCAAACAAATAGAACATTTGATGATACAACTGTTTAAAACAAGTATAAATAGTACAAAGAGGAAAATAAATGGCTAAACAATTAATAGGTATCGGTACATTAGCAAATGATGGAACAGGTGATAACCTAAGAGCAGGTGCAACAAAAGTTAATAATTTAATTGAAGAATTGTACACAACTCTTGGTGACGGCACGAATTTTACATCTGGTACTTTTATTACCACAACCGCTACACAGGCATTAACAAACAAAGATTTAACGGCTGCCACTAACACATTCCCAACATTATCTATTAAAGATGACGCAAGTACAATTGACGTTATAAATTTAGGTGAGACAATTACGTTTGAAGGTGGTTCAGGTATCAACACAACTGTAACTGGTAATAAGATTACCTTTGCTACAGACGGTTCAATTGTTACAGAAACATCAACAGACACATTAACCAACAAATCAATTAATCTTGCCAATAACACCTTAACAGGTACGGCGAATGAGTTTAACTCAGCAGTATCAGATGGTAGTTTCTCAACAACTTCTGGTTCTGAGACATTAACAAATAAAACTATTGATTTAACAGACAACACTTTATCAGGTACACTAGCAGAATTAAATACAGCAATCTCAGATGAGACAGTTGTAGGTAGAGCAACTACAGACACACTTACAAATAAAACGTTAACAGCACCAGTTATTGATATAATTGATGTAACATCTTCAGGTTCAAAAGCAAGATTTAATTTTGCAAATACAGCCGCTTTACCAGACGCAACAACATACACAGGTATGTTTGCAACTAAATCAGATAGTTCGGAAGCGTTCTATTCAGAATCAGGTGCATGGATTAAATTATTCTCAGAGAACAATACAATTCAGGATATCTCAAACGTAATTATTACAGGTATTGCTGATGGAGATGTATTAAAATGGAATGCGTCAACAACAAGATTTGAGTCAGCTGCAGAATCAGGAACAGCGGCCGCAAGATATGAAGACGCAACACTTAGATTAGCAGTAACAGCTAACGGGTCATCTTCTTACAGATTTACTTCACATTACGGCACAACAGATAATCCTAGTTTATACACAAGACAAGGTCAAACAATTGGATTTGACTTAGCAGGATTAAGTGGTGCTCATCCTTTTGTATTACAGACTTCAAGTGGTGCGTATGTATCAGGTAACAGAATTACAGTAGGTTTAACTCACGTAGCAACAGACGGAACAGTTACAACGGGAATAAATGCTCAAGGTAAAACTAGTGGCGTTTTATATTACGAAGTACCAAGTGACGGAATAACAGTTTATTATGTTTGTACTGCTCATAGTGCTATGAATGGTACTCTATTTGTAAAACAAAAAACACCAACAACTGATAAGACATTTACAGCAGATGGTTCAGATACAACACATATTATTACAGCAGGAAAAACAATTGACGATTTACTAGTTTTTGTAAACGGTATTTGTTTAGTGCCAACAGACGACTATACAATTACAGGTGAAACACTAACATTCATAACTGCTCCGGCTAGTTCAGCTGAGGTAGTAGTAAGGTACATAGGATAATCAATGGGAATTTTAACTAGAACAATCGCAAACAAATTAGGACAAAATCCTAATCCAGGTGTTAACTTTAGGAACATCCTTATCAATGGTGATATGAGTATAGCTCAAAGAGCAACTTCTAAAGCTTCTATTACAACTGATGGTTATTATACTTGTGATAGATGGAATTTAGGTATTGGTTCTTTCGGAACTTGGACACAATCTCAATCAACTGACAGTCCACCTAACCATTTTGTATCACAATGTATAAAAATGGATTGCACAACTGCTCAAGCTTCACCAGCAGCAAGTTCAAGTATGTTACTAGAATATTCAATTGAAGGTCAACATTTACAAGAAATTAATCAAGGAACAGCAAACGCTAAACAAACAACATTATCCTTTTGGCATAAACATACAAAAACTGGAATTAATACTGTTGAATTATTAGACGCAGATAATAACAATGCAGTAAGTGGTTCTTATACTCAATCAGTTTCAGATACTTGGGAAAAAGCAGTTATAACTTTTCCTGCTCACACAGCAGGTCCTTACGACAACGACAGTAATAGGTCATTAAGAATTAGATTTGCTATTGGTAAAGGTACAGACTTAACAAGTGGAACTTTAGCTACTACATGGCAAACAAGTATTACCAATGCAAACAGACACGCTGGCCAAGTAAATAATGCTGATAGTGCCTCAAATAATTTTATGCTTGCAGCCGTTCAATATGAAATTGGGCCAACAGCCTCTGATTTTGAAGGTGTGCCACAAGATGTAACTTTAGCAAGGTGTATGAGATATTATCAAAGAATTTCAAGACCTACGTACGGCGACAACACTGTATTAACAGGTGTAAATAGTTCAGCTAATAATTTATGTATGGTAAAATTAGTACATCCAATGAGAGCAGCTCCAACTATTTCTCAAACAGGAACAGCTATAACTCTTTATAGTCCAGATGGTTCTAGTAATGCCTCTGCTTCAAATCCTACTCTTTCAGTAGGCGGATTTGGTACAAACGGTGGTAGATTTTTATTTCCTAGAACAGGTAACATATACTCAGGATTTTGGATAGATATTGATAACGATAATACACACTACAACATTACAGCGGAGTTATAGAAAATGAATATTACATCAGCAAAATATATAGCAGACCCAATTACAACAGATAACATGAGTATAAAAGCAACAATTGACGGAGAAGTAATGTTTGTACCACTAGACGAAAATAATACACACTATGCTGAAATATTACGTCAAGTAGCAGATTCAACAATAACGATTGCGGCTGCCGACTAAATTAACTGGAGTAAGCAATGAAAACTTGTATAAATATAGTAAAGGATTAAAGAGAACAATATGCCAGCAATTATTACAAACAAATTTAGAGTACATAACAGTGAACAATTCCAAGAGTCTTTCTCAGAGGCCTCTGGTAACACGTATTACTTAGCTATCGGTAAACCTCAACCTTTCAGTATTGCAACAAGAGGCGATGGTAGAACACAAAATTTAGGTACAGACACAGCACCAGTTACTCCTGGTGATAATCTTAACAGTCAACATATGCCTTATGATGATATGTTAGCTGCTAAAAAGATTACAAGTTCAGATGTTGCTTTTGTAACACCAAGAAGAAACTGGATTACAGGTACTACATACGATATTTACAGACATGACTATAACGAATATCTTACTGGCACAACTACAAATCTTAATGCTACGTCTGGTGCAACAACACTATCAGACGCAACTTATTATGTACTAACTAGTGCAAGAAACGTTTACAAATGTTTAGACAATGATGGTGCAACTGCTTCAACAGTAGAACCAACAGGAACATCTACAACGATTATTTCAACCGCTGACGGTTACAAATGGAAATTCTTGTACACGTTGTCTGCTTCACAACAAGCAAACTTCTTATCTACAGATTTCATGGCAGTTTCAACAGATTCTACAGTATCATCAGCTGCCGTTGATGGTGCGATTAACATTGTACAAATTAAAACACCAGGTTCTGGTGGTACAGACGGAACATTCACTAACATTCCTATGAGAGGCGATGGTTCAGGTGGTGTTGTATCTGTAACAGTAACTTCAGGTGCTATTACAGCAGTAACAGTTACAGCTCCAGGAACAGGTTATACTTTTGCAACAATAAGTAATGCTCAAGTAGTAACAGCAGGTTCAACAAACTTAGTTGGTGCAGAAATAGATTGTATTATTGAACCAAAAGGTGGCCACGGATTTAATGCAGTACAAGAATTAGGTGCTTTCTTTGTAATGTTAAATACATCTTTAGAAGGTGGCGAGATTACAAACTCCGGTGACTTTACAACATCAAATGACTTTAGAAGAGTTATGTTAGTAAGAGACCCAAAATCGGGCGGTTCAGCTGCGTCAGCAAATACATTAAGAGGAACTAAGGCAATTTCTATGGCTTCTTCTCCTGCGCCAGGAACATTTACAGTTGACGAAGAAATCAATCAAGCTTCGACAGGTGCAGTTGGTAAAGTAGTGGCTTGGGACGCAACAAACAGAATTTTATATTATGTACAAACAAGATATAATAATGAAGGTATTGACAGTAACGGAAACCAAACATCATTTAGTGGAGCAAACGTTATTACTGGACAAACATCTAGTGCAACAGCAACACCTGATACTGCTCAAAGTGGTACAGTAAATAATGTTACGTTCAGTTCTGGATATACAGGTGCGGAAATTGATGCCGACAGTGGCGACATTCTGTACATAGAAAACCGAGCGCCAATAACAAGAGCAGCAGACCAAACTGAAAATATTAAATTGATTATAGAATTTTAACCAGAGGATACTTTAATAAATGCCAAGTCCAACTGATTTTAACCTCTCTCCGTACTTTGATGATTATGCTGAAAGTAAGAAGTTCCATAGAGTTCTTTTTAGACCAGCTTTCGCAGTACAGGCTAGAGAGTTAACACAATCACAAACTATTCTACAAAACCAAGTAGAGAAAGTATCTGACCATATTTTCAAAAAAGGTGCAATGGTTATACCTGGCGAAATTGGGTATGACTTAAATTACTTTGCAGTAAAACTTACTTCTTATTCGGGAACAGCTACACTTGCTAATTTGCAAGATGTTACATTTACAGGTACTACCTCAGGTGTAACGGCTAAGGTTACAAATTCATCAATCACAGATGGTACAGACCCCGACACACTATTCGTAAAATACACAAACTCAGGTACTTCAAATAGTTCTGTATCTTTTACAGATGGCGAAACTATTACAGGTTCTAAAACAATTAACGGTGTTGTAACTGCTTTAACGGCAGTAGTAAATACAACAGCAATTGGTTCAGCTGCCTTTGTAGCCGCTGGTACATATTACATTAATGGATTTCATGTTGAAGTTGCTAATCAAACAATCATATTAGACAAATATACAAACACACCATCATATAGAGTTGGTTTAAAAATTGTAGAATCTTTTGTTACACAGAATGATGATGGAACATTAAACGATAACGCAGCTGGTTCATCTAACGTAAATGCTCCAGGCGCTCACAGATTTAAAATTGATTTAACTTTAACTAAACTTACAATCGCTTCAGCTGAAGACGCAAACTTTGTTGAATTGTTAAGATTGCAAAATGGTGGCATTCAAAACCAAGTTCGTACTACAGAGTATGCAGTATTAGAAGATACATTAGCAAGAAGAACATTTGATGAGAGTGGTGATTATTCAATAAAAGATTTTGATTTAGATATTAGAGAACATTTAAAAACAGGCAATAACAGAGGTATCTATACAGCAGCTAATGATGGAGTTGAAACTAAACTTGCATTAGGTATGGGACCAGGTAAAGCATACGTTAAAGGTTATGAAATTGAAACTATTGGTACTACTTTTGTAGACCTTAACAAAGCAAGAGAATTTAATACACAAAATAACTTTATTACAAAATTTGATGTTGGTAACTATGTTAATGTTACTAACGTTTATGGTACTCCAGATATTGGTTTCGTTTCTGGCAATACTGAAGCATTTAAAAGAGTTAACTTATATTCTAAAACTACAACAGCAAGAGGTACGGAGAACGCTGGATTAACTTCAGGTTTAAATACAATTGGTCGTGCAAAATCTAAGGGTTTTGAATATGTAACTGGTACTGCTAGTAACTTTGTATTTGCTAATGCTTCATCAACTAGTGCAATTTACAAACACTATTTGTTTGACATTAACTTATTTACACATTTAAATATTCAAACAGCACAAGCATTTACTACAGGCGAAAAAGTAACAGGTAGCACTTCAGGTGCAACTGCTACAGTAGAGTCAATTTCAAATGTAGAGACAGTTGCTATAACAGCAATGACTGTTGCAAATCCTAGTGTTGTAACATGTACAGGTCACAAATTTAGAGATGGTCAACAAATCTCTATCTCAGGAACAACAGGTCTAACAATTGATTCAGTTGCACAAGACTCGTCAGCAAGAGTATTTACTGTAAGAAATCCAGGTGTAAATACCTTCTCATTATTTGGTTCAGACGGAACCACAAGTCAAAATGTAACAGCATATACCTCAGGTGGTAGCGCTGCTCACGGATTAGTAGTAACATCAAGTGTTGGTGGAACATTTACTGCTGGAGAAACAATCACAGGCGGGACTTCAGGTAATACAGCCGTGATACAAAATGACGTAATAGGTTTTAAAGGTGCAACAAGTTATGACTTTCATAATGTTAAACAACTTGGTATGGCAGGAACACCAACATACACTAGTGATGTTTCTCGTTCAGCAAGTTACGGAGAAAGTTTACAAATTACAGGTACACTAACTGTAGCTAACAGTGCAACAGCTGTAACGGGTTTTGGTACTAACTTCACAAAAGATTTACAGATAGATGATGAAGTAACTATTTTAAATGACGCTGGTGGTACTGTAACGAGAACAGTAGAGTCTATTCAATCAGATGTATCATTACAATTATCAACTGCCGTTGGTGGTTCAGATGTATCAACTAAAACAATTGCAACTAGAAATAGAGCAAAGTTACAAGATAGTTCTAAAAACATTTCTATCTTTCCTTTACCACAGTCTACAGTAAAAACTTTAAAGACAGCTGCTAACGCTTCACTAACAGACACTAACTTTACAATAAGAAGAAACTTTGCAGTAACACTATCAACTGGTTCAGCAACAATAACTGCTGGTACTAACGAAGTATTTGGTTCACTTTCAGAGAGTGACTACTCAGTATCAATTATGGATATTGCGTCTGCTTCTGCTGGTGCAACTGGTGATGTAATGAGTTTATCAGGAAACAATGCAAACTCAAATCCAATATTTACACTTGCAGGTTCTCCTACAGGTAAAACATTAACTTTAGATTTTGGTACTGCTTATGCAAATGCTAAGATTAAAATTCTTGCTACTGTAACTAGAAGTGTTGCAGATAGTAAAACTAAAACACTTTCTTCTAACTCAACTGTACAAATTAGCACACAGTCAATTATTCAATCCGGTACAATTGGTTTAGGTAAGGCAGACGTTTATGCCTTAAAGAGTGTTAAAATGGCCGCTGACTTTAGTACAAATGCTACTAGTAGTGACACAGACATTACAGATAGATTTACTTTAGACAATGGACAAAGAGATAACTACTATGATATTGGTAGAATTAAATTAAAAACTGGTGAGTTACAACCAACAGGTAGATTACTTGTTACTTTTGATTTCTTCTCGCACGGTTCTGGAGATTACTTTGATGTAGATAGTTACTCAGGTGTAATTGATTATACATTAATACCAACTTATTTCTCAGATACTACAGGTAACTCTTATGAATTAAGAGACTGTTTAGATTTTAGACCTAGAGTTGATGACGCAAGTACAATAGATTCAGGCGGACAAGATAGAAGTTTTGATGGTACAGGTGCTTCAACAGTTGATGTAGTTAAATTTGGTGGTAATGTTAATACAGATTTTGAATACTACTTACCAAGAATTGATAAAGTATTCTTAGATAAAGAGGGTTCATTCAAAGTAGCTGAAGGTGCTTCTGCTGAAGTTCCTCAATCACCGAGAAGTTTAGATAATGCAATGCATTTATATACATTGTACATTCCAGCTTACACACTTTCTACACAAGATATTGATATTAAATCAGTAGATAACAAACGTTATACTATGAGAGATATTGGTAGATTAGAAAAACGTATTGAGACAGTAGAATATTATACTCAATTATCTTTATTAGAATCACAAACACAAAGTTTACAAATACAAGACTCAGAAGGCTTTGATAGATTTAAAAATGGATTTATCGTAGATAACTTTACTGGTCATGGTATTGGTGATGTCGGCAACCTAGATTACAAAGTTGCAATGGACATGTCAGTTGGTGAAGCAAGACCTACATTTAAAGAAGATTCAATACAACTAATTGAAGCAGACCAAGATGGTACAACAATCTTAGAAGCTGATAGAGTAGACGCAGGTTATCAAAAGACTGGCGATTGTCTTACATTACCATACACAGAAAAAACTTTAGTTGACCAACCTTACGCTAGTAAATTTATTAACGTAAATCCATTCAACGTATTTACATGGGTCGGTTCAATAGAATTATCTCCTCCAGGAGACGAATGGAAAGAAACTGAAAGAGCGCCAGAATTAGTTATTAATGAAAACGGTGCCTTTGACACTATGGTTGCAAACTTAGGAAATCCAAATCTTCAATCAATTGAAGTTGGTACAGTTTGGAACGAGTGGCAAGATATGTGGACAGGAAGACCTGTTGAACAAACAACTAATATTGGTGGCAGAGTAAGAGAACATGCATTTGGTGTACCAAACATTTTTGGTAGAGGCCGAAGAGTATTACAAAGACAAGAAATTACAACTACTCAACAAGTAAATCAAACTAGAACAGGTGTGAGAAGTACAATTGTTCCTCAGGTTGTTAGAAATTCACTTGGTGATAAAATTGTTAATGTTGCATTTATTCCATTCATTAGAAGTAGAACAATTAATTTTACAGGAACAAGATTTAAACCTAACACTAGATTGTATCCATACTTTGATAACATTGACGTATCAACGTATACTACACCAACAGGTGGTTCATTAGGTGGCAATATCGTTGCAGACGCTAACGGTGCTATCTCTGGTACATTCGCAATACCTGACGCAACAGTTGACAGTAATCCAAGATGGCGTACAGGTTCAAGAGTATTCAGATTAACAAGTTCTTCTACTAACGATAGAAACTCACAAATTGCAACTGCTGGTGAAGCAGACTATACAGCAACAGGTACTTTAGAAACAGTACAAGAAACTATTATATCAACTAGAGAACCTGCGATTGTAGCAGTATTACCTTCTGACCAACCTGTACCATTTTGTACGATTGTAACAAGAGCAATTGAAGAACCGTCTGTTACAACGTCTGCTGTAGCCCCTGATGATGAACCACCTGTAATTGCAACGTTTCTGTATGTGTTTGGAGTACCACCTGTACCACCTGCAATTCCTGATATTTGAGAAATACCATTTGTCTGAGCAGTTGAAGCTGCCTTTTTCAAAGTTTTGAAAGGTAGTGATTCTGTTCCTGGATTTGTATCTGAACCTGAAGGAGCAACGTAAATTTCGTTAGACGCCGTAGGTGTTTGATACTCTAATTGGTTTCCGTTAGCACTTACAACAAGTCTGTCACCAGCACGACCAATGGCTAATCTAGTTGCGCCAACGGCGTCCCTAATAATTAAGTCACCTTGTGTGGTTAAAATTCCTGCTGGGTCACCTTGTGTAAACAGTTTCCAATAACCACTGTCACCACCAACTACTGGCGTTTGACCGTTGTTATCAACTACTGCTAAATATGAACTGTTTAAGTAAAGAACTGATTCGCCAACTTTGTATGCTGTGTTTACATCCCAAACACCTTGAAGTGAAATACCTTCAACTAATAAGTCAAAGTGTGATGAACTTGTTGGTAATTGTGAACCTGCTGTTAATCCGTCTGCTTTACATACGTATGTGTTACCACCGTACTTAACAACATCTCCAGTTTTATAGGCAGTTGAGGCAGAATAAGTACCTTGTAACTTGAAACCTGTTGTTAAAGCTTCCCACTCAGAACTTGCGTCTGTAGGAACTACGTTTAAATTTTGCGATTGTGCAAGATAAGTGTAACCACCATAATTTACAATGTCACCAGATTGATACTGAGTAGAAGCAGACCATGTGTCTTCAAACTCTAAACCTGGAACATAGATGTTAAATTTAGTTTCGTCTAATGTTGTTGAACTTGTGTGAGCACCTGTACATATCCATAGACTTGCTCCGTATTTTACTACGTCATCTACTTTATAGTATGTGCTGTTTGCAAAATTACCTTTGTAATCTTGTCCTGACACCATTTTTTCCCAACGAACCGGACTAGCGGTTAAGTCAGCTTCAAAAGTGCTTTGTGATGTATGGTTAAATTTACATACGAATGTATTACCACCGTATTTAACAACGTCATCAACAATGAATGCTGTTGAGGTTGCCCAATCACCTTTCCATACGAATTTTAGTCTACCTAATACAAAATCTGCCATTTGTTATCCTTTAATTTTTTACTCCGTCCAGTTTCTTGTTTGTCCAGCTGAACCTGCGTTATATGTAAAATCTGCAAAATATCTTGCTACTAAAAATCCATCAGAATTCATGTAGTATGTCAATTTGTTTCCATCAAATCTTGCACCATCATATTTTCTACCCCCTGGTGTTCTTCTGTCGTCTAACTCTTCAGCAGAACCTCTGATATATGCATTTGCTGTACCAGCATTTGCGTCATCAATACCATTGTAGGGTACACCGTAATCGGCCAATGAAACTGATTCACCACCAGATAATAAAACTTTAGTATAAGTTAATACACCATCATTTGTTCCTTCTCGTTCTACTCTTAGACCGTGAAAGGCTGCTTGGTCAGAACCAAAAATTGAAGTATCATTTTTCTTTGCAATTAAATAACTCATTTTTTTATTCTTCCCTCTTACGTATTATTTATAATAGTTTATACAGTTACTTCCAAAATACTTGCAAAACACTCGACATCCGGAGTTGAACTGTCTGAGTTTAATTCTGCAACTATTCTTAAAATATCGTTTTGTTCCATATTAATAGGTTTATCCAACATCAAAGTGTTTTCAGGTTCAATAATTAGAGACTTTCCTATGTGATAGAACGTACTACCACCATCTGTAGTCACCTTAACATCTACGTTTGCATAGTTTGTTGGGTGTTTATTAGAAATATATACAGCATGAATAACGGCACCACCATTGGTACCTGCTGTGTAAACATTCGCTGCTGTATTATCAGTCACCGACACTGCTCTTCCTGCGTTTTTAAATGAACTAGCCATATATTATATTATCCTCCAAACACTATAGCATAAGCGAGAGCGTCACCCTCACCAACCAATGCGTCACCCGTTGATGTTCCGTCTGTTGTTAAATTACCAGTTGTAATTATTGTACCCGATACGTTAGGTAAACTAATCACTCGGTCAGACGTTGGCTCTAAAGCCGTTAAATTTGTTTCAAATGCGTTTGCAAGGTTACCTTCAAAAACTAAGTCAGAACCATTTAAGATAATGTCTTGGTTGGTGATATTACCGTTTGCTGTAACGTCATTTAGAATGGCACTACCAGCACCACCCATTTCTTTTACTACACCGCCTACTGTCTTGGAATAAAACTTACCATCTGCAAGGTTCATTGCCAATTCGCCGACCTGTAAATCTCCTACAGCAGGAACACTTAAACTTGTACTACTAACTTTTGGTTTTAATACTGTTGCCATACTTAGTATGTTCCGCCGTCAATTTGTGTAACAGTTACAACACCTGAAGTTACAGTGAAGTTATCTGAATGAAAAGAAGCAACACCTTTATTTGATGTACTTGCTAACTCACCAACAATCTGAATTGTATTACCACTTGCGACTGTATTGATACCTTCGCCAGCAAGAAACTCTAATGTTCCACCTAGTTGAACGTTACCTTGTGTTGAACTTTCATCTGTAAAGTATAAAGGGTCAGCAAGTTTAGAACTTGCAATTGAACCTGCTAACATAGCGTTTGTAATACCTAATGCTTTAACTCTTAATGCGTCTGCGTTAACTTCAATTGAAGAGTTGTCTGTATTAACATCAAGTCTGTTACCAGCTTTAACGATTGCGTCTCCAGCGTCAATTTGCCCAGCACCTGAGAACTGTGATACAGGTAATTCTGTTGTACCTAATGTAGGTTGTCCTACGTGAGTAAATACAAAACCGTTTCCGCCGTTTGCTGTTCCTGATTCTACGAAGACAAATGAACCACCCGTAAGCTCTGCTGGTTGGTCTGTGTCTGCTGCTCTGGTTAATACCCAATTAGTTGAGACTGAACCGATTTGAGTAACAGTATAAACACCGTTTCTCTCTCTGTTTCCAACTGTCTCATCTTTGACTAAAATTCTGTTGCCGCCAGCAAGTGTAATACCGTCCATTACTAATGCAGCTTGTGTTCCTGAATTTGTTAATGTTGCACCAACTCCAGCAGTACCGTTTGAGTATGTTGCTGTTAAGTTTACTGTTGTAGCAACTAGAACTGAGTCTTTAACATCTAATCCTGTTGCAACTTCATCAACATATGCTTTTGTTGTTAGTGAGTCTGAATCAAAACCCGCTCTATCCTTATATGCACTTGGAACTCTAACAGTACCCGTACCATGTGGAGATAAAACGATATCCTTATTACTTGCTATTGTAGATATTGTTTGACCGTTTGTCGTAATATCATCAACGACTAATGAAGTTAACCCACCAATATCTGTAGTAGTTGCACCTAGTGTTAATGTAGAGTTACCTAATACAAGAGTAGGATTTTCTAAATTAGCATTTGATATTCCAGCTGAACCTGATAAGTTTGAATTTATTAAACCTGTTGCATTGATTGTAACTAAGTTGTCTGTAACAACCGCTTCAAGACCAGTACCGCCAGCAAACGTTAATGTTTCTGCCGTATTATATGTGTCTGTTCCTGTATCACCTGCTAAATCAATAAATTGGTTTACAGTTGCAAAATCTAAATTACCAGCACCATCTGTTTTTAAGAATTGTCCTGCACCACCATCACCGTCTGGTAATGTGAATGTTGTAGTGGCCGTTACTGCGTTAGGAGCTTTAAGGGCAATAAAGTTTGAACCGTTGTTAGTTCCTTCGTTGATTTTTATAGTACCACCAACAGTTGCTGAATTACCAACAATGAACTGGTCTACTGCACTGTTTGAGTCAGCAATTAAGGCTGAGTTAGCAGTTAGTGTTCCTTGAACGTGGTCTAAAATTGATGTAAAATACTTACCACCGATAATATCAATACTTACTGCGTCACCGTTACCATCAACTGAACCAGTACCTAAAAATATTCTATCACCGTTATTGGCTTGAGTACCTGAACCGTAGGTGTAAGCTAATTCACCTTGTTTAAGAGTAGCTGGGGTAGTAGTACCCGAACTTCTTTTGATTTGAATTATTGTTGCCATATCTTATTTAAAAACTCCCACAGTTAAATAACAGCGTTCCCGTTGTCGTAACAATTTCTGTTCTTGTTACAAATTTACCATCGCTTGCTCTATATTGTAGTAACGCACCATCATTCAGTGTCGTTGAATCTACATCACCCAACTGTTTTAATTGTAAGGAACTGTTGGCTGCTGCCTGAGCCGATGGCAAAGTAACTGATACTTTTTCTGGACCCGCTGATGTGTTAACGTTAATTCTTGCTGTAATATCAGGCATTAATGCTCCCTCTTTGTACTATTTATAATGATAAGGAGTTGTATTATACTGAAACTGATGGACGGACTGTAATTATACCTTCAATAACTCTGGTAACGTTTCCGCTACTAGTTTGTGTAATTTCTAAATCGTAAACATATCGAGTATCATCTAAGGCCTCAGTCTGAGTTTTAGATAATAGTAAAGAAACCACACCAGTTGTAGCGTCTGCGGCTACTGTTGCTGTGAAAGATACTCTAGTATTAACACTATTGTATCCTTTAGCTAATTTGGCCTCTGCTGTATAACCAGTTAAATCAAAAGGACTTCCATTAGCGTCTGCGACTGTTACATCTGAACTAAAGGTTGCGCCTTGGTCTACTGATAAGTTAGCTATTGCTGCCATATGTTTCTACTCTTCCGTTTTTTCTGCTGATTGAAAACCACCACTTTCAGTCTTCAACAACTCTACAATTTTGTCATTATAATATTTAGTCAATACGTCTGTCTTTTCCATCTCAATCATAAGTCTTGTCTTACTTATGACAACCTCTTGTCTTGCTGTGATATAATTTCTCAATTCAGAACTGAATTTCGCCTCATCATACTCTTTTCCATCTATTGTAATCATAATCTATTCTCCTATAATGGTACTATTTATACACATAAATATAACGAAAAGGAGAAACTTATGATATCACTTAAATTAATGTACAAAAATGTGACCAATCCAGACCAAACTTTCGAAACCGTTAGTGAATTTTTTAAAGATGAAAATGCTGGTGTAGATGATAAAAGCGCTTTGTCTGCCCACATTGCTAATGATAATAAATATCAGGATTCGAAAGAAGCTACCTTATTATCAGATAAGAAAACTGTTCTAATGACCAGAGATTTTGAAGACGAAGAAACAGCAGAGAAATGGCTTGAAGAAAGAGCTAAATTACCTACTATAGATAAGAACTTAAAAGAGGAACGAATGACCTTTTAATGAAGTATTGTAAAAAATATAATTTTTCTTGGCCGAAAAGCGAGATTGTCAAATCGTGTTTAGAGGCAAAGTACCATAGAGGTGTTGACCGACATGGTATACAATGGCCAGTTGATGAAGCTCCAGTACCTACAACTTCTTGGAGTGAAGCATTGTGTAATTTTACACAAACCCCAATCAGTCAAATGAAATTTTCCAAGGTACATTGGGGAGGTCTTCCTATACATAGAGACCATAGTAAATTATGTTCATTAAACTTTCCACTTGTAGGTGATTTTAGTAAAAGCTCAATAATATTTGTTGACGATTTTAATGAACCTATTGAAGAAATAAGTGGTGAAGAATGTTACCTAATTAATACAAGACAATTACATGGGGTTAAGAATAAAACAGACCATGAAAGAATTACACTTACTATCGGATTTGATAGTCCTTATGCAACAATTAAAGACATTAATTTCGTTACAAATGCTGTATTCCACCATTGACATTTAAAATAAAAAGGTGTATAATACAGACAAGATAAAACAACTATCTTAAATATAAATAAACATGTTCATTATATAAAAGGAGAACTAAATGAAGAAATATATTATTGCAACTTTGATGTTATTATGTGCAAATACATCATATGCAGGAAATACAACCGTAGTCAATGCAGGAAGTGACTCGGGTGCATTTCATCAAATACTAACAATGATTTCTGAGAAATTGGATAATGCCAATTTTGTTCAGGCAAATAATCCTGTGGTGGCAGGAACACACTTTGATAAAGGTAATGTTCTTACTGTCTGGTCAACAGAATGGCCTGGAGATAAAACTCTTCCATCTGTGACTATGGATAAAAATACAATTGTTGGTGTTACAGCATACGAAACAATCCTTTGTAGTCGTGTGTACAATTCATTATCAGACATGTCTGGTAAAAATATTAAAATTGCAACATGGGGTAAATCTCCAGCTGTTGAAAAATTTATGAGTGACTTAGCAAAATCAAATGACTTTACATTTGAAATTGTACCTTATGATGGTAGTGGTGCTACAACTAGAGGTTATCTAGGTAAAGACGCTGATACTATTTTTACAATTCAAACTAAACAAGCTAAAGTAGAAGCTGACGGAAATTGTTTTGCGTTTAGTTCTAAAGGCGATTTAGAGTTTGCATTTGTTGATGTTATTCTAACTGTTAATCCTGAAAACGGAACTGTTGAACAACTAAGAAAAGTTGTATCAGACTTAACAAATACAGAAGCATGGCAAACTGCCTTTGAAGGTTCAGCTACATATGTTATGAATGAAGACAATGCTTCTTCACTTGTAAATAAAGTTGAGGCTGCCGTTGCTTTAAATAGTAACTAATAATACTCAATACAATTTTGTAATTCGGTGTTAACGGTCTGGTAAGTTTTTTTCATATCAGATTCGTTAACTCCAGTTATTAAAAAAGAAATTCTAGGTGCCTTTTCTGTAGTGATATGTGCAAACTTAGGTACAGTTTCACCAGGCCTTAATCTATCATTGTTTGTCTTACACCAATAACCTTTCAAGTGACTAATATTTTTCATAGACTTTATTTTACCAGGTTTTAAATTAGAAACAGCCCAATATATCTGTCTATCAAACGAAATCGGTTCATCATTTAAAATTTTTGCCACTATCTTACTCTTATGTACGTCATCCATCTGTTGTAGACCTTGTCCTAATCTAGGGTTACAATCTATATACTTTATCATATCTTCCCATTTATAAAAATCAGGTCCAGAAAAAAACATATTCTTTAGTTTTAAACTTGAAATGAGTTTGTTAAAAAAGTTGTAAGCATTTTCTTTTATATCTGTAGGCACTTCTTTTTCATCAAAACTCATCCACGAACCATTTTTAGTTTCATATGAGTATTCATCAATTTTATTGTATAAGATTTCACCTCTAACCCACATTAAAATTTTAAACTCACCTTTATCATTTACATATCCATATGGACCCCACATAACAGAATGGTCAGGCAATTGTTCTTGAGCCATATAATAATTTTTACGATTATTAAACTCATCATCTAGCTTGCCTTTTTTATTATCATCAAAGAATGATGAACCAGCATGTAGTAAAAATTCTTTCTTATTTCTAAAAGATATATAATTTAAACCACCTGGTTTTGCACCCGAACCAATGATTGGTTTTATTATAAAAGGAGTATCTTCAAATACATCTAAATCTGTATGTTTAGTAGGAATGACACTATGAGGTATGATACTTCTAAGGCCTAGATTAATACACCAGTTATCCATCTTTGATTTGTCTGATAAAATATCAGCAGCCTTTTCAGATATATTATTTAACCCCCACAACTTTTCTAATTTGGCATGTAATGGTAATAAACTTTCTGATACAGTGTAAATTCTATCATAAGGACCTACTATATCATCAAAGTTTTCAGTAACAACATCTACTTCGTGACCATTCTTTTTTAATGCTCTTTCAAGACATTGCCATTTGTTCTTCGCTCTTGAATATCCTAGTATTAAATGTTTCATTAATATATCACCATCACTCTCATTAAGTTATCCCAAAATAAATCTGTTAAGAAGTAACCATATAGTATAGGAAAAGTATCAAACTTTCTTAATAGATAACCTATAAGACCTAATACTAATAAACATATAATCAACCATTCTTTTACAGGATAGATGTTTATACTCATAATACATATGAATGTTACAATAGAAATTATTAATATATTTTTATGTTTCTTATATATTTGTGCTAGTTGACCTAGTATATTGAAACAACCCCATGATAACACTACACATATAATTAAGACAATAGGTATGTAATACAAAATATCTGTAAAATAATTCATAGTATCTACACTAAAGATAAAACCTTTTGTGACAATCAAATAAAAAATCAATACTTCACTACCAACGATTGGTATGCCTAGTATGATTAGAGGTAATAATGAACTTAACGCACCACTATTATTGGCCGCCTCAGAAGCTGCTATCTTATTTAAATCTTTTTTAAAAAAGTTGGCACTTAGATAACTGCCTAATATATTCGTAACACCTGGTATAAGACCACACCAAAATCCTACAAAACTTCCTATACCTGTAGATGTTATTGTGCTTGGGTCATAACCAAATTTATTAATCTTTTTTTGTTCTCCTATTTTAACATCTCTAAACTTTAACAATTCTGGTATAATGTATAAACAAATCATTACAGCACTAAAAGGAATACCTAATGTTAAGTAATCTATGCCAAATGTACCCCATGTTTCAAAGGTCGTATTATTAAAACCTATTTTTGCTAGCACACCACCAAATAGAAAAAGAGATACAGTTTTCCATATCTTTTGTTTTGATAATAATGTTAAGAAGATTATTGCTGTACATATAATACCTAGTTGTAAGGTACTATTGTAAAATTTAAATACATTGTATATACTAGGTAGAAATAATAAAAATAAAACAATAGCAAATACAGAACCTATCGTACTTGATATTGCATTATTACTAACAGCTAAATGTCCTTTACCTTTTAGAAATAACTTATGACCATGTCTAGCAGTTGTTACGGCAGCTGCGTCACCTGGTATGCCATACAAAATACCTGTCACAGAATTGGTATAGTTTGTTGTGATAATAAGTGAAATGTAAAAGAGTAATATATTAAAAGGGTCTAAAATCTGTAGCAGAGGATATAATGTTGCAATTGCTAAAAAAGGACCTGCGCCTGGTATAATACCAAACAACACTCCAGATACAATTCCTAATAGACACCATAATATAGAAAACATTTATTTTACCTTGCCATGGTCCAACATCTTTTGAAACAGTTGTTTATCAAACTTTAAGCACATTACTAATAAGATTATTCCGTCTTTAAATGAAAATACACTATGTCTTTTATTACCATTAAAATACCATAAAGTGCCTGGATTGCCTTTGATAACTTTGTCATCATAAATCCACTTAAAATCATATTCATTACATTTGACAAAACCTATCATTCTAACTTCATCATAATCATAATCTTCTTTGTTAATATCAAAGTGTTCAGGAAAGAAACTACCTCTATCCATTCGTAAAAAGTGACAACGACCTAACCAAGGTTTCCATGGTTCTAATATTGCTTGTAATGTAGGACAATTTTTATATACATCTGTAGGTACATTTATATCATGGTTATGTATTCGTTCACCTGTTTGTATTTCCCAATCTCTTAAACTTGTCAAATCAGGAATGCCATGAAGACCACCATCAATACTAGTTACACTTAATCCAAAACGATTGTTTGGTTTTTTAGGATTATACCTCTTCCAATCATTCTCAAAAGGTTTCAATTCTTCTAATAGTTTGTCTTTCTTAAAACCTGGATTTAATTCAATCCAATCAGACATTGTATTTAAACGCAATAAAGCTTTATCGTCATCATTCATCTTATCAACCTTTTTCCATGAAGTATTTATCATACCAACCTGACCATCCTTTTTCTTGTAAATGGTGCATTTGACCTAATGTACAAATACTAAACTGTGGTGGTTTTTGATAAAGATAATTTTTAATTGAAGGACACACCTTATCGTATGTTTCGTATTTAATATTTTTGTAATACCATTCATCACTACCTTTTGTATATGTTTCTATATAATGGATATCGTCTTTTTTAAATTTATCCCATATATAAGATACATCACCTGTCCAAGATACAATAGAGGAGTTTAGAGGGGTGTGTGCTGGTTCACGCCACCAAGTATCATCTAATAATGTAAAGTTTTTTCTGACTAGATTTGGTAGTCTATCATAGATAATCATATCTAAATCAAAGTATAGATTTTCACCATCTCTAAATCTATCATACATTTGAAACTTATTAAACCAATTGCCATATAGGTCATCTTCAATAACTTCAAAACTATCATACTTTAGACCAGAGTATTCATCTATCATGTGTTTTAGATTATCTACATGCCATTGAGTAAACTTATTACCGAATCTACAACATATTATTCTCACTTGATTTCTCTCACTTTTACGTGTCTCACTCTCATAGTATTAATTTTAATATCTGCCTTTTTTGGTATAACATGCCATTCACCATAAGGGTCTTGCATTTGTTCACCACCATGTTTTTCAACATCTACAATTTTAATTTTTCTAAATGGTTTACCATTTTCGTCTTTGTCTAATGACTCATCTGTTGCTAAATTGCTTCCGTTGCCGGCACCAATAGCTAATTCAGTTTGGTCGGACTCCCAACGTTCAACTCCTTTTTTAGGATAACCAATGCCTATGCCGTATGTTATTTTCTTTTTGCCTGACTTAACATCTTCAAGTATTCCTAATTTCTTTTCCCAGAATTTATTACCATTTAAATCGCCATGACTTTTATTGCAACCTGTAGCAAAACCTATTTTAGCTGCAGCTCTCATTACCAATCCCATTGCAATACCTATACTCACATATGCATTTTCCCAACGAGCAGCCACATCATTACCCTTTAAAGTTCCATCAGCATTACAATTTAATTTTGTATCAGGTTCTTTTGCAACAAATAAAATATACATATTAGCGTTCATTTGTGAATTTTGCCAAGTAGATGGTGGTTTACGATTATGTGTACAACCCCATGTGTATTTTGATAATTCGTCTAATACTTTTCTATCAGCAGTCCAGTAAACATCATAGTATGCTTCATGTTGTTTTGAAGGAGAGTTTTCGGCAGTCCACAGTAAATAATCAATAACCTCTTCCATCATAGGTTTTGAATGGTCCCAAACTCTTTGACATTTTTGGATTTTTCTTATAATATCCATTTCTTCATTCCACTCATAAAACATATGTTTAATATCCTCTTCTCTACCGTTTCTTAGAGCAACTAATTCGCCCCACTTTTTTTGCCACTCGTCCATTACTTCCAATTCTCCTTTATAAAGGATTGATTATGTTCGTGTATAGTTTTACCTGGTCCTGTAAAATGTAATACTTTTATATATTTATGAGGCCTATCAAGTATCATGTACTCTGTCTTACACTCTTTAGCATATAATGTATTTAAGGCAACATTTTCTTTAAAGTCGTTTGTTAGTTTACCTAACCACTCTTTAGGAGTTGTTGTTAATTTAATATTGTGTTCTTGTACTTTCCAATCAACATAGTTTTGTTCACCATAATACTTAAAATGTACATCACCTTTATTATAGAAATGTAATTGCCAGTATTCAGGATTTATAGAAAAGTCGTCCCATATCTGCTTTAAACTACCTGATTTAAACTTATAAAATCCGCCTTGTAATTTTAAATTAGTATCCCACCATGGATTGTATGATATCAACTCATTCTCTTGTACGGGAAAACCTAAAAGGTCATCTATATTACCTAAAATAACTTGGTCTATATCCATTATTATTATATCGTCACCAGGTTTCTGATTGGCAAACTGTGGACTAAAGTATTTTAATTTATGCCAATGTTTTTTTATATCACTATGATGGTTAAAAGGTAATACAACATCAGCCTCAACATCTGTATCACTTAAACATATAAACTCAAATGGTATAGTAGAGTTTCTTTTTAAGCTTCTATAAAGTTTAGATACATAATCTGGCGTGTAGGTGCCTTCAAAATATACTGTACATATTTTAAGCATGATTTCTCCAAACCAAGTCAAAGTCTTTGCAGATACAATGTACTAATTTTGTGTCTTTAGGTATAAACTTTTGTTTATCTAAGAAGTAATGCCATTTGTCATCAAGCCATTGTATTGTTATATGATTGACTTCTCGTTTAAATGAGAAGATTGTTTCATTGTCATATCTAAACATATCAATAATATTTTGAGGATATAAACCACTTGTATCATTTCTTAATTCTGTCATCATGTCAATTGTTTCTTTAAATTTACCAAAGAAATCTAATTTTTGTATGTCTTCTTTTCTTGCACCAATAATACCTGTATTGATAACATCATTTCTATGACTCTCACCACTTTCTATAAGCATTGCTTGACAGTTGAAATACTTTGCTGACGGACTTCTAATACTATGATTTACATTTACATTATTAACTACTTGGTCGTTATTGTTATATACACAAATACCTTTAGTTAAATCCCACACATCAAAGAATGACTCATCTGTAAATGGTATCACATCAAAATCTAAGTATAGTATCTCATCATACTTTTTAGATAATTCATATAGTAAATGTATCTTATAGAAGTTAATAATCTCATAACCGGTAAACATAGGAAAGTCTTTTAAAAAGTTTTTTTCAAATGTTTGGTATTGGTCATCATATTCAAACATTACAAAGTCTGCCTCACAATACTCAGCATATGTAATTTTAGTTTCTATTAACTTATCATAGTGATTTTTAAATGCATTGATTGTTACATTTGCCTTATCTACTGTATCGTGTTTGTTTTTAGAATCGCCAAAGTGTTCTTTAGCTGGTACATCAACATACAAACTATAGATTACTCGTTTCATATCTTACCTATTAATGTAAATCTGGTGCCTCTTTCATCTGGTATTTTATCTTCTATCAATACCTCCGCTCTATCTGGTAACTGTTTTTTAAATTCTTCTATGTTATTGACACAATTTATATGTGTAGGTATATCAAACATTGCGTTAGATTGAAACGCAAAGTAAGCTGGCGACACTCTATCCCACCAAGGATTTTTATATGTTGGTGTTGGTCCCCATTCTCTCATAGGTTTCATATGTTCACAACTGGTGTTGATAAACAAGTCAGCAGTTTTATATTGGTCTCTAAATTCAAATACATCACCTGTAATAAAATCAATATCTAAATCTTTAAATAAATTGTGTTTAGCTCTACTAATAACTTTAGGGTCTTGGTCAATACATGTAATCTTTTTAACCTCATCATAAAATGCTGGTATTAATATACTGCCATACCACGAACCAAATATAACTATTTCAGAGTCTTTATTTAAAATGTTAAGACTTCTAATATGATTAATTAAATTTAGTTTTGACAAAAACTGATTAGGACTATATGAATCTAACAAGTCTTTATCTTCTCTTACTTCTCTCATAGAAGAAGATATCAAATTTGTTATTATGTTTTGTAATGTTTTTTCGTTTATAGCCATCTTACAATCTCATCAACTTCAGGTTTGTAATCCATTTTATCTTTACCCCAGTCTTTTAATACATCTCTTCTATATTTTTCAGCATACCCTATACTCATCATCAATATAGGTCTTTGTTTTACTTGATGTAAACCAAGTTTGTGCCAAAGTTTAACATCTCTTTTAAAACATGAATTGTATGACATATCTAAACCTGAATCGAGTAAATAATTTGTCAGATTAGCTGCAAATATACCGACTTCAACAGCAACAGAGTCTATGATATGGTTTATATTTTCCTCATAACCTTGGTCAAAAAAATGACCGTCTTTAACTTTTAACTGATAAAAAGGATTTGGTTTTGCTACTCTACTATGTATTGTTATCAAATATGGATTTTCTTTTACATGTTCATAAAAAGGATTTTGTTCACCTTTTTGTGTTAAAGTTGCTTGACCTTTTTTTACAGCTCGTTCTTCAGCATGTCTGTGATTTTTAACACACAAACTGTGTATTGCTTCTTTGTGTATTTGCATATCAGGACCCCATACAAGAACCTCATAAGCCATTGCATTATTTTTACCTGGAGTTGTTTTCCAGGCTTTCCATAAAGCGTCTTCAATTAATTGTTTTTCTGGTATTTTGTCACTATATTTTCTGACATGTTTTCTTTTAGTTTCTAATAAGTCAAAGTGTTTCATTTTTTTATTATCCAATCATTAATAATTAACAAGTCTAATGCTGTTCTTTTAAATGTTCGTAATGCATGTTCAGGTGTTTCTACAATAGGCTCTTGACGATTAAAACTTGTATTTAATAACATAGGTACACCTGTAATCTTATAAAACTCATTAATTAAATTATATAGTTTACCATTAAATTTTTGATTGACAGTTTGTATCCTTGATGTATTATCTACATGAGTTATGCCAGGCACTTTATCAGATTTAACTTTACATATTCTACTCATATAAGGACTAGGACTATTTGTATCAAAGTATTCTTTGTAGTGTTCTTCTAATACAGCTGGTGCAAATGGTCTAAAGTCTTCTCTCATTTTTATAGTGTGATTAATAATATTCTTTATATCAGGATTTCTAGGGTCAGCTAATATACTTCTATTACCTAATGCACGATTACCACTTTCAGATTTGCCTTGAAACCAACCTACTATCTTGCCATCAGCAATTGCTTGTGCTACTTCTTTATAGTTTACTCTTTTATCTCCTGTGTAATCATATTCATTACCAGCAAATGTTTCTGCTATATGTTTATTATTGTTTAGAGTATAATCAGCATGTTGATATGCACCTACTGATTGTCCTTCATCACCTACTGCTGGTGGTACATGAACATTATTATAGTGTTTAGTAAATTCTTCATTCATATATCCGTTGTAAGCAACTCCACCTGCGATACATAGATTATCACAAGACTTCAAAGGATAAACAAATTGTTTTATCTTGTCCATTGTAAACTTTTGTAGAGTAAATGCTAAGTCTTCTACACTAGATAAATCAATATGTTTAAAATGTTTTTGTTTCTTTTCGGTAATAGGTCCATCTAATATCGTTTCAAATACATCATAGTAATATTGTCTGTACTGACCATATCCTACTTTACCCATAAGTTTACTTGCACCTAATGTACCGAAACCTGTAAGATTAGACATGTGATTCCACAACCAACCTATCGGCAATTTGTCTGACAAGTCTATCATGTTTTCATCTTTGTCAAAGAAGACACATCTGTATTTTGAACCTATGCCATCTATTGCTAGTATATCTGATTTATCAAAACCAGAATTTAAAAAGGCATATGTAGCATGTGATTGATGATGGTCTATGTAATAGATATTGTCTTCAAAGTAATGGTCCCACAATTTTTTAGGTTCATAGTTAAGAATATCCTCATGTCCTTTTAACATAGTATTAAATAATTCTTCTTTTGCTTTTCTTATACCACCATATGTGTATGTAAAAGCAAACACAACATTATTCTTATTTTGATTTTTAAAATAGTCCTTTACAAACTCATCATTTAGTCTATAGTCACCAGGATTTAAAATATCCGATTGGTGAGCATATGCTTCAGCATGATATGGTAGATTGTGTTTAAATCTAGTATGTCTCTCTAATTGATTGTGAAATACACCATCATATGTGTTGTGGTCGTGTAAATTTAAAGCAACAGCAAATATATTATTCATTTAGTAACCTCACATACTTGCTCATTGGAAAATGACCCTTAGGTTGCACCCATTCAGTACAGGTTTTGCAGTAGTTCTCATACTTGAACAATCTAAAGTTCATCATCTTATCTACGTTCTCCTGCGTTAGGTCAAAGGTTTTCGATAACTCTTTATTATTAGCAAACTTCTTACTACAATGTACAATATGTCTTTTTTCAAAGTCAATAACTGGTACCATAGGAAACGAAGCACACATTTTTCTATCTATTTCAGCAGCCTGAATTACGTCTGTAAACTCTGGTGACCTACCATTAAATGCTTTCCACATTGTATTCTTATGGTCTAGTTTTTCAATAACCTCTGGATACTTGTCTTTGTATTTGTAAAAGTTTGGTGTTCTAACAACTACATTATAATTGTTAAAGTCATTCTCTGGTATGTAATCAAAGTTACCTAATTTTGTAACTTCTTTTTCGTACCAATCTAATATATTATGTTCGACATATAAGATATCTTTGTCTTCTAATATCTCTGGATATCTTTTACGAACAAATGAATTTGACAATACTGAACAAATATGATTTGGATTCTTTTTAACCTCATCTATAACTTCTCTCAGATTTTTAATTAGACCTGGCTCACCACCTAAAAGATTAACTCTAATTTTATATTCTTTTAAATATCCTAGAGTTTGTTTTAGAAAATCCATATCAACTGTTAAGTTACGCATTTCTAAAGTGTAACTTGTACAGTAAT
>JACKZZ010003227.1_pt1 | contig 34155 bp, 39 predicted proteins | sample 8027871 | NCBI WGS metagenome assembly JACKZZ01 (sample SAMN15724774, study PRJNA655200) | protist metagenome | isolation source: fluorescence activated cell sorting (FACS) single amplified genomes of... | place: USA: West Boothbay Harbor, Gulf of Maine | collected 2000-07-19
AATGTTAGCGGGGGAACGACCAGAAGGATGTAGTTACTGTTGGCGTATAGAAGATGTCGGTGGGAGAAGTGATAGAGTTTACCGCAGTGGCGAATATTGGGCACAAAATGCCAGAGAAGAAATAAGAGAGGCAGGTGCAGACGGTAATATTAATCCACGTTATGTAGAAGTAAACTTTAACCAAGCATGTAATTTTAAATGTAGTTACTGCTCCCCACATTTAAGTACAACATGGGAAAAAGAAGTAAAAGAACACGGCCCATATATTATTGCACAGGGCGAACACAATAATTTAGACAGTTTAAGCAATCAACGATTGCTACCTAAAAAACTTGCACAGAACGAAAATCCATACGTTACTGCATTTTGGAAATGGTGGCCTGAGTTATATAAAAACCTAGAAGTTTTTCGTATGACAGGCGGCGAGCCATTAATGGATAGTAATACATTTAAAGTCTTAGACTATGTATATAAAAATCCAAATGCCTGGTTGGAGATGTCTATGACATCAAACATGGTACCACCTAAACCTATCTTAATGGATATGTTTATAGAGAAACTACAAAGGTTAGAAGAAATACAAATATGGGAAGACCCAGAAAAGTTTAATCCGAACTCTGGGAACAACTGGTATGTAGCACCAGCATGTAAGAACTTTGCCACATTTGTAAGTGTAGATGGTTACGGTGTACAAGCAGAGTATATGCGTAGTGGTTTGGATTTTCCAGTGCTTCAAAAGAATGTTAAACGTATTTTAAATGAGACTGATAATAGCACAATAACATTTATAAATACATTTAACGTATTAAGTTTAACAAGTTTACGAGATTATTTACAATGGATTTTAGACTTACGTGATGAGTATGCTAAAGACAGACAAGGCATAAAATATATACCTATACCTGATAACGGTGATCATAAACATGATGATTATGAAGTAAGACCTAAACAACGTATATGGTTTGATATCCCCTTGCTAAGAGCTCCTCTATGGCAATGTATACAAATTATGCCGGAGTATTATCAAAGTTACTTAGAAGAAGCAATCGCATTCATGGAAATGAATCAAGCAGACGAAGTAAATATAGACTATAGAGGATTCAAAGATTTTGAGATAGACAAAGTTAGACGTAATTTAGAATGGATGAAGGCTGGAGTAAGTATTGATAAAGAAGAACTTACAGAAGCAAGAGCAAATTTTTATAAATTTTTTACGCAACATGATGCCAGAAGAGATACTGATTTTTTAGCAACATATCCTGAGATGGAAGATTGGTGGAATATATGTAAAGAAGCCGAGGCACTTATATGAAAGATTTAGTAGATGCTTTACAAAAAGATATTGTAACAGTTGTATTTGAAAAATTAGATACAGGCGAAATAAGAACTATGCCATGTACTCTTAATCAAGAAATACATAAACAAAGTATTGATATAAAAAAATACGATACTACTAGTGATGCAATTATTATGTATGCATTAGATAAAAAAGCATGGCGAGATGTGAGAGTAAACACAATACAAAATTGGTATACTGGTATGCCAAAAGAGGAAAAATAATGGGAAGAAAGCAAGGCGAAAGTCACAGAGAATATAAAGCAAGGATGATAGATCCTGTCTCAGAATCCTTTTGTGGTGCTAAGTGGTATAATGCTACTATATGGCTAGGACACGGTGGAACAACTAGTTGTCACCATCCACCTGCACACCAAATCGATTTAGAAGAAATCAAAACTAATCCAAGTGCGATTCATAACACACGTCATAAAAAGAAAATGCGTGATATGATGCAAAAAGGCGACAGGCCAAAAGAATGCGAGTACTGTTGGAAAATTGAGGACATGGAAAAGGACTCAGACGGTAATGAGCCTGTATCAGACAGAGTATACAAAACAGTTATATATGAAGATAAAGATTTAGATACTGCGGCTACATTAGATCCTAAGTTCGATGTAAATTTAAAAACTTTAGAGATTGCTTTTAACAGAACATGCCAACTTGCATGTAGTTATTGTAACCCTGCTTTTAGTAGCACATGGGTAAAAGATATTAGAACAAATGGTGGTTACCAAGGTATTAAATCCGATGCACGAGGTCACTTTATTGATGATGCCCCTTATGCCGAACCATTTGATGAAGGACAAGTTAACCCTTATGTTGATGCGTTCTGGAGATGGTGGCCTGAACTTAGTAAAGACTTAGAAGAAATCAGAGTCACAGGTGGTGAGCCACTGATGACACCAGACATTTATCAATTATTTGATTGGTTTAGAGAAACTGACGAACCAAATGCTCAGAATATGAGATTTGCAATTAACAGTAACCTAATGGCCAAGAAAGGATTATTAGATAAACTAATAGACAGTTCACACAATATTAATAAATTTCATTTATACTCTAGTGGTGAGGCATATGGCCCACAATTAGAATATATTAGAGATGGATTAAAATGGGATACCTGGACTCAAAACTTTGAAAGAATATGTAGTGAAGCAAACTTAGACGGACTACATATGATGATGACAATTAACGCACTATGTTTAGATACCATGGTGGAATTTTTAGATTGGATGCTTGGAATGAAACGTAAATACGGCCATAATCGTCCTGGATTTACCTGTAATATTTTACGTTTTCCAAGTTTCCAATCGCCTTTAACATTGCCTGATAACTTGCGTAAACTATATCATGATGAAATAAGTACGTGGTTGGATGGTGTCAGACAACGTGAAGAGAAAGATAAAAATGGTCTTCTGCTGGTACAACCGTGGGAACAAGACCAATTAACAAGACTAATAGAATATTTAGACGTTGTTAAAACTCCTCACAGAAATACTGCTGATAAAGAATTATTAGAACACGACTTTAAATTATTTTATGAGCAATATGATGCTAGACGTGGTTTTAATTTTAAGGAAACATTCCCTAGGCTAGGAGATTGGTACGATAGTATTAAGATTATACCTTTAGGCGATAATGAATCAGATGTACAAGCACCAAAAACACATGGTGTGACAGATAGTTTATATGCTAAACGTATCGTAACAGAAGATGGTGAAGTAAAAGTTGTAGAAATGAAAATGCGTGGACGCAAAACAGGCGAAAGCGACGAAGATTACGATAGCGAACTATTTGAATTTGAACCTGATTATAAACCTAAACCAGGAACAGGAAGTAGTATAGGTTGGGATACAGAAACTGACGGCCTAGGAGGAGCAAATGATTGATCTATATGCTAATATAGGCATAGGACATGAAAACGACTGGGACGTGCTGATGTCAAGAATTATTGCCGCGGCACAATGTAATTCTGATGCCATTATTATAACTAAATCTACACCAAATTTAATAATTCCAGAAAGTAAAAAATATGTTAGTATCACAAGCAAGTGGGGTAATTTACCATATCTAGAAGTTGCTAAAAAAAGCGAAATAGATGATTTGAATATAAGAAAATTTAATAAATTGACCGAAGAAATAGGCATTCCTGTAATATGGTGTATTACTGATACAGAAGCAGGAGATTGGGTCAAAGAACATACAAATTGTTCTAAAATTAAAATACATTATGATGCAAAAGATAATAAAGAATTAATAGATTTCTGCATACATAATTTCCATGAAATAATTTTACCAGGTAACAGTGAATGGAAAGATTATTGTATAGAATTTTGTAATAATAAGAAAAAAGAAAGATCAAGATTTAGTTTCTATCACACTACAAACAAGTTTCCCAGTCAGATAGAAGAATTAAATTTAAATTCATTAAATAAATTCACCAATTTATCTGAATTTAAAATAGGATATGAAGGCAGATGTACAGGAATTTTTCCTGATTGTGCTGTTGTATTCAAAGATGTAGATTTTATAGAAAAATACCTAGGAGACGAAGACCAAGAAGATGGTGCTTTATTATCACATAGTGATTTTTATGATTTTTTTCTTAATATGAACCAATTAGAAATAGCAAATGGCAAAAAAGATTAAACCTAAATGGGAACATGGTGCTATGCACCCAGATTCTGAGAACAAAGTTTTCTGTACTGCTCCTTGGACACATACTTATATTAGTCCTCAATCAGAAAGACGTATGTGTTGTGCTAGTCGTGAAGACCATATGATGCAGAAGCAATACATCGATGCCAGTAATGATGAGAGTACAGGCATGTTTAGGCCAGTAGGAACAATGGCAGACTACAAACCAGTTACATTAAAAGAACATTGGAACTCTCCTTACATGATGGACATAAGAAAGAAACTTATGGCAGGTGAAGAAATATCTCAATGTAATGTTTGTAATGATAGTGTATTAAGCCAAAGTACATATAGGCAGTGGTTTACAGGTTACTTATTTGAGGATAAAATAGATAAATGTTTTGAGGAGACAGACGAAAATGGATATACTACAATGGAACCTATCTCTTTTGATTATAGGGTTAGTAATTTATGCAATTTTAAATGCCGTATGTGTGGTGAACCGCTCAGTTCAGCATGGGAGGCCGAGAAGCGAAAGCATGATCAATGGTCGCCTGAGAACCAACCGTTCATGGTTCCGGAGAATAAAAAGGTAATAGACAAGTTCCAAAAGGAAGTTGTGGAAGAAGAGTTTTGGGAATATATTTGTTCGGGTACAGTTGAGGAATTGTATTGGGTAGGTGGCGAACCATTAATGTATGACATACATTGGCGAGCAATGGATAGATTAGCACAAGATGACACACTTAAACTTGTACACTTACGTTACAATAGTAATTTAAGTCGTGTAAGATTTAAAGAACATTATTTATATGACTGGTTACCTCAAGCAAAAGACTGGACTATGTGTGCCAGTATAGATGGCACAGGCTGGATAGGAGAATTTATTCGTACTGGTTTAGATTGGGAACAATGGGATAAAAACTTTAGAGAAGGCGTAGCATTACCTGGAGGTAATGATAAGATGTTAATGGATCTTACGCTCACAGGCCCTGGTATGTTAGATCTAAAGAACTTTTTTGACTATGCAATAGAACTAGATGTAAAAATTGAAACAAAACGTATGTTTGCGTTTCATAGTGACATAGTTTTTAGTCCTATGGCATGGCCCAGACACATATTAGATAGAATAATACATGAAAACTTAGACTATATACGTCCACGTGCAACACATAAGCAACAAACGTTAATAAACGAGTTAGAAAATATGCTCACAGTTCCTACATTTGAGGAGCAATGGCCTGATGAACATGAAGAAAATTTCTTTAGAGGCAGAGGCTGGCAACAAAAAATTGCTGAAATGAGACCGGATCAAAAATATACTATCGCAGATGTTTATAAACTAGATTCTGAACTGTATGACTGGTGGATGAGAATCGATCGTAAGCACAACCAAAGATAATTTTTACATTCTAGCGACCTGATAAATATAACTGTAGTTAATACTACCTAAACAACACAGGAGATAAAGATGGCCTCAGTCGGATTTATCGGTGTAGGCAAGTTAGGACAAGCCTGTGCCGAGATGGTCGCTGAAGTACATGATGTTGTTGGTTATGATGTTAATCCTGTAGAGCCTGAAAACTTTACAATGAGTGACACGTTGGAAGGAGCAGTAAAAGGACAAGATATTGTTTTTATTGCTGTACCTACACCGCATGACCCACAATATGATGGAAAAGCACCTACCAGCCATTTACCAAACAAGGACTTTGACTATACATTAGTTAAGCAAGTACTAAGTGAAGTAAATGCAGTAGCAACAAAAGACCAATTAGTAGTCCTTATATCAACAGTTCTACCTGGAACAACCAGGAGAGAATTTATTGATTTAATTCCAAATGCCAGATTCGTTTACAATCCATACTTAATTGCTATGGGTACAGTAAAGTGGGATATGGTTAATCCAGAAATGGTAATGATTGGAACAGAAGATGGAAGTGAGACAGGTGATGCAAAAGAACTTGTAGACTTCTACAAAACAATTATGCAGAACGAACCTCGTTATATTATAGGAACGTGGGACGAGACAGAATGTATTAAAGTATTTTACAATACATTTATATCAGCAAAAGTTAGTCTTGTAAACATGATTCAAGATGTTGCAGAAAACTTAGGTAACATAAACGCAGAAGTAGTTTGTGATGCGTTAGCAACAAGCGACAGACGTATTATGGGACCAGGTTATATGAAGCCAGGTATGGGCGACGGAGGTGCTTGTCACCCACGTGATAACATTGCCCTACGTTGGATGGCTGAAGAACTAGATTTAGGGTATGACTTGTTTGATGCAGTGATGCTTTCTAGAGAAAAACAAGCAGAAAATATGGCTAAAAAACTTTGCGATCTTGCAGAAGGTGATTGGCACCCTACAACAAGAACAATGATAGATACATTACCAGTAGTTATTGTTGGTAAGGCATATAAACCACTAGTAGAATATGAAGCCGGTTCGGCAAGTATGTTAGTGGGTCACTATGTAAAAAACAATGGGCATGAACTACATTACTATGATGAAAAGACAGGAGATACGCCTCCACAATCAGTATTAGATAAACCTGCTGTATATTTACTTGCACATAATCCAGGTATAACATACGGTGATCAATTGGATACAGTACCAGGCTGGTATAATGAACAACATGTTACTGATTGTGATACTGCATTAGTATCAACAGGTAATGGTACTGAATTATCATTTGCTACAGGTAGTATTGTAGTAGACCCATGGAGAAAAACTCCAGATATAGAAGGTGTACAAGTAATTCATTACGGTAATACAAGAAAGAAATAAGATGACAGAACCCAAATATTGTAGTTTGTTATGGGCACATATAAGTAATGAGCCTTTGGGACATGTTAGAACATGTTGTATAGCAAAAGAACGAGTGAAAGATGACGATGGCGAAGACTTTACTTTAGGTTCAACATCTGTGAGAGATATTTTTCATAGTAATTATTATAAAAAACTAAGACAAGAAATTAGAGAAGGTAAACGTCCTGAGCAATGTGAGCCCTGCTGGAGAGAAGAAGATAACGGCAAAAAGTCTAAAAGGGAAATATATAATGAATATGCAGAGTGGAGATTTGATCCTATAGATTATTCTAAAGAGCCTGATATGCCTCAAGATATGCAACTAATTTTAAGTACTACTTGCAATCTTAAATGCAGAAGTTGTAATCCTAATTATAGTAGTAAATGGGTTAAAGAAGCAGATGCTAGGGGACTACCATATTTTAAAGAAAAAGTTACAGTACCTATGGACGATCAAGAACGTTCTAAATTTTGGACAGAGATAGATGACTGGTTACCTCATATAAGAAACTTAGAGATTATGGGCGGTGAACCTTTATATATGAAAGAATTCAAATCTTTTGCAAATAAATTAATAGATCAAGATATTGCTCCTAAAGTAGGTTTAAGTTTTAGTACAAATGGTACTATGGCCGGGGGAGATTTCTTTACTAGAATAACAGAAAATTTTAAAACAGTATCATTTAATATGAGTATAGATGCCGCTGAAAAGAAAAGATTTGATTATTTAAGATATGGTGCAGATTGGGACGAAGTTGCTATTAACCTAGATACTATACACAATATGCTAGATCAAGGAAATGTATTTGCTGGTATAACTTGTACTGTAACAGCCTTAAATGTAATGTACCTTGCAGAAATGCACAAAGAATTTAACGAAAGATGGCCTAAATTTCATATTTTTCATAATATAGCAAATTTACCTAGTTGGTATAATCCAAATGTTTTTCCTAATAATATGAAAGAAGAGATAGTTAAACCATTAAGAGAAGGTTTAGAAAATAATGTATTTAAAACAGAACATGCTATATCAGAAATAACAGGTATTATAAACCATTGTACAGCACCAAGAGAAGATGTTATAACGCCCTACGGAAATTCACCTACAGACACAATAGAAAACGAAATTGCAGTAAGATGGAACATGTTTAGAAAACAGGTTGTTGCAGGTGACGAATACAGAAAAGAAGATTTTAGAGATGTGTTTCCAGAACTTTGGGAAATAGTTAAAGAAGATTTCTTTTACTCTAAATTATACATGAGAGCAAAAGAAGACCCAATGTATGGGGCAATTGATAAGGGGACATTTATATAATGAGTGATACTTTTTGCCCTCTACCATGGATACACTTAGGAACACACCCGCACGGCGGAGTAACTCCTTGTTGTATATCAGATATGACTGAAGGGAAAAACCGGGCAAGAAATTATAAAGAAGACGGTGCAGAATTTTATAATTTAAACGATCACAACATTAATACACATATGAACAGTGATTACTTTAAAGAAATTAGATTACAAATGCTGAATAACGAAAAACCGTCAGCATGTATGAGGTGTTATGATGAAGAAGATAAAGGAATTAAAAGTAAACGAGTCCATGAGGCTTCCGTATATGAGACGTACACCTCCTATTATGCACGAAAACTTACTGATTCGAATGGGGGCATACCTTTGGATCTTCGCTTTGTTGAGCTTCGTCTTGGTAATGTTTGTAACGTTAGGTGTCGTACTTGCAATCCAGCAAGTAGTTCACGTTGGGTTGCAGACTATAAAAAAATTGTGGATTCCCTGGAGTTCGTAAATGACGGTTACAGTTGGTTAGATCACAAACATGACTTTCAATGGCCAGAAGATGAAAATTTCTATGAGGACTTATTTAAATGTGCTCCTAATATGGAAGTATTATACATTAATGGTGGTGAGCCAACATTAATTAAAGCACATTGGAAGTTTTTAGAAATGCTAGTAGAAAGTGGACGTAGTAAAAATATTATATTGTGGTATAATATTAATATGACTAGTATACCAGATAAAGCAATTCCACTATGGAAAGAATTTAAAGAAGCAAGAGTATGTCCAAGTATAGACGACCTTGCTCACAGAAACAAATATATAAGGTTCCCTACAGAATGGTCAGATGTAGAGAGCAATTTAGATACTATATTAGCAGTACCAGAACTTACTATTAGAATAACACAAACAGTAAGTGCATATAGTTACATTTACTTAGACGAGTTTTTAAATTGGGCACCTTGCCCAGTTGATATGAACTTTGTATATGACCCTGATTACCTATCGCCTGGAATACTACCTCCCGTCGTGAGACAAGAGGCCCATGCCAAGTTTAGAAAAACGATGGGTAACAGACATGAGCTTGGAACATTGTTGAGCATGTATAATGACGATGATTGGGACGAAGTTAAGTGGGAACACTTTTGTCGGTACAATGACGAGTTAGATAAAATACGCAACCATGAAGATGGTTGGAGGGAAATATTCCCTGAATTAATTGAAATATTAGATAGACACGGGATCAAACATGCATATTAAAATGTCTATGAATATAGTTCAAAAAGAATTAGATAATGGTGTAACAATTATTTACCACGAAGATTTTAATGATTACCGATTGTATAAAGATTTACCAAAAGGAGATTATGTAATAATAGATTTTAGTAGTGTTTGGGAACATAATTTTCTATTTTTTGCTATGAAGAGCATAACATTAGCAAAAGAAATTTCTAGGAATGTTATTATGACATACCCTACTGAGGCATTCCATAGTAAGTTTTGGGAATTTACATGCCAATTTTTAGAAGACCAAAACTTTAATAGAGCAATGATAATAGATGCAGGAATAAATTTAGGCTTTGAAGGATATGTAAACATAGGTCAAAGATTAAAAGTAGTACATGTACCCGCATCACAATGGTTTGATTATTATACTGACATAGAGCCTGATAATAATCTTAATATGCAAGAATTCAAAGGAAATAGAAGCAAACATTTTATTTCACTTGCAAGATTTGCCAGATCGGAAAGAATAGAATTTACAAATAAAATACTAGATAGTTTTTTAAGGTATAAAGGCAGATTTAGTTGTGGATGGGGAGATACTATAGACAATCCCATGATTTGGCATAAAGACTCTGCAGTTTGGTCTTTAATACCACATAATTTACATAAATATTATCCCATCACTTTAGGTGACGATTTAGATGACCAGCATAAATTACAGGATCATATAACTGACAATGTAATCAATGTAGTATTAGAAGCGGAAACAGGACATAATCCAGCATGTTTTAAAATACAAAGTGATATACGTCCTAACTGGGAAAGGACAGCAGGAAGATTTTTAACAGTATATAGTGACAGGATTATGGCAACTGAAAAAACAACAAAAGTTTTCGCAATGAATCAAATACCTATCTTTTTAGGACCTCCTGCATTAGTGTTTACACTTGATCATCTAGGCTTTGACATGTTTGACGACTTAGTTGATCACAGTTATGACAAAAAAGATTCTTTGGAAACAAGAATAGATTTACTTTCTGAAGAACTAAAAAGACTATGTAGTAAACCATTAAGTGAACTAAATAATTATTTAGAAGAAAATAAAGATAGGTTAAAAGCAAATCAAGACCATTGTAAGGTTTTGGGAAATAGATTACACGATAGAGCAATAAGTTATACAAAAGAGTTTATAATAAATGGAAACTTGGAATTTAGACAATTATAAAGACAGTGATGTAATGTGTATCCTGCCCTGGATTCATATGCACCCTTGGCCTAATGGCAAAACTATGTTATGCTGTGACTCTCCTTGGGAAGATCATATAGGTGACTTACGAGAAAATAGTTTAGAAGAAGTTTGGAACAGCGAAAAAATGAAACAAGTTCGCTTGAATATGCTTAACGGTAAAAAGTGTTCGCAATGTGTACGTTGCTATGAGAAAGAAGAAAAAGGACATGACAGTTTAAGAGTTAGAAGTAACAGAGACTGGTTAGGTCCACATTGGGATAAAGTTGCAAAAACAAATACAGACGGAAGTTTAGATGATTTACACATTGTATATTTAGATTTCCGTTTTAGTAACGTATGTAATTTACGTTGTAGATATTGTGGCCCTGAATTAAGCAGTAACTGGTATGCTGATGCTAAAGCAAGTACCTTCAATATAAGTCCAACAGAACGTGTCATACAAATCCGTAAGGACGTTAATAACTTTATGGAAGAGTTTGATCCTATGCTGGAACATATAGAGCAAATTTACTGGGCCGGTGGTGAACCTATATTGATGGACGAACATTGGGGGATAATGAATAGACTTGTTGAAATGGGTAAAACTGATATACGCATTTTTTATAATACAAACTTCACAACATTAGATTATAAAGGACAAAGTGTATTAGACTTATGGAAAAAGTTTGAGCATGTGTGCATAGGTGCAAGTTTAGATGCAGAAGGCACACGTGGAGAGTACCAACGTAAAGGTACAGTATGGGCAGATGTTATTAGTAATATGGAAGAATTTAGAAAGATAAACCAATTAACGAATAATCCCACTAAAGACAAGGTAGTAGACTTTTATATAAGTGCAACTGTTAATGCCTATAATGCATGGCATATTACAGACTTTCATAGAAGTTGGGTTGAGGAGGGGTACATATTACCAGGAGACTGGTACATTAATGTATTACTAAATAATCCTAGATTCAGGATGAGTGTATTGCCAAAGGAATTTAAAGAAGAAATTAAACAAAAATGGTTAAAACATTTAGAATGGTTAGAGCCTTTAGATCATATAGGTAGAGCAACTGAAGGCTACAAAAGTGCCATAAAATTTTTAGATGATGACGACACTGATTTATGGGAAGAGTTTAAAAATTTTAATATTGAGTTTGATAAATTAAGAGACGAGTCATTTGAGAATGTGTATCCGGAGTTAGCAAAATTATGAGTAAACATTTTTGCCCAATGCCTTTCGTAAACTTAGAGGCGAGAACAGACGGCTCTATGTCTATCTGTTGTCAAATGGATGAACTTATAAGTCATAAAGGAGAAACTTTATCCTTAACACATAACGTACTTACAGATGGTTGGAGAAGTGACTGGTTACAAAATTTAAGAAAAGACTTTTTAGACGGTAAAAAACCTAAGTCTTGTTATAGTTGCTGGACGGCTGAGGATGCCGGTATAGACAGTAAACGTCAGAGAGCATTAAGAGACTTTCCTAACGCATTAGAAGAAGCAATAGAAAAGAAAGAAAATATTAAGCCTAAGGCAATGGATCTTAAGTTAGGTAATGTATGTAATAACAAATGTAGAATATGTAATAGTTTTGCAAGTAGTTTGTGGGTTCCAGAAGAAAAGAAACGAGATGGAAGCAACAATTTATTCTGGGATAGAATGCGTACAGTAGGTAGATGGCCTGAAACTAACGAAGCATTTTGGGAAGACTTTGAAGAACTAAGTGATGACTTAGAAGTATTAGAATTTTACGGTGGAGAACCCTTATTAATAAAAAGGCATTATGATATACTACAAGATTTAGTTGATTCAGGAAGAAGTAAAGATATAAAATTATTGTATAATACAAACGGTTCAATATATCCTGAGAGAGGATTAGAACTTTGGCCTCATTTTAAACAAGTAATGCTAAGTTGGAGTTTTGATGGAGTTGGAAAACAATTTGAATACATTAGACATCCTGCTAAGTGGGACGAGGTTCAAAATAATTTACAAAAAGTTTTAGATAAAAATATACCAAATATATTTGTAGACATTTGTTATACAGTAGGTATATTTAATATAATGTACATGGAAGAAATATTAGAATGGAGAGATAATTTTAAAGCAGATCTCCCTATATATTTTAATCATGTGTATACACCAGAGCATTTTAGTTGTAAAGTTTTACCACCAGAAGTAAAAGAGGCAATAGTAGAAAAGTATAAAGATAATACACATCCTGATATTGTAAGTTCTGTTAAATACTGTACAGACGTAAATTACGACTTAGATAAGTTAAATATGTTTTACAGCCAAGTTAAATTTAGTGACGAATTTAGAGGAGAAAGTTTTGCAAAAACATTCCCTGAATTTTATGAATTACTTAGAAAATATGGTAATCCTCCGGAGGAGTTTTAGTGGAGCAATTAATCTTAAATTCTAAACTAACATCCGATCAACAAAATTTTTTAGTAAATTTATGTAACGATTTTGAGATGGTAGAAGAGGATTGGATATTGTATGATAATTCAGTTACCACTGACGATTTAAAGACCTCTGTAGAAGCAAGGGGTAGAAAGTACTTAACACTAAATGATTTAGATGAAGACGTACAATCAGTATTAGACGATATAAAAAATAATATTTTTATAGTTGACAATTTTGATAAATCAAAATTTAAGTTAATAGAAAATCATGATGTGGAGGGAACTTACCCCACAATGTTATCATGTATACACAATATAGATAATATACCCGGACACGGTGTACATACACACAAAGATTTCAGAGGTGACGAAGACACAATGCAAGTAAGATTTAATTTTTGTGTCCAGAAACCATTAGAAGGCGGGGAACCTGTAATTAATAGAAGAGTAATAGAGTTACAGGAAAAACAAGGAATGGTACTTTTTGCATCTGAATGGTTGCATTCTGGATTGCCTGTAAAAGGTGACCGAATGAGAGTTTTATTAAGTATAGGTTATCTTGTTGAAAACAAATATGCACAGGAATTAGAAAAGAGATTTAATTATGGAAGAATATAGTAAGACATTTTGTCCGTATCCTTGGATATCGATAATGACTCAACCTACAGGTACTGTGAGTTGGTGTTGTGTTGCACGTGATAACTTTAAACAGGATGACGGCACCATGGTAGATTTAAATCGTGGACATAAAATTGAAGATGTCTGGAATAGCAATCATATGCGTAAAATCCGTAAGCAAATGATAGAAGGCGACGTGGTAAAAGGTTGTGAGCATTGCTATGATTTAGAAGATATGGGATTTCCTAGTTATAGGACTAACTATATCAGAGATTGGTTCGAGTATAGTGGCAAAGGAGAAGAGATACAAGACATTATAGAGCGAAGTATAGACAACGATTACATGGTGCCAGATGCACCAATGTATTTGGACTTTAGACTTGGAAATATGTGTAACCTGAAGTGTAGAATGTGTCAACCTCAAAATTCTAGCCAAATACAAAAAGAATATAAAAAAATAGAAGCCGCTGATCCAAGTGGAGCACAATTTATTAAAAACAACTTTACTTGGGGTCAGTTTGTTGACAACTTAACCAATTGGGAAGACGATCCTGAATTTTTACGCCAAGTAGAAGAATGGTTACCTGGTGTAGTAAAACTTTATTTTACTGGTGGTGAACCAACTATTATAGAACGTGTATATTGGATCATGGAAAAATGTGTAGAGTTAGGCATTGCTAAAGATATTGAATTGGTATTTAATAGCAACATGACTAACATTCAGAAACGTTTTCTGGACTTGGTAGAGCAGTTTAAAAGTGTATTAATGTGTGTGAGCGTAGATGCTTATGGACATGAAAATGAATATATTAGAGGTGCAAGTCATTGGAAACAAGTTGAGAAAAACTTGCGTAAATACTGTGCTAGTGATGTCATAGGTAGAATCTTATTTTCACCGGTTATACAAGTTTACAATGTATTAACCATTACAAAATTACTAACTTTTATAGAAGAACTTGAAATAGAGTATGGCAGAGAAGTATTTGTAACATTTTTAATATGCGATTATCCTACAAGTTTAGATTTTAGAAACTGCCCTGAACAGGTAAGAGAAGTTGCTTCAGGAAGATTAGAGCAATGGTTAAAACAAAGTAAGGTACTAGCAAACAGGCCTGAAAATGTACAAAGCATAAATGCAACTATAAAAGCATTAAAAGAAAATCGTAAAGAAAATTGGAGACAAGAATTAATTACATTTAAAAAATACACAAATTTATTAGACAAACAAAGAGACGAAAAAATGGAAGAAGCATTGCCAGAATTACACAGGCTAATGTACCAATCAAATAGGTAATATTATGGAAGAAGATAAAAATAAAGAAAATAATAACGATGATTTAGAGTTGACGCCAGAAGAAGAAGAGCAACTTAAAAAGAAATTAGAAGAGTTAAGAAAAAGAGACCCGTTTGTATATAGATGAGAATTTTAGGACTTAGTTTTGGATTTCATGATGCAGGCGTCTGTATGCTTAACAACGAAACTATAGAATTTGCAAGCCATAGTGAACGTTACAGTAAGTCAAAAAACGACCCCTGGTTGAATCATGAAATTATTGCAGATGCTATCAAAGGCGGTAAGCCTGATGTAATAGTTCTGCATGAAAAAGCCTGGGCAAAACGATTGAGAAACGTTTTTGCAGGTAATTGGTCAGCATTACGAGAGCCAACACAACGAGAATGGATTAATAAATTTTATCCTGAACTAAAAGACGTTCCTATAGTAGATTATTGGCATCATGAAACACATGCGGCCGCAGGTGTATTAACAAGTAAGTTTGATAACGCAACAGTTATGGTTATAGATGCTATTGGTGAGTTTGATACTGCCACTATTTGGGACTGGAACTGTGGTATACTAGAAAAGAAAGATAGCATGAGGTTTCCTAACAGCCTAGGTTTATTTTATAGTGCAATAACAGATCTAGTTGGATTGAAGCCAATGGAAGATGAGTATATACTTATGGGTATGGCCGCATATGGTGAACCCAAGTATGCCGCATATTTAGAAAAAACATTGTTCAAAAACAACACATTGAAAACAAGAAAAAATTTACAAAGAGGTCTACCAAAGAATTTCTTAAATAGAGATCAATGGACCAAGATAGATGAGTTCGGGCATACACAGATAGACTACGACATAGCCGCAAGTGCTCAAAAAGTAGTAGAAGATAAAGTTATGACTTATGCCAGAAAAGCAAAAAAGATCACAACACACAAAAATTTAGTTTTTATGGGAGGTGTATCATTAAATTGTGTAGCAAACAGTTTGTTACATAACCTTTTTGATAACATCTATATCATGCCTAATCCAGGTGACTGCGGAAGTAGTTTAGGTGCGGCGGCATTATATTTGTATAACGAAACAGGTAAATTAGTTAATTGGAGTGACCCATATTTAGGATATAATATAGAGGGTAAATATCCTATTAAAAAATCACTAGAAAGTTTAAGAGCGGGGGAAATATTTGGTATAGCAAATGGTAGAGCAGAATTTGGTCCACGTGCTTTAGGGAATAGAACATTGTGTTCTGATCCTAGAGGACATACGGTTAAGGACAAAATGAATGTTATTAAAAAACGTCAAAAGTTTAGGCCATTTGCACCAATGATTTTAGAAGAGCATGTACACGAATATTTTGAAATGCCAGGCGGTATTAGTCATGCACCATATATGCAATTTGTTGCAAAATGTAAAAAGCCAGATGAGTTTCCTGCTATCGTACATAAAGACGGTACAAGTCGAGTGCAAACAGTAAGACGTAGTGAACACCCTGGCCTACATAAATTGCTAATCGAATTTTATAAAGAAACAGGATGTCCTATGCTTGTAAATACAAGTTTAAATATTAAAGGACAGCCAATAGTAAATAATGAAGAGGATGCCAAAGCATTTGCTAAACACTACGGAGTTAAAGTTCATGTCAGAGACTGATTGGAGACATATACAACTAAAACTTGAAGGAAGGTGTACATGTTGCTCAGGAATATTACCCAATCATAAAGGTGTGTGCCCTGTGTACGGACAAGAATTACAGAAGAGATATGATTCTTTAAATAATTCCGTTAAAAGAATTAGTGATATAGCAGAAGATATAATTAAGAAGCATAATGTTTGATATATTTTATATAGGTGATAATAAATCTTTAGAGCAAGAATTTCCTTTTGCTAAGAAAGTTTCGGATTATAATGAGATAGTAGCAAATACTAAAATGTATTGGATTATAGACCCTAATATAGAAATAAGTGATACAGAAGTTTTTGGCTATCGACCAGAAGATTACGATGCACAATATGAACACATATGGAAATGGGACAACTCTAATTATGGAGGAGTTAGGCTATTACCTAAAAAAGAATCAAAAGGAATAAAAGAAATAAACAAGGTTGTATGTAAAAAAAGTTTTGAAAAATTGACTAGTACTACTCCTGAGAATTATTTTGATGATAACCCTTTTGCAACACATGTATGGTGTATAGATCCAGAGTATAAAATACCAGAGGATATAAACTGGGCACCAAGTAATTTTGAACCTAAATTTATACATAGTTTTCACTTACGTGGGCAACTAGAGCACAAATATCCTGCAAAAGAAGGAGGTATAAAATTATACCCTCGCGATTGGAGTGAGAGCGATATTAAGTATCACACCTTCTTAGATGCTAATGCTACATATCCTGTTTTCTATGTTAGAGATGTAGAAGATTATAAACAACGTAATATATTCGATCAAGATTATGTGTGGTTAGTTGACGCACAATACAAAGTAAATGCTACAACACTAGACTGGGTTCCTAGTCCATTCGAAGACGGAATGATACACGCATTTAAAATGCCTTACCAACTACAAGAAAAATATCCTATGGCAATGGGCGGTATTAGATTAGTACCTAAAGGTTGGAGAGAAGCAGAAACTAAAATACATCCTGCTTGTCCAGTAGAGGACGAAAGTTATGATGTGTTTTATGTTGACGAAGATGAATTTACAGCAGACGCATACAGCGAATATGCTGATCGTAGCAAAACAGATTGGTTTTGGGTAGTTGATCGAGAGTTTCAGTTTAATGGTAAACTGTTATATGTTCCTGCGATACACGAAAGAGAGTTTATACATGTATTTAAATTGCCAGGACACTTAGAAGAAAGATATCCACCTGAATACACAGATGCGTGGGATAATCGCTGTGGCGGTATTAGACTTGTACATAAAGAGTTTGATTTTACTAAACACAAATATCAAAACGATGTTGTGCCTGTTAGATATGATATATTTTACACAGACAATATCAGTGACTATGAATCACATGCTAGAAAAAGCAGAACTAAAATGTTTTGGTTAGTAGACAGTGAACACGAACTTAATGATATATTTAAATATGTGCCGGCTAAGTATGATCAAAAAACAATACAGGTATTTAAAATACCAAATCAATTAGAACATAAGTATCCTAAAAGTGTTACTAATATCAGCGATAAGAGATGTGGCGGTGTTAAGTTAGTACCCAAAGCATACAATACAGAATCTATTAAATACGTTGCTACTAATCCAACAAGTGATAGGAGTTACCCAGTTGTAAAAGTAGACAATGTAGACGAGTATACAGAAGTGTTTCAAGACTGTTGGATCGTAGACAACGAATACAAACTAAATCAAAAGATAGAATGGACACCGCCATTGTTCCAACAAAACTGTATTCACACATTCCATGTAGGAGATCAACTTAGACATAAGTATCCTGAAAGCATAGGCGGCCTAAGATGGGTACCAGTAGACTGGAATGGTGATATAGTTATACATAGTGAAATGCTTAATGCTATACCAGAGTATCCGATATACTACCAAGATGATCCTTCAGTTAATCCTGACAAGGATCACAGTTGTTGGGTAGCAGATAAATCATATAGACTAGATGAAAGTATTAAGTGGGCACCAGATTCATTTGACGCAGATAAAGTACATGTATTCCACATACATAATCAATTAGCAAACAAGTACCCTGAAGAGATGGGCGGACTGTATTGGTATCCTGATAACAGTATAGAAGAATTAAAAATACATAAAGATCCTTTAGTAGTAAGTGCTAAAACATTTCCAGTACGCAGAGTAAATGATCCAAGCAACTATATTGATATAACAGAAGATTGCTGGTTAGTAGACAGCGATTACATATTAGAGGACAGTGACTTTGAATTTGTGCCATGGCAAAACGATAATGAAAAAGAACAAGTACATGTCTATCAAGTTAGAGGACAGTTAGAACATAAGTATCCAGACGAAATGGGTGGCATCTATTGGGTGCCTGCTAATCACAAAGATAGCAAATTTAATATTCACGACACAACACCGTTTGGTGATAACCTACAATTTGAAACATACGATAATGAAGAAACAGGCAGGAAGAAATCCTCTACTGGCTGGTTCTGGGTTGTAGAAAAAGATGTTGAGATACATGAAGATTTTGATTTCGGATTTATCCCCAAAGTATGGGATAATGGTAAGAAACATGTATGGCAAAAACTTAATCCTGTAACTGGTAGGCAGTATGACTACAGTGGTGTCAGTCTATGTCCTAAAGTTCCACAAACAAAAGGCAGGCCTAAATATATTAGAGAATCAGCATCTACACAAAGAAAATATCCAGTTTACTACTTACAGCCTGAAGACTATAACGGTGCCTTACAGGAGGCCTATGGGCGTCTAGCAACACAATCTGACACAGATATGTACTGGGTAATAGATGCATATACACAACTAGATGAAGACTTTAAATTTGATTTTTATCCTACTCAATGGGACAAAAATAATGTACATGTTTGGCAAAACGAAGATGGAGAGCATAGAAACGTTAGATTAATTCCAACCAACACATTTATAGATAAAGAATATACAAACAAAGAAATTGCCAATAATAGTTTTGATAAACTTAAACTTATAAATACAATAGCAAGCCTAAAGCCTAATTGGCCAGTTGTCCACTTGCAAAGTTTAGAAAAGAACGAGTTTATAAACGCAATAAAGGATATAAAGGAACCCTTTGTTTGGACTATAGACCCAGATGTTAAAGTGGAACAGAGTGTGCTTGACAAAGGATTCTTGCCTCTGATAACAGACATTAATAAAATACATGCTTGGCAGAAAGTAAATTCTAAAACAAACAAAGTCCATGCATACGGTGGATTAAGACTTTGGCCAACAGATATCAACTTTTCAGATATAAAATCAGAAGATTTAAAATTTAATAGATTTAAGAACTTACAATATGTAAAGCAAAAAGGTTCAACTACAATTCCTTATGATATAGTATTTTTATCTTACAAAGAAAAAAATGCGGAAGAAAATTATAAAAAACTTTCTAATAAATTTAATACTATATGGGTTAAAGACATAGAAGGAATTTTTAATGCTCACAAAGAAGCATCAAACAAGGTTTCAACTAATATGTTTTGGGTAGTAGATGCTGATGCACAAATAACAGAAGATTTCGATTTTTCTTATATTCCAGATGTATACGATGATCAAGTGGTACATGTTTGGGGTAGTAAAAATCCAGTAAATAATTTAGAATACGGTTATGGAGGGGTCAAACTGTTTCCCACTGAAATGGTAAGGGAAGCAGATACTTGGGGTATTGATTTTACAACTGGTTTAAGTAATAGATTTAAATCTATGCCTCAAATCAGTTGTATTACCAATTTTAATACAGATGAATTCAGCACATGGAGAAGTGCATTTAGAGAATGTGTCAAACTAACCTTAAATAATGATGATGAAAGTAAGCAACGTTTAAATATATGGCTAAACAGTAATGAAGAAGTAAATTATGTTGAATCTGCAAGACACGGTGCAAAGGCAGGTAGCATATATGCAAAAGAAAATAGTAATAATATAGAAAAACTAAACAAAATAAATGATTTTAAATGGTTAAATGAGCAGTACAATAAAATTAAATAGTTGGAACGAAGTGGAGCATTATATAGATAATAGTTATCTACATATTCCTCCCAGTTACTTTGAAAGAGCAGTAATGGATAGACGTTATCCACGTGATGCTTTTAGCAAAGGCCAACTAGCAAGTAAAGGTTGGTTACTAGAAGAGTTAAGTAACATAAAAGACTTACCAGAAGACATGACCATAGCATTATTAGGGTGTTGGATAGGTGCTATCGTAGAACCTTTACTAATATCAACTATACCTATTGAACGCATATATGGATTAGACATAGATGCACAAAGTATAGAACTTGCAGAAAAGTTTAATCAAAAACATGTAGCAAACAATTGGAAGTTTAAAGGCGTAGTTGCTGACGCAAGTATATTAGACTGTAATCATATGGAGTTTGAAACAGGTGGTGAACTTATTAAAGTGTCACCTGAATGTATAATTAATACAAGTTGTGAACATATGGGAACTGAATGGTTTGAATCTGCGGGTAGCGATCAGTTAATTGTTATGCAAACTAATAATAGCCCAGATTTCGAGGGTCACATTAACCCTGTAGCAAGTTTAAATGAAATGGAAGCACTTTACCCACTAAGAAAATCAATGTATTCTGGCCAATTAGTGACGCCAAGTTACACTAGATTTATGCAAATAGGATACAAATAACTACAAATTAATTCTAAATCCTAATTCGTAAGAATTCATATTATTAGAATTAAGTTTTGCAGTAAAATATAAAAATTTATATCTGTGACTAAGTGTAAAATTTGTTACAATCTCATCTCTTTTATAATCATACCTTAGAACATCTTCAAATGTAGTTCTATTGTCATCAAAAGTGTTGAAATAATCTACACCCGCAGTAAATAATGTCTTACCAAACACAGACTTATGTAAATAATTGATATCAGTAAACACACTTGCTGTATTCATTGAAAAACTTTTAACATGAACATCATATTGGCTACCATGTTCTTCAAAGTCCTTAATAGTTGTATATCCTAACGTAGCACCACTTCTATTAAATAATCCATTATTAAACTGATGCCTATATTCAGTAAATGTTAAAATTGTAGAGTAATCTATATCAGCATACCCTGTTCCGTACCATTTAGTTTTATTATGTCCCTTTACTTTATTATTAATATAAGTTATACCTATGTGCATATCGCCTATATCATAATCGATATTAATAAATCCGCCTTCAGATACGCCTGTACTTTTTCCTATAGTGATACCATATTTGTCGCTACTGTGAGAGTAACCTGTTATATCTGAATTATCAAACTTTTCATAAAACAATGAGGTACCTGTTGTTTGCTTACGCATATCCTTATACCTTATAAGATCGTCATAGACAGCGTCTATATGTCCCTTAGGCTTATTAACTATGTCTTGTTGCATTTCTAATAAAGGCGGGTCTAATACCTGAAAAAATGTTAAAGTTCTACTAGCCTGCATATTTGTAGAGTTTTCACTCCAATTAAATCCAATGAAATCATACCAATATTTCCCATCTATTTCTACAGGAAAATAATTCATTCCTTTATCACCGAATTTAGGGAAATCATCATATAAAGTAAAGGTACCATTGTCATTTAATAGTACATAAGAATCAACAGATGTATCAACAATATCTAAATCACCATCATTGTCAAAATCTAGTATAACAAGACTGCCCTCTCCATTCCAAAGATTAGGATTACTAACTGCTCCATTGGCATATTTTGTAGTTCCATATGTAGAGGTTACATCATCAAAAGACATACCGCCGTTATTTTTGAAAAACTGTATCATTCTACCTTGATAATAAGGGTCATGTTTTGTACTTGCTAATACAATATCTATATATCCGTCCCCATCAAAATCAAATGCCTGCATATCATTTGCATTACCGTTTTCTCCGAAATAATTATCAGGTAGTTCTACCCATGTCCTATTTCTCCAATCATTATTACCATCATTAAAGAACACAGCACCAGCACTATTTTCATATGTTTCACCAAAACCGTATTCTCTAGATAATCTAGGATTAAACCAGCCTACTGCAACATCACCATGCCCATCGTTATCAAAATCTGCAACTGCGGCCGTAGTAGCCCAAAATATTTCTGTTTGACCTACATCTTCAGGATTAGGAATATTATAAAAATTTTGGTTTGGTGTAAAGTTACCATTGCCATCATTAATTAGCATAGTCCAAGGGATTCTATTATAGTCCCAATCATAATCAAATACAGGCAAAAAGATATCTATATCAGTATCGTTATCAGCATCACCTATAGCAACATCATGAAAAAATAAACTACCAAGTTCAGTATTAAAAAATAAATCTTCTGGAAGATTAGTATGACTTTTATTAACAATTTTTCCATTTTCTGATAACATTAAACTGCTACCTAAAAATAAATCAGTTATTCCATCACCATTAAAATCAGCAGAAACACCTCCCCTATTAGAATCTGTCCATGCACAATCTCCATATGGATCTCCTTGATTATCTCTAGTGTGTTCATAACTGTTTGGACCGCCACCATATAAACATGTAGACCCTTCAAATATATCGTTTGATAAAATAAAATTTCCATCTCCATCATTTATGAAAGCCATTAAGTATGCTTCTGGAATATATTCAGTGTCACCATTGAAGTAAGGCAACGTATAAAAATCCATCATACCGTCACCATTTAGATCAGCCTCCCAAATATAGGCATCTGTAGTGAAATGTCTTTTTGCAACAGACTCGTCCTTACAAGTCTCTTCTGGACAACCATTATGATTTCCAGTTACTGTGACCTCAAAGAATCCATAGTCCGCAATTTTAAATTTATCTGTTGGTGCTGGTAGTCCTGTAGTTGTATAAGGAGTCATACCATATGTTACAGTAACTGAATCACTGTAGCCTTCAACATTAGGACTATAAGTGTATGTAAATTCTTCAAAGGCAATCCTTTGATCTGTAGGTGTTGTTGTGCCACCACCATTACTAGGAGGTGGTGTAGGTACAGTAGTTACACCTGAAGACCCGCCTCCACTAGCACAAGATACTAATGCGAGACCTACTATTGCAATTATACTTACGTCTGCTACGGTTTTAATTATTTTACTTAACATGTTTACAGTTTCCTCTAAATGTATATCCTGGGCAACTGCATTTACCATCATCGATAGTATATACATTACCGTTGGACCCTTTTACTGTGATAACACCCGGTGCAAGTTCTTCTGCACGTTCGCCTATCTTAGTAAATTTTCTACGAGACTTGCTGAATTGTTTAAGAGGATTCTTAAACACTTTGTCATTGTGCTGAACAAGATGTCCTGCACCATTAACATGATAAACGCCATTAGCGATCTTATGCTTACCCCAATCAGTTACTTCTTGTAATATCTCTATCATAAATTACTCCTTACCTTAATTTATATAACTATTATAGCAAAAAATACTTATTTGTCAACCGTGTAAGACAAAAGAAGGGTGCCTAAGCACCCTTCTAAACCATAACTTTACCTTAAGGATAAAACGGATTGTCTGTTATATACAGTGGCAATTCGCTATCATTTCTCTTTTGTTTTTCAACGTGAGGGAATTGATATAGTGTTGCTACAATTTTTTTATTCTTAAGTTGTCTTTTGATAGCACGATTTAATTGTGCTCTTACCTGATACTTAGTCATTTAACATCTCCTTTTAAAAAGATGCGTTCCTTCGGTATTATCACCTACTTCCGTCCTGTTAAGGATGAACGAAGATGCGTTCCTTCGTCTAACGACTACTTCCGTTCACTGCTACATTTAGAGTGAATGAACGATGTAACTTGTATTACATATATTATTTATACATTTTAATCATAAAAAAGGGCCTTAAAAAGACCCTTTAATACATAAGATTTAACTTATGAATTAGCCATTGCTTTATAACCAGCGGCAATAATAGCTCTTGAAGGTGTACCTAAACGGTAAACATTTCTTGATCTATTTTTTGTGTCAGTTACTGTATTCAAGTAGATTGGAAATCCTTTGAATCTTAGTGACTGGATCACTGCTTGTGGGTTACCCGCACCAAATTGTGATCTAAGTTGAGCTGAACTTAATGTTCTGCCTGATTGTAGTGCTGTTAACACTTTCATTTCTTTAGTTGTTGAAGTAGTCATATGACCTCCTATTTTCTTCATTAAACAAAGTACTATTTTCATAGTATTAAATACATTATACATTCTTTTTATTTTTTGTCAACCTTTAATAGAAAAAAATGCCCAGTTAAACTGGGCATTCACCTTGTGCGTTCTTTAGGTAGGGAGTAACATAGGTAGGCGCACAAGGATTTTGTTACTATACAATATACTTGATGTATTTTTTACTAAAGGTGTCCCTAAGTTCCTTATCAAGATCAGTTCTTACATTGAACTTAATATTGTAGTCTTTCATTATTGTTCTAAATAAGAACACAACCATTTCAGGCTCAAAGTTATCAAAACTAAATCGTATCACATTATTAAGCGATTTAACAAAATCTTTATCTAAACCTTTGTCTAAATATTTTTCATTCAGCTCGTATGCAATACCCACGACCAAACTATATTTTGCACTAAGCTCAGAACTTACTTTGTTGTCAAGTTTCTTTGCCTTGCCTTCTAATATATCTGAGGGATTAGGTAGATAACTTGCAACCTTTCTGTGTTCTACAAATTTTATTGACATGCCTTCACCAATAGCACCTGCAATTTCTGCCTTCTGTTCAAAACTTTCAGCAGTATTAAACCCTGGTGCAGTAAGCATTTCACTTACAAATGTCCAACTTCTTGGGGTAGCAAATGCCTGTGAACTAGACTTAGGATCAAAATCAAATAAATCACCCTTGCTGTATGTCAAATATCCAACAACATCAGGATGCACACTATTGTTAACCGCCCATTGTTGCCAATCATCAAAGTTTACATCCATATTAATATGACGGAACCTGTTAGCCAACGGTGCTGGCATTCTAAATGTAACACCTCTATCAGTCTCTCTATTACCTGCGGCAACAATTCTAACGTTCTCAGGCAGTCTATACTGACCAACCCTTCTATTAAGTACTAGTTGATAAGCCGCCGCTTGTACACTTGGAGGTGCACTATTAAGCTCGTCTAAAAACAATACAACTGTATCGTATTGTGATGCTAACTCCTCACTAGGAAGATCTGCTGGTGGTGACCATTCCATTTGATTGGTCTCTGGATTTCTAAAAGGATATCCTCTTAGATCAGTTGGCTCTAAAAGTGCCAGTCTCATATCTATCATAGTAGCATTACCTAAATCACCACTATTAACAATAGACTCAACAAGTTCAGACTTACCAATACCTGGTGCTCCCCAAACAAAAATTGGTCTATTTACTTTAAATGATCTTAACAAGATTGGTTTAACCTGCGTTGATCTTACTTTTAATGTTTCCATAAATTACTCCTTTACCTTAATTTATACAACTAGTATAGCAAAGTTCTGAGTATTGTCAAGTGTTTTTTAAAAATAAATTAAAGTTTATCTATAAAGGTATGTATATCATTACCATTAAGTTTGTACCATGCCGCATCTTCTTTACAGAACAATATAAGTTTTTTCTTTGTAAAGTAATAAGGCCATTCCATTTTATTATCTAAAAATAAATACATTTTAGGGGTAGGCTGTATATCATGAGAAAACTCCCAGTGTTCAAAATTCTTTTTTAGTAGCTCATTACCTAGAGATGTTAATCGTAACCCTTGTGGTACGCCTTGTTTAATTCTAAAGTTATTAAATATCTTATATCCTAATTTATCTTTAGGTGCATTTTTAAATGCTTCGTAAAATTTAGAATTTTTGGGTATGTTTCTTATTCTTGATCTATTAGATAATAGACCTTCTGATATAATAGATTGTATAGTATTGATTATTTTATATTGAAGTGGCTCGTTCTCATTCATTATCTTCTAGAATAACTTCACCTGATGTTAATTTAAACACCTGGAAGTTATCAGTATCAAAAAGTTTATTCATTCTTTCTGCTAGATTGAAAGCATGACCACTATTACTAAATGAAACCTTTTTATACTTTGGACCTGGATAACTAACTAACTTATTAAGAACCCTTAAATTAATAGGTTTACCATCATAGAACACACTAAAAATTGCATCAGCAGAAAGTATTTGCTCCGCTTTATAAGTCTGTTTATTGATAGATTCTAAAAGTATTTCAGGCTTAGGTCTGCTCATATGTGTATTCTCCTATACACATATATTTATCTTTTTTCTGAATTAAAACAGCAGTTAATATTTATTGCTTAAAGATGGTTATTACTATGGTTGCAGTGACCATAATGCCTATTAGTAATACTAATTCGTACATTACTTACTTGCGTCTACTAGTGCTTTAAATTCTGTAAAGCCACCAATCTTTTCTCCGTCTACAATAATTTGAGGGAATGTTCTAGCACCAGGAAATGTTTCCATTAGTGTTTCTCTATTAAAGTCCTCGTCTAACATTTTGTATGTTAGTTCGTGTCCTTCTCTTTCTGCTAATGCTTTTGCTTGTACGCAAAAAGGACATTGTGGTTTGCTGTATATTTCTACTTTCATATTACTATTTATTTTTTTATTTTAAGGTGTAACTCTTAATTTGGCATGTACCATATCCCATTTGCTTTCAAATGTGAGAATTAATGTTTGGTTTTTATACCAATCATCTTCTGCATAATTCATATTTCTATGCGGTACAAAATGCCAACCAAATTTTTTGAAACATAATTTTTTAAGCTCTACAATAGCACCCATAGATAAACCATGTTTAGGAGCACAATTCCATTGGTGTCTAAATATTTTATTATATCCGTATCCCTCAGAAAGTTCCAGATCTTTAGTTAAATTTGCCGCCATCTAAATCTATTTTTTTAGGTAATGAGTTTACCGGTTGTTGGGTATTATCTAAAATACCAAGTAACCAATCAACGTTAATATTAAATTCTTTATGTCCTGCATCTTGTAAATTTTTTAAATGAATAATCAATTCTTGTAGATCGCTCATTTATTTTTTATTTTATTTAATTTTTTTACTTCAGTTTTGCATTCCATTTCTGTTTTAAAAGGTCCAATAAATCCATATGTTGCAAGTGTGATATACTTGGGCCCTTTGGCTCTCTTCCAGCCTTTTTCAAAATTTATTCCATACCATCCAGCGGCATAGTATACATTACTGTCAACAGTTTTAGTGTATAATGGGACTCTTTCATCATAATCAGGATGTGTAAAATCTAATGGATATGGTCTATCATAATCTATTTGGTAGCCTTTAATAAAGAATTCTTCACTTAAAGTAGTGGGTTGATTTACCTGATCAGTAAAAAGATGTATATTTCCAAAATGTTTAACAACTTCAGTTTCATCATCAAAACCTATAAATTCTTTCCCTGTAATGTAAAAGAATTTTTCTTGTATATCTTTATTTAATATACCAAGACGCTTTTCTCCCTGTCTAACTAGCCATGCAACATCACTAATCTGTTGTAATTGAGTTTTATTCTTCTGTTGTTTATTACTTACCATGCTTTATTCTCCTTGTTTCCATAATCTTCATCTTTACCAACAACAACTCCATCTATGGAGTAAAGTTGCTTGTTGGGTGTGCCCTTTGAATTCTTGAACTCTTTAGGACATACATCATGTCTCATTTGCCTATACACCTTTTTTTGATCTGGGCTCGTATAAATCCATCGAGGCTCTGCAGGCCAGTCCATAGTTATACGTTTGATTGCTTTATCCAACTTGTCCATTTAAAAACTCTGCATAGTCACCTGGATTCTGTGACATTCTTTCTAAATTCCATTTAGCACAAAACTTAATAAAGTATACACCTACCTGTTGTTTTACTTCTTTGCTCTTTGCTTCTTCTACAATAGACTTACTTTCTGCTTTTACCTCATCAGGCTGTAGTGTAAGATCAATAAGTATTTTATTACGTTCAAAGTCATCTCTTACTCTGTGTTCTTGTTCTTCATGATCTACCCAACGTTGTAGCATAAAGTTATTAAAGTTATAGCCGCCTGTGTGTCTATCTTGATACGCCTCTGTGATACCTGTCTTGTTCTTAGTGCCCTTTAGTCTAGCACCTGGGTATGCACTAAACACATTATCAGCACTATCGCCTCTAACACACTTCTCAAACAATACCCACTCAGGAACAACCGGAGTCTTAACTTCTTTAGTCTTCTTGTCTATTACCCATTCACCTGTTTTAGCATTTTTAAAGCCTTCTAGACTAACTATCTGATCTGTAGTACCGTTATACTGGGTCACATTAGGTGCTAAGAGCTGATAAAAGTCACTATCTGTACTAATTATAACATGATTATCATCAGGATGTTGTTGTATCCATGTAGCAATTAAGTCATCTGCTTCTGCATTAGGTTGCTGAATAACACTTACATTGGTACGTTCTTCTAAAAACTTAGTTAGATCATTGTATGATTCAAAGAACAACTCATCGTCCTCTTGCTCTCTAACACTACGTTTATCCATTGTTACTTTTCTATTTGCTTTGTATGGAGGATAAAAGTCTTTACGCCATGAACGACCTTCTAAACACATAACAACGTGATCACCGTCAAAGTCTTTCCAAACTTTTTTAATACTGTTAAACATAATATGCATTGCCATACCTACTCGCATGTCAATATCCTTACCACCGCCTACATGTTTAGCACGGAAGAACATGTTTAAACTATCTACTAAAATATATGTCTTTTTATTCATTATTAATTCCTAAGTTATCATTTATTATAGCATCGAAAGGCGATTCTTTCAAGTTATTTTCACGTTTATTTTCAAAATCTCTTGTTAGATCGTATTTTAAATGTTTTCTAAAATTAGCCAGAACATATTCTATTTCAGCAGATGTAAAATCTGCTAATTGTTGCTCTATTACAGGCTCTATAGACTTAACTAGGATCGCTAGTTTGGTCTTTGCCTGATTCTCTATTTGTTCTGATGACATCTGTTGTCCCGGTCTGTTCTTCTAATCCGTAGTCTTGATCTGCAATTTCTTGTACTAAAACAGTTCTGCATACGTCATTAAACCATTTATTAACAACTGCTTCATCGTTTTCTCCTGTATAACCATTATCATGTAAAAACTTAACAAAGTGGTCGTTCCAATCTAATTCCATGTAGCCTGCTTTTGCATTTTCTGGATTTACATCTAGTTGTAAAACATTAACATAAGGCTTATCTTGTAAGTCAGCAAGTGCTTTATCGTATTCATACTTTCCTATCTTTCCGTTCTTGAATTGTACATCTAGTTTAGCAATTTCCTTATCGATATCTGTTTCAGCATCTAATTGTGCCAACACCTCTTCTAGTTCTTCGCCATCATAATAATATTCTGCTTCTGCTATTGCTCGAGACTTGCCTTTAAGTCCCCAACTTGCAGGCATCATACTAAATGGTAATTTAGTTTTCTTTGTCATCTTCTTTCTCCTTTAATACTGCTGTAATACTTCTTATTGTGCAAGGAAATCTACTTGCTCTACCAAAACTAATTGGTATAATTCTATCGCCTCTACTCAAACTACTAAATCCTCCCCAAGGTTGGAATACCAGTCTGTGGGCAAAACTAATATCAAAACAAGAATACACTTTTATATCAAACTCTTCTCGTCTGTTAGTTCTAACTCTTATAGTATCATTATCTACTATAGTGTAACCTCTAATACTGTTTACCCTAATACTTTTAACTTGTAAATCTTGTTCAGTAATAAGTATACCATGTTCTGTATACATATGATCATCTGCTTTTGTATCATATGCTACCATCATAAGAAACATTACCATTGCCGCTATTAGTAACGGACTCATATTTTTTATAAAGTTTTTATCGTGTTCATTCATTAGTAGACTCCTTCATTAAAGATACCTTCTTCTACTACATTATCAGTATCTGCTTCTTTAATATAATATTCAGCCTCCATGTCCCAATCTTTGAATACTTCTTTCTTTAAAGATTCAATATCGGAACCACGATTATGAGGATACCAAGCATCTTCATACTCTCCCCAACCTTTTATATGTATTTCGTATATAGTTTCCATATTATTTTCCTATAGCATTACCATATATATGTACATGGACTCTGCTTGTATAATTATAGCCACGTTGTATTGCCTCGTCGGCTATTGTGGCTTCTGTTTGCACTAAGCCTTCAAAGGTGCCGCCAACTCCCATGATCCATACAGGGAAGTTACAACCGGCATCTCTGAATAGTTTTGTATGTTCTTCTACTTCTTTCCAACTTTCATCTGTGCCATTGACAACATACTTTAGTTGTCCATGTGGACTTACTTCTGCATATCTACCAATTACTTCTGGCTTGATTGCTTTCTTATTCTTCTCACCAGCAGTACTCCACAGTTTAGGACTAAGACTCCAGTACCATTCATTACTTTTATACCATTTCTGAATGTAATCAGCCAACTCGTCAGTAATAGGCTTCGTGCCATTAGTTTCTACAGTAACATTCTTAGGCATATTATTTCTACGTTTAAACTCTTCAAGAATGTTTATCATACCTGGCTGTGTGTTCTTTAACATAGGCTCTCCGCCTGTAAACACCATATGTGCAGATTGTCCTGTAACAGGATGCACAAATTGGGAGTGCGGCAGAAGAGATGTAAGTTCGTCTACGGCCTCTTCCACCGTCTTATCTGTTATTAAGTGCTTATACTTTTTGCTCCAAGTATAACTGCTATCACAACCTTTTTCAAAGACGGGTAAATCAAATACATTTGTTATATCTGAAATATCTATTGTTTCATATGGTAGTTCATATGTACTAGGGTCAGTTGGATCACTTTGTCCAAACCCATTACATTGTAAATTACATAGGAAGAATCTCATCCACAAACTAGGAATGCCTACATATTGGCCTTCCCCTTGTGCTGAATAAAATGTTTCGCTATACTTTAATGTCATCTAATTGTATCTGTAATAAATTAAAAATATCTTCCATTGATATCTGGCCGTCTATCATAGATTCCACGGCATCAAATACAATAATATGTATTTCTGAATTCTCAAACTGTCTATGGCCGTTATGTATATCTTCATAACATTCATATGCTAAATTTAAAAAACCTATATCAAATAATTTATTAAAATCTGTAACTTTATCGTTAACAACTCTACCATATTGTACAATTTTTAAAAATAAATTGTCTGTAATAGAAACAGTTTGTATCTGTATGTCTTCTAAATTTCCTACATTCTTACATTTCAATCTATCCCTAGAATTAATACTATCTAAGTCTGCGATTGCATCTAAACTCTCAAATACATCTTCTTCAGTAACAGGATATTTATTACAAATTTTTTCTAATTCTTGTCTTTCTACGATGCATTCAGTTATTTCTCTAATAGGGACACTAAATTTACCTACTACAAGATATCCATTTCTATTACTAATCATATTACTTACTTGCGTATTCCTGCTGTAGTTTTATATTATCAAAAAACTCTTTCTTAGTACCAGGGTCATCAAAGAACGAACCTTCTAATACTGTTGTTTGTGTAAGACTACTATGTGCCAACACACCTCTATTCTCTACGCAACCGTGTGTGGCTTGAATATATACACCTATGTTCTTGCTACCTGTTGCTTTCATAATTTCTTTAGAAATATCGTTTGCAAGTTCTTCTTGTAACGTACCACGCCTTGCACACCATTGTGCAATTCTAGTGTACTTACTTAGTCCAATAAGTGTTTCTCCTGCAATAATACCTATGTATGCAACACCTTTAACTGGCTGATGATGATGTGAACACATACTAATAAGTTCACTTCTAACTACCAACATGCCCTTATATCCTTCTTCTATATCGTTAGGAAATGCTGTAGCATTAGGCATATCATTATATCTTCCCCACATAAGTTCATTTACATACATTTTAGAAAGACGTCTAGCAGTACCTTGACTGTTAGGATCATTGAATCTATCAATAATTAATGTGTCTAAAATACCTTCAAAATGAGGAATAAGTTCTTCTATAAGTTTCTGGTCATCTCCCTCATCCATATACTGAGCCACATTATCACTTGCCCAATACTTAGCACCTGCTTCTTTAATTCTGCTTGTTATTTTATCACTAGTCTTCATCTTGTATCTCCTCTATCCTACTTCTTAATTCTTCTATTTCCCTTTTAAGAGATAGTTTTTCTAACTTCTCTTGCCTTACCTTGTCATCACTATCATGATGTTCCCAATGCCTTGTAATTTTCTCGTCTAGTTCGCGATGCAGTTCTTCTAAGTGTTTTAAATGATTTGTTAAACTTTGTATAGTACTCATTTCTTCATGTTCTCTGTAAATTCACCGCACACTATTTCCACCATTCCTCATATGGAAATACTATCCATGGGTCATATGAAGGTTCTAATTGTCTACCAACAAAGTCAACACCTCCGTATTTACTACCTGTTTTATTAAATAATGTCGCACATCTTATATCGGATAACGACGTTTCTTCTGCAATAACTTCAAAGATTGCCTTTAATGTTGCACCACTGTCATTAATATCATCTATTACTAATATATTATCATGAAAATGTTTTTGTATTATATGTCTTAATGTTTTATCGTCTTGTACATTACCATCTCTTTGTTGCCATCTTATACCTTCAAAAGGCACACCAAAGTAATGACTCAACATTACACCAGGAATAAATCCGCCTCTGCCAGGTCCTACAATTACCTCTGGTTTAAACCCATCAACAACCATTTGCTGAACGATACTGCTAAGATCTTTTTCTAAATCTTCAAATGTGTAATGTAACTTATCTATCAAAATTATTTCCTATTGTTTTCCCATTCAAATGCATGTTTGCAAATATCTTCTAAAGTATACTGTGGTTCCCAGCCTAATAGTTCTTTTGCTTTATCAACTCCTGCATATGTTATAGCAGGGTCACCTGCTCTTCTAGTGCCTATATCTGTTTTTAATTTAACATTGTTAATATCTTCAAATGTTTTTATAACCTCTAATATACTATTACTATCTCCTCTACCAATATTAAAAGATGTACTTTTACCTCCATCTAAGAGATAATTCATTGCGAACAAATGTGCAGATGCAATATCAGAAACATGTGTATAGTCTCTCTGACATGTACCGTCTGCTGTTTCGTAGTCGTTTCCGTTTATTGTGAATACCTCATCATTTAAGACCTTTCTACATAAGATAGGTATAATATGACTAGCAGGATCTTGTACATATCCATGCTCTCCTTCAGGGTCTGCACCAGCGGCATTAAAATATCTTAATGCAGTAAATGTAATATCATGTGCATTAGAGTAATCTTTTAAAATAGTTTCAACCATTGCTTTAGTTCTTCCATATGGTGAGACTGGGTTCATTGATAACTCTTCAGTTGTAGGGAACACTAATACATCGCCATAAACACTACTAGAACTACTATATATAAAATGTTTTACATTTGTTTCTACACAGGCATTTAATAAATCAATAGTATTTGCAACATTGTTCTTATAAAAAATATTAGGTTCTGATACACTTCTGCCTACTTCATGATCAGCCGCTAAATGTATAACAGCATCAGGCTTTGTAAGTTCTAATACACCTT
>JACKZZ010001901.1_pt1 | contig 34093 bp, 36 predicted proteins | sample 8027871 | NCBI WGS metagenome assembly JACKZZ01 (sample SAMN15724774, study PRJNA655200) | protist metagenome | isolation source: fluorescence activated cell sorting (FACS) single amplified genomes of... | place: USA: West Boothbay Harbor, Gulf of Maine | collected 2000-07-19
TTCAATTTTTCGTATCAAAAACGAATGCCTTACCATTTGGCCATATCCCAATAACATACATAGTATGCTTTATATATTTTTATTCCAGCCGCACGTTCCCGTACGACTACCTTGTTACGACTTCATCCCAGTTATGAATTTTATAATAATCCACAATACCGTAAATTAACCATCAAAGATTAAAAAAGCGTTTAATATTAACGTACAGTATAAAAAGATTTCAAATAAAACTCACTCCCGGCATGTGACGGGCGGTGTGTACAAGGTCTAAGTACAAATTCACCGTAGCATGCTGATCTACGATTACTTGTGATTCCACCTTCATGTAGGCGAGTTGCAGCCTACAATCCGAACACGATAATTTTTAAAGATTGACTAAAAATTTCTTTTTTGTATAACTTTTTGTAATTACCATTGTAGCACGTGTGTAGCCCAATTCATAAGGGCCATAAGGGCTTGACGTCATTCTCACCTTCCTCTAGTTTATCACTAGCTGTATCTTAAAAGTGGTTCTTTGATCATTTCTGATAAAGTTACCAATATAAGAAAAGAGTTGCGCTCGTTAAAGGACTGAACCAAACACCTCACGGCACGAGCTGACGACAGCCATGCAACACCTGTATAATTAGATTTATTCAGATATTAAATATGAAATTAAAAATTATTGAAGTAAAACAATAAATAAATTATATTCAAGAATTGGTAAGGTTTTGCGCGTATTATCGCATTAAACCACATGCTCCACCACTTGTGTAGACCCCCGTCAATTCCTTTGGGTTCCAATCTTGCGATCGTACTTCCCAGGCGGAGTGCTTAACGTGTTAACTTTACATCAGAAAAAACTCCCAATATTAGCACTCATCTTTGACAGCATAGACTACCAGGGTATCTAATCCTGTTTGCTCCCTATGCTTTCGTTCCTCAGCGTCAGTAAATAGTCCAGATAACCGCTTTCGCCACTGGCATTCCTTCATAAATAATTGGATTTTACCCCTATGTATGAAATTCTGTTATCCTCTACTATACTCAAGTAAAAGAGTATTACACGCAGACCTAAGTATAAACCTAGGATTTAACATGTAACAACAAATACCGCCTACGAACTCTTTACGCCCAATCATTCCGGATAACGCTCGCCCCTTTCGTATTACCGCGGCTGCTGGCACGAAATTAGCCGGGGCTTCTTCTCTAAATAAAGTCACAATCCTACTTAGCGAAAGAATTTTACAACCGATCTATAAACTTAAAAAGCTTATAAACCTTTTTTGCTTTCCTCATTCACGCAGTATTACTGGATCACGCTTTCGCGCATTGTCCAAAATTCCTCACTGCTGGCTAAAAGCCTGGGCCTTATCTCAGTCCCAGTGTGGCTGATCGTCCTCTCAGACCAGCTAAGGATCATCAGCTTGGTAAGCCATTACCTTACCAACAACTTAATCCTATACAAGCTCATCTTAAAGCAGTATTTTACTTTTATTGAAGTTATCACTGCGTAGCATTCTTAAAAAAATATGATTATTTCAAACTTTAAGGTAGATTCTTGTACATTACTCACCTGTACGCCATGTTTTAAAAACATTCGACTAGCATGTGTCAAGTATACTGCAAGCGTTCATCCTGAGCCAGGATCAAACTCACTTTTTTAACAATTTTATATAAAATAAAATTTGAAAATTTTATCACTTATTGCTGGAGTCGAACCAGCTTTAAAATTAAAATTTTAACCTAAGCAGAATATCTGCTAAATAAGTAAAACAGTAAAGAATTAATTCTTACTGTAATGTTTAATTATAAAGATAAAAAAGAGTTTAAAGTATTAACCGCACTTGAAGTGGTTTTGTTCTCTTTAATATAAGTCATAATTAGTTTTTGACGGATTTTAAACATTGCCGCAAATTTGGTTAAATAAAAATGTAAACCAAAGAAGTAAAAAAAATAAAATCCAGCCAAAGTCCAAAAAATTTGTCCTGAAAAAGAATAAAAATCGAATTGAGGCATAAATATATTATAGTAGTTTAAAAAAATTTAGACTAACCTTTAAGGACAACTATTTGATCCATTGAAATACTACCTCTTAATCGGTAATAAATAATGATAATAGCTAGCCCCACTGCGGATTCTGCTGCCGCAACAGTTAAAATAAATAAAGAGAATAGTTGACCGTATAAATCATCAAAATATACTGAAAAAATAATAAAGTTCAAATTTAAACTTAATAAAACAAGCTCAACACTCATTAAAATAATCAAAATATTTCTACGATTCATTACAATACCAACTAAACCCAAAATAAATAAAAGAACATTTGTTGTTAATTGTGCTAAAAACATAAATTTATGTAATTTGTTTGTTTTTTTTATGAAAAATTAGTACTTATAAACTAAAAATCTTACAATTCTTTCATTTTAAGCCTATCAACGTAGTAGTCTGCTACGATTCTTAAAAACTTGTTTTAGGGTGGGTTTCTTGCTTATATGCATTCAGCAGTTATCCCTTACAAACTTAGCTACTCGGCGCTGCTTCTGATGAAACAACCGAAACACCAGGGGTTTGCGTAATTCGGTCCTCTCGTACTAGAATTAAAGCCCTTCAGTTTTCTACATTTGCAGCAGATAGGGACCGAACTGTCTCACGACGTTCTAAACCCAGCTCACGTACCACTTTAATCGGCGAACAGCCGAACCCTTGGAACCTGCTTCAGCTCCAGGATGTGATGAGCCGACATCGAGGTGCCAAACGGTCTCGTCGATATGGACTCTCAGAAACCATCAGCCTGTTATCCCCGGCGTACCTTTTATCCGTTGAGCGATGGTCTTTCCACGCAGAACCACCGGATCACTATGGCCGACTTTCATCTCTGTTCGATTCGTCAATCTTACAGTCAAGCAAACATATGCCATTACGCTCTAAAATAAAATATTATTTGAGTTTGCCTTTGCACACCTCCGTTACTCTTTAGGAGGTGACCGCCCCAGTCAAACTACCTCTCATAGGCTGTCTTATAAAAAATAATTAAGTAGAATCAAATAATCAGGGTGGTATTTCACTGTTGCAAAATGCTCCCACCTATTCTACACAAAAAATTTGAGTCTACAACCTAAAATCATAGTAAAGGTGCACGGGGTCTTTCCGTCTAACTGCAAATAGCCCGCATCTTCACGGGCATTTCAATTTCACCAAGTCTACGTTGGAGACAGCGAAGAAGTCGTTACACCATTCATGCAGGTCGGAACTTACCCGACAAGGAATTTCGCTACCTTTGGACCGTCAGAGTTACAGCCGCCGTTTACTGGGGCTTAATTTCAATGCCTTAGCATATCCACGTTACCTAGCAGCACCGGGCAGGTGTCAGTCCCTATACATCTTCTTTCGAATTAGCAGAGACTTGTGTTTTTAATAAACAGTCGCTTCTTCCTCTTTAGTGTCAACGTTAAAAGGTTGCCCTCTTAACGTCACTCTTTCTTCCGAAGTTACAGAGCAAATTTGCCGAGTTCCTTCAACGTAGTTGTCTTGAACGCCTTAGTATATTCTACCTATCTACCTGTGTCGGTTTAGGGTACGGTTTTAGTTCCAAATACTGTTTCCAGAGAGCTTTTAAATACTACAACAAATCAATAAGCTGTAATATCATTTAAACTCTGTCATACTTGAATTTCCTATTAGCTTATACATTTGTAATTTGCCTTAAGGACCGCTTAACATCCGATTCCATTAAACGTTGAATCGGAAACCTTAGATTTACGGCGACAATGATTAAACATTGTTTTAGCTACTAATACCAATATGCTCGCTTCTGATGCCTCCAATTAATCTAACGACTAACCTTCATAAGCTTACAGAACGTTCTGCTACCATAAATTTATCGATTCGGATATTATTTTTAGTCTCTATACATTTTCGAAGCAAAAGAACTTGATCAATGAGCTGTTACGCTTTCTTAAAAAGATGGCTGCTTCCAAGCCTACTTTATGATTGTCTTAATTCTTTTACAATCTTATCACTTAAATAATAATTGAAGTCCTTATCGGATAATCTGGGCTGTTTCCCTCTTGACTATAAACCTTAGCGCCTATAGTCTGACTCCACAAAATATCAAAGACATATTCGAAGTTTTTTAAGATTAAGTAAGATTGAAAATCCCCCGTATCCTAAAAGTGCTCTACCCTATCTTGACTAATTTGCAGGCTATACTTAAATATATTTCGCAGAAAACCGGCTATACCTGAGTTTGATTAGCCTTTCACTCCTAACCACAAGTCATCCCAGTCTTTTTCAACAGACACGGGTTCGGTCCTCCAGCTCATATTTCTATAAAACTTTCAACCTGCTCATGGTTAGATCACTCAGCTTCGGGTCTTATATTTATAACTATTCTAAGCTTTTTAAAACTTGATTTATCTACGCCTACAATTTAATTAAGCTTGCTATAAATATAAACTTATTGGTCCATTATGCAAAAGGTACGCTGTCACTCGTAAAGAGCTCCAACAGATTGTCTGCACTGAATTTTAGGTTCTTTTAACTCTAAAAAAGTTCTATTTCACCTTTCCCTCACGGTACTTGTTCACTATCGGTTATTTAAGATTATTTAGGCTCGAGGGTAGATCCCCGAAAATATCAACAAATTTAACATAATCCGTTGTCATTTTAATTATACTTGTAAACTCTACAGGACTTAAACCTTCTATGGATGATTCGAGTTCATTATTTATAATTATCGCCTAAAATCGCATTCGCTCGCCACTACTAACGACATTTCGTTTGATTTTTTTCTAGGGTTACTAGAATGTTTTACTTCACCCCGTTAAATATTTCTAAAAAATGAATTTTTTCTATAGTAATTAGATTTCAATAAATTTTTCAAACCTACTTATTGCAATACACAACTAAATTTTTCTTAAATACCTAGGCAGCCGTTCAGTGCATTATTTATAAATTTAAACTATGTTTCCCGCTTACGCAGTATCTGATAGTTTTTTAAGAGATAACCGTTGAGTTCTTATTAGAGATCACGTGAATTCTTAAAATAATTTTTTAGAATATTTAAATATTAAAAGGAATTAACCCTAAAAAATATTTAAATTATTAAGTTTACATATTTTGTATAAATTAATGTAAATTAACTGCATCATTTAGATAGATACAAGTAAGAACACTAAATACAAATGCTTGAATTAAACCAACAGCTAACTCTAAACCAAATAAAGGTAATAGAATTAAAAGAGGAACGTAATGCATTAAAAATAAAATACCGGTACATCCCATAAGGCTCCAAGCGAATCCTGCGATAACTTTTAATAAGGTATGACCCGCCATCATATTAGCGAAAAGTCGAATACCTAAACTAATAGGTCTAAACACATATGAAATAATTTCAATTGGGACTAAAAGTAACCCTAAAATTAAAGAAGTTCCAGAAGGAAAGAATAATGAAAAAAATTCTAACCCATGAATACGGACACAAATGATGTTAATACCTAAAAAGATTGCTATAGCTAATGCAAAAGTAACAATTAAATGACTTGTTAAAGTAAAACTATAAGGAACAAGACCAATTAAATTTAAATTTGCTACGTAGAAAAAAACAGAAAATACTAAAGGAAAAAATAATTGTCCTTTTTTACCTGAAATGTTGTCACTAATCATAGAAAGAACCATTTTATAGATAATTTCTATAATAACTTGCCATCTGTGAGGAACAACATATAAAGTAGCATCGGTTTGTTTAAACGAACTATAAAAAAAAGTTGATACGAAGAAAAAAATTAAAAATAATATAACAGCCTCATTAGTAATACTGAAATCTAAACCTCCTAAATAAAAAGAAATAACAGGTAAAATTTCAAATTGCTCTAATGGACTTGAAAGTAATGTAATATTTTTCATAAATTAATAAATTAAACTAAGAACCCCACCAATAGATAGTTAGGAATAGAAAAAGCCATACAACATCGACAAAATGCCAATACCATGCAGCAGCTTCAAAACCAAAGTGGTGTTCTCTTGTAAAATGGTTTAGATATAATCTAGCTAGACATACTCCAATGAAGCATGTTCCTATAAAAACATGTAAACCATGAAATCCAGTTGCTAAAAAGAAAGTAGATCCAAAAACACTATCTGATAACGAAAAAGGGGAAGTTATGTACTCGAATACTTGTAAAGCGGTAAAAATTACTGCTAAAATCAAAGTATATACTAAAGCCATACTAGCATTAGTTTTTGAACCCCAAACAATTGCGTGGTGAGCCCAAGTACAAGTTGCTCCTGAAGTTAAAAGAATCACTGTATTTAATAAAGGTACTTTCCATGGATCTAGAATAGTCATAAATGCTGGGGGCCAAACACCTCCAATAGCTACACTAGGGTTAAAGCTTGAATGGAAAAATGCCCAGAAAAATGCAAAAAAGAACATAATTTCTGAAACAATAAATAGAATCATTCCCATACGAAGACCATCTTGAACAACAGCAGTGTGCTGCCCTTCAATGGTTCCTTCACGAATAATGTCGCGCCACCACACATACATGATAAGTAAACACATACAAAACCCGTATCTCCATAAGAAGACACCACCAACATATCCATGCATATATAACACTCCACCAAAAGTTAGCATTAATGCAGAAAAAGCTGCAATTAATGGCCATGGACTTGGGTCTACTAAATGAAACCCATGTCTTTGATTATTGCGAATTATTGCCATAAATTAAAAAAGATAAATTTATAGATCTTAAATCTATTTAGGCCCAAGTAGATTTGAACTACTGGCTTTACGCTTATCAGGCGTACACTCTAACCTCTGAGTTATGAGCCTCTAATAATGAAACGGTAAAATTGAGTTGTTAAACGTGCTAAAAAGCGTCTTTTTAAGAAAATTTGACCCTTTGAGTTAAAAAGGATCTCTTTTCCAAAAATAGGTTTATTATTATTTTTACTCATAAAATTTATTTTAAAAATTTACCATCTAAAATGAATATTAGATCTGTTAGAAAGAACTTGCGAAATATTCGAAGTTTTTATTTCTAAAGATTTTGAACTAGAAGAAGAAATTGTTTGATTTATTTCAGAAAATAATTTATCAGCAAAAGAAATCTTTCTTTTATCTTCTTTTATTGCTTGAATTAACCATTTAATTATCAAATAAGTAGAACGCTTATGCGATATTGGGAATGGAACTAGATGAAATCCTCTTCTTACTCTTATTTTTTTAACTTCAACAAAACTATTTAATTTTGAAAAAAGTTTTGATAAAATAGAATTAAAAGACAATCCAGTTTCTTTTGAGACTTTGTCGAAGGCCTCATTAACAATTTTAGTTGCTTTAACTTTGTTACCTTTTTTAGTAAAAAAACTTATAATTTTGTTATAAAGATTTTTATTCTTAGTACTTAAATATTTTTTTGACATACGTTATTTGTGAATAATTTTTAATTATTTAGCATTTTTTTTCGCACCATATTTAGAACGAGCTTGTTTTCTATTTTTAACTCCTTGCAAATCATACTTTCCTCTAATTAAATGATATTTACACCCGGGTAAATCTGGGACACGACCACCTTTCATTAATACAACTGAGTATTCTTGAATATTGTGACCTTCACCGGGTATATATGCTTCAATTTTTTTACCATTAGATAGTTTTAATCTTGCAACTTTACGAAGAGCCGAATTAGGCTTCTTCGGGGTACGGTTAAAAATTTTTATACAAACTCCTTTTCTTTGAGGATTTTGCGACAACGCAGGAGTCTTAGATTTAAAAATCTTTTTTTTCCTTTGTTTTTTTACACACAATTGATTGATTGTAGCCATAAATATCTGTTTAGTTAAACTCCCCAGGTAGGATTTGAACCTACGACCTAATGGTTAACAGCCATTCGCTCTGCCACTAAGCTACTGAAGATTTTGAATTAATAAATGGTATTTGAAGATATAGAAGAGACCTTCAAATATTTAGAAAAACTTAAAGCCATCGGCACAGAGCCAAAGACACGTGAACCAATGGGTTTGTATTGATTATTTAGTAAAACAACAGAATTTTCTAGAAAACTTAAGGTTTTTCCAGAAAAATCTTTTTTTTTGCTTTTTGTACGCACTACTAAAGCTTTAACGACGTCTCCTTTTTTTACTTTCGAAGTAGATTTTCTTTTACTTCTCAGAGATTTTACTGAAACAACAATAACATCACCTACGAAAGAGTATCTTCTACGGTAACCAGTAGATACTTTTATGCAGCAAACATCTTTAGCTCCCGAATTATCGATTACATTTAAATAAGTTCCTGATTGAATCATAATTTTAAATATTCAAATTTTTATACGTACAAAATTTTACCAAACTGCTTTAGAATATCCAGGGATAACTCCAAATTGCATTAATTCGCGCATCAGAGTTCTAGAAATTCCGTATGGGCGCAGAACACCCCTTCCTCTGTTATTTAAAACACATCTGTTTGTCATACGTGTTTTAGATTTGTTTTTTATTTTGTTTTTGTTTTTTAGAAAAGAAATTACAACAGAAGGTTTAGTTTCTTTTTTATTCATTAAAGAAACAAATAAAAATTTTTTTACATTCTTTATTTTTTCAACTTTCTTTATTGAATTTCTAATTTTTAAATCCTTAATTTTTGAAGATAACATAACTATAAACTATTCCCATTCTAGGGCACCAACTTCCCAAGCATAGATATAACCTGCAATAAGTTCAACTACAAAGTCAATCATACCCCACAGACCATCACTGCTTAAAAAGCTTAAGGAGATACACCAAGGGAAAAAATAAACAGCTTCTAAATCAAAAATAATGAAAAGGATAGCTACTAAATAAAAACGAACATCAAAAACATTTCTTGCATCTTCGTATGGATCAAATCCACACTCGTAAGCAGAAACTTTTTCGACATCAGGGTTATAAGTACTTAAACGGAATGATAAGAATAATATCAAACTCGCTAAAAAAATACTAAAAACAAGTAAAATTAAAATTTTACTGAATTCTTGATAAAATAGAGTCATAAATAAATATATTTTATAGTTTTTTTGCAAAGATAGGATTTGAACCTATGTCCTCCGGATTATGAGCCCGGCAAGCTACCTGACTGCTCTACTTTACATGCGAGTAATATAAATATTACTCTATAATGCTTAACAAAAGTCGATTAAAATTTTTACTAAATTCTAAACCAAACACATTGTAAAATGCATTTTTTAAGACCAAATATTCTTAGCTTTTACACGAGTACCACTAGTTAAAGTTACGTAAACAATATAAAAAAAGAATAATGCTGAAAATGCTGAAATATATGATCCGAACGATGCTACTGCATTCCAACCAGCATATGCATCTGGGTAATCTGGAATTCTACGAGGCATACCCGCTAATCCTAAAAAGTGCATTGGAAAAAAGGTTAAATTAACTCCTAAGAAGAACATCCAAAAGTGAATTTGACCTAAAACTTCTGGATATTGCAATCCAGTAATTTTTGCGATCCAATAATACCACCCAGCAAAAATAGCAAATACCGCTCCCATAGACAGAACGTAATGGAAGTGAGCAACAACATAGTAAGTATCATGCATAACTGCACTCAACCCAGAATTAGCTAAAATTACACCAGTTAAACCCCCTACAGTAAATAAGAAAATAAACCCTAAAGTAAATAACATTGGAGTATTTAAGCGAAGAGATCCTCCCCACATAGTAGCTAACCAACTAAAAATTTTAATACCGGTAGGAACCGCAATAATCATTGTAGCTGCAGTAAAATATGCTCTGGTGTCAACATCTAAACCTACGGTATACATGTGATGTGCCCAAACAACGAATCCTAAAACTCCAATAGATACCATTGCGTAAACCATTCCTAAATAACCGAATACCGGTTTTTTAGAAAAAGTAGAAACAATTTGACTAACCATTCCGAATCCGGGAAGAATTAAAATATAAACTTCTGGATGTCCAAAAAACCAAAATAAATGTTGGTATAAAATTGGATCTCCTCCTCCAGCAGGATCAAAAAAGGTTGTATTAAAATTTCTATCAGTTAATAGCATAGTAATAGCACCTGCAAGTACTGGTAAAGATAATAACAGTAAGAATGAAGTGATTAAAATAGACCAAACATATAGAGGTAATCTATGCATAGTCATCCCAGGAGCTCTCATATTAAAAATGGTAGTAATAAAATTAATAGCACCTAAAATAGAAGCTGCTCCAGATAAGTGAAGACTAAAAATTGCTAAATCAACAGAAGGACCAGAGTGTGCCTGAACACTACTTAATGGTGGATATACGGTCCAACCAGTACCTGCTCCAGCCTCTACTAAAGTTGATGCAACAATTAAGAATAGCGATGGTGGTAATAACCAGAAACTAATATTGTTCATACGAGGGAATGCCATATCTGGCGCTCCAATCATTAAAGGAACAAAAATATTTCCAAAACCTCCAATTAAAGTAGGCATAACCATGAAAAAAATCATTAAGATTGCGTGTCCGGTTACTAAAACATTATAAAGTTGGTGGTTTCCCGCTAAGATTTGACTACCAGGTTGTGATAATTCCATACGAATTAAAATAGACATAGTAGTTCCAAGAACACCTGAAAAAGCACCAAATAATAGGTATAAAATTCCAATATCCTTGTGGTTGGTTGAGAATAACCAACGAGCTGAAAAATAATATAAGTTATTTAACATTAACTTATAAAAAATTTTTTCAAAAACAAAAAACAAATATAAAAATCGAGATAAAATCGAGAAAGACGGGATTTGAACCCGCGGCATTTAGCGTGACAGGCTAACACTCTAACCACTGAGCTACTTTCTCTTTTTGAATACTTTATTAATGAATGGGCAACAGCGGATTCGAACCACTAACTTCCTCCTTGTAAGGGAGATGCTCTACCGTTGAACTAGTCACCCAATCATTAACAAATTATTTAAAAAAAGCTAGAAAATTATCAGAACGTGACAATTGTCTAGCCACTAATTCATTTCTTCTCTGACTACTAAAATTTAAAGTTAAAACGATTGCTCCAACCATAGCAACAAGAAGAATAAGACCTGCAAGTAAAAAACAAACCAGGTAATAATTATAAAGACTTTGGCCTAAAACATCGATACTTGTTAAGTTATCTAAATAATTATTGAAGTTGTAAGGTAAATTTGTAGTCCAAAAAGTTGAATTTGAAAATACCTTTTCTAATACTAAAAATGTTTGTAGCATTAAAATTAATCCCCCTAAAGACAAAAAAGGCAGATAAAAAGCAGTATTCGAAGAATATACTTTTACATTTAGCATCATTACCACGAATAAAAATAAGATAGCAATGGCACCTACATAAATTATAATGAATACTAGCCCTAAAAACTCTGCATTAAATAAAAATAAGATACCCGAAGCATTACAAAAAGCTAAAATTAAAAAAAGCACTGAATGTACAGGATTCTGAGATATTAAAACGAATAAGCTACTTAACAATAAAATAGTTATAAAAAAATAGTGTAAAGAAATCATAATACTTTTATAAATATAAAATCGGAATGATGTGATTTGAACACATGACCTTCTATTCCCAAAACAGACACGCTACCAGCTGCGCTACATTCCGGAATGTTTCTTAGCGAAAGCGGGACTCGAACCCACAACATACGGATTATGATTCCGCCACTCTACCAATTGAGTTATATCGCTAAATAATTAATTGTTTACAATTTTGGAGATAATCGGATTTGAACCGATAACTTTATGCATGCAAAGCATACACTCTACCAATTGAGTTATATCCCCAAATAAATATAATTGCGGGCAATGAGATTCGAACTCATACAATCTGCTTGGAAGGCAGAGAATCTACCATTAATCTATACCCGCATTGTAATTATTTTAATTTATAAATGTCGAAATAATCGGTTATTAATAAATTTAAATCGTCCAAAGTTAAATCTTTTAAATCCTTTAAAACTATTAATGTTTTTGTGTAATAATCAATTTCAACAAAAGAATAAAATAACTCATTATTTAAAAAATTATTAAAAAAAGTTGAAAATTCTAAATTTTCATGTACCTTTGATAAATTAAACGAAACGATATCACCCTTCTTTAAAAAAAAGTTTCCAGAAATTTGTTTACCATTTACTAGAATAAATCCGTTGCTTATAAACTGTCTCGCCTGGTATGAACTAGAAAAAAGATGAAATCTACTTAGCAAAATGTCCACACGATACAAAGGTTTTACTAAATAATGTAATAATAAATCTTTTGTAATTTTTTTTGAAGATGGTTTAATACTCTTTTGAAATGACGATAGTTTAATTGACGAATCAAAACTATTCACCAAAAAACGCTTTAATAGTACTTCATCCCTAAAATAATCAGTAGTTTTTTCCCAACTTTTATTTGGAGATTTTTTTATTAAAGGGTTCACAAAAAAATCAGAAGATTTTTTTAAAGAATCCAACCTTTTTTGAAAAAATTTCCACTTAGGCCTTTGAAATTTTGAAATTCTCGAAGGAATGTAAGGAGAAAGTTCTCTGATTTTTGAATATTTTTTATATTTTTTTACCTGACGCATTCGCTTTTTATTTTTTATTTAATGTTAATTCAATCAAAATGATAAAGAATATAAATTTTTTAAAATCATCTAGATTATTGAAAATTTTATAAGCACCCCAATTGTTTTGCTCAAATTTAGTATTGATTTTATTTATAAGAAAAATATTTTTATCAAATAATTTTTTTAGTAGCAATGAATTATTATTTATTTGATCAAATAAGATTAAGATCTGATCTTCTATTTTAGTCTTTTGAATATTAATAGAATCTTTAATTGAAAAATTAAAGTTTTTATCTTTAAAGAAAGATTCAACAATTTTAATAAACTGTTTATTCTTAACTACAATATGAAAGATTTTTTCATCTTTCTTTTCCAAGAATTGTAATAATCGTACAAATTGTTTCACAGTTTTTAAAGTTTCAACAGAATCTAAATAACTTATTTCAGAATTATTTAAAACCGAAGTAGATTTTAAAGAACGTAAATTTTTGTTTACTTTTTTATTCAAAAATAAAAAATCAGAATCTATGAGACCTTTTAAAAGTAAAGTATTATCCTTTTTTGATTTTATCATATGTTATGTTTTTTTAATTTCTTTCAAAACTCTAATTTCATTTTTGTACCAAAACCCTTTCCCTTTATAAGCGTCCGGAAATTTTAAAGATCGAACTTTTCTAGCAAAATTTCCGACAGCAACGGGATCAAAACCCTCAAAAGTTAAAATATTTTTATTTATAGATACACTAACCTCATGTTTAGGAATACCTATTTTTATTAAACAGCTAAATCCTAGTTTCAATTCTAAAAAAGAAGAATCCTTAGATAAATCTGCTTTAAACCCCAAACCTTTTAAAACTAATTGCTTTTTAAATGGTTTTTCTAAATTTTTCAACCAGTTAGATAGAAAATGAGAAAACCTATTTAGCAAAGCAGAACCAGAATCTTTTTGGCAGGTTAAAATTAAAGTGGTATCTTTTTTAGAGATATTTATGCCTTCCGGTATTGAAACATACATTTTTTTGTAAGAAGGTATATCTAATAATAATAATCTTGAGTCGTTTAAAGTAACGAAAAGAAAATTAATATCTATTGGTAAGTTTATTTTTTTAATTAACATTTAAATTTGAATATTATTATACAATAAAAAGAAGAGTTCCTCCTATTTTATTTTTTTTGCAATCTAAACCTGTAAAAAACCCCTGGTTTGTCGATAAAAAAAGAACGTTTTTTCTGTCTTGAATTTTAGAAATATCTCTTAAAGTCAAATATTTACTGCACGAAGGGGTTGATATTATTTTTAAGGAATTAAAAATTGGTTTATTGTAGAAATATCTTAAAAATATAGTTGTGTTAAATTGTTTTTCGTACTTTAATTGAGTAATAGAATCAACATTAAAAGACTGTATAAAACCTTCCCTGTAAAGAAGTTTTAAAAGTTCTAAACAAGATGCGTTGCATTTAAAATTAATAGCCTCCTTTTTTACTGAAGATGCGTTTTTTAATTTTAACAAAAGTTTGATTAGATTTGTATTCATAAATTATTTAAAATTAATATTTTTTAACGTGTTGAAACTTTGTCTTTAAATATTAAACAATTTCATCCTAAAATTTTAAGTGTACTGGGATTTGAACCCAGGACCCTTGGATTAAAAGTCCATTGCTCTGCCACTGAGCTATACACTTCAAATATATATTAATACCGAAGAGGGGATTTGAACCCCTACTTCTTTAGAAATTAGAACCTAAACCTAACGTGTCTACCAGATTCCACCACTTCGGTTAATATAAAAATTAAGTATAAAATTTTTGTCTCTAAGTATTTAACAATGTTAAGATAAAAATTATTTAATTACTATATATATATAATACTATAATAATGTATCTATAAATAATACATATACTTAGAATAATATCATAATATATGTTATATAATATATATTATAATACATTAATATATATTATATTAAAACATCTAAATATTTTTAGAGTAAAAATGTCAAACATATAGAGCAAAATTTTAGAATTTAAATAAAAGCTACCTTAGCTCAATGGCTAGAGCAACAGCCTTCTAAGCTGCAGGTTACAGGTTCGAATCCTGTAGGTTGCATAAAAATTTAAAAAATTCTTTGTCCGAATAGCTCAGTGGTAGAGCAATGGACTGAAAATCCATGTGTCGGTGGTTCAAATCCACCTTTGGACAAAATTGTATTTATAAAACGTTTTATTTATATAAAAATGTCAAATTTTTTGTTATGAAATTAATAAAATTAAAACCTGTTACAGGAGGAACAAGACATCAATTGAATATTCAAAAGAGTCTATTATCTAAAAGCAATAAAATTTTAAAGAAATTTGCAGTAGGTGTAAAAGAAAATGCTGGTAAAAGTTCAATAAACGGAAGAACAACTGTGTGGCACAAAGGTGGTGGTTGTAAGTCAAAGCTTAGAGAAATAAAATTTCTTAAAGAATCTTCAAACAGCATCGTTGTATGTACTATGTATGATCCTAGAAGAACTTCATTCATTTCTTTAAATTTTGATTTTAAAACTAAAATGTTTTTTCAAAGTTTATCTACAACTAATGTTTACTCAGGTTCGGTTACTTCATTTAATGATTATCAAACAGATTTATTTCTTGGTGATAGAACTACTATTGATAGTATACCTCCTGGTTCAATTGTGCATTCTTTAACTGTGGATTCAGGAAAATTAAAGGCTACTTTTGCTCGTTCAGCTGGTACCTTTTGTCAGATTATACAGAAACAAGTGGATTCTTGTAAAGTAAAATTGCCTTCTGGTTCAATAATATCTATTCCTATAGACTCTATTGCAACTTTAGGATCTATTTCAAACTCCCAGCAGAATCAAGTTGTACTCGGTAAAGCTGGTAGAAATAGGTTAAAAGGAATTAGACCTACAGTTAGAGGTGTCGCTATGAACCCAGTAGATCACCCTCACGGGGGAAGAACAAATGGTGGTAGACCTTCGGTTACTCCATGGGGTAAACCTACTAAAGGTAAACCTACTGTAAAAAAGAAAAAATAATCACTTATGACACGTTCAGTTTGGAAAGGTCCTTTTGTAACTTCATCAATTTTAAAGAAGTTTGAAAGGAAAAAAATAAAAAACCTAAAAATTTGGTCTAGAAATTCTGTTGTGCCTGAATTTTTAATTGGGCAGACCGTTTCTGTACATAATGGTAAGGAGTTTAAAAACGTAATAATTACAAGAGAAAAAGTTGGTTTTAAATTTGGAGAATTTTCAATGACAAGAAAATATAACAGTAAAAAAAAATCTTCTAACAAAAAAAAATAAGAAAATATGGGTCAAAAATCTAATTTAATTACACTTCAAAAAAATAAAAAAAGTTTAAATCTTCTAACCCAAAACCCAAAACTTTTTTTAAAAGGTTTTACATTTATTAACCATTTTGAAAGAATGTTGAACAAAAAGAACCTTATTGTGGATAACAAAGAGTTAAACTTCGAATCTAATAAGTTATTTTTAAACTTCTCCGTTTTCTTTTCATCTACCAAAACTTTGTTTTATAGAAAGAAAGGGATGTCTGTTAAGAAAAATTCTTTTTTAGAAACGGAGGCTCTAAAGAAGCTGTTATTTAAGCAGTTTAGCAGTTTGAACAATAACGTTGTTTCACTTTCTTTGATAAATTTAAACAACCATTTAGATAAAAACTCTTTAAGTTTGTTTTACAAAAATTTTAAAAGGTTCATCGGTGTGTTATTTAGTAGACGTTTTAACTTGTTTATTGATTTTTTAAAAATAAACTCTTTATTTTTACACTCAAAAATTTCTACCAAGATGTTTTTAGGTCTTTTAGGTCAAATTTTTAAAATTCTGCCTAAATCTAAACATGGACGTTTTTTAGTGTTTTTAAAATTACTTTTTAAAAATTTATTACTTGCTTCAAAAGATTTTAATAAAAAAAATTTAAAATCAATTTTAGGTATAAAACTTATTATAAGTGGTAAAATAAAAGGCAAACCTCGTTCTAGTGTTAGCTGTATTCAAGTTGGTTCCGTCCCATCGCAAAGTTTGATGAAAGACATTAGTTTTTCAAAGATACATGTATATACTTTGTATGGGGCTTTTGGTTTTAAAATTTGGGTTCACAAAAAATAAAAAAAGATTATGTTATTATCTCCAAGAAAATTTAAATATAGGAAACAACAAAAAGGAAAGTCTACAAATAGAGTTTCTGTTACCTCCAAAAATAAAAAAAGGTTGATGTTTGGTTCTGTGGGCCTAAAATCAATGGAACCTGGACGATTAACCGCGAAGCAAATGCAAGCGGTTAGACAAGTTGTTAATAAAAAAATCAAAAAAATCGGTCGATTAAAAATTAATGTCTTTCCTTTTACACCAATTTCTAAAAAACCTGTTGAAGTTAGAATGGGTAAAGGAAAAGGTAATGTAGACCATTGGGTTTTTAAAGTTAAAGCTGGTGTTTCTTTGTATGAAATTGAAACTTCGTACACCTCAATTGCTGTTAGAGCTTTAGAGCTTGGTCAAAGAAGGTTGCCTTTTAAAACCAAAATTATATTTAATTAAAAATTATGATATTAAAAAAAATTTACGCGTCAAATAATAATTCTAAATTAGGAAATATAAATGACAAAAAAGCATTGAGTAAAAATGTTTATAATAAGTTTATAACAAGAAGCCACCTTCTCGGAAACTCTAATTTTAGTGTATTAGATAATAATAATAATTTTTATAATATTTCTACAGAAGATTTAGATAAATTAAACTTTTATTTAAAAAAAGAGTCAATAGGTAGTTCAGTTAATTTAAACTTAGCTGTATATAAAAATAAATTTAACAACTCACTTCAATTTAAATCTTTTAGTTTTAATAATAAATTGAAAACATTTTCTATTGTTAAATCTTTTTATAATCTTTTAGAGGTTGTCACTAATGAATCTTCGAATTCTTTAATTTTTTTAAACCCTGTGAAAGGTGGATTTAATTGTTATTCTTCTGGAGTTGTTGGTTTTCTTCCAAGAAAACAAGGAGATTATTTGATTTCTTTAACTTTGAATTCATTAAAAAATGAAGAAAATAAAATTTCTGTTTTTAGTAATCTTAATTATTTTTTAAGCAAAAATTCGTTTGTAAAAACTTTATTTGGTATAAAATTACCACACTGGTGGGGGCGTACAGGAGCTTATTTTTATTTTTCTGATAAAAATTTTGTTACCAGGTTAAGTTTTATATTTTTATCTCAAAAAGTTTTTAATCTTAGCAAACCTTCTAAAAAAAATTAATTCAAATATGAAATTAAATAAAATAAAAACATCTTTATCATTAGCTTCTTTAAGAAAGTTAAAGCAAGATTTTGAGTTTTTTACAATAGAAACAAAATCTTCAAATAAAAAGTCGGAAAATGTAGCTGTCAGTAAAACTTTAACAAAAGTTTTAGCAAAGAATACCAATTTATCTAAATATCTTGACTCAAATTTGTTAAAATATCCTTTAACAATCAATTTCTTTACAAATTTAGAAAATTTGTTGAGTCATTTAAAGAATAATTTAGATAAAAAAGAAAATAATATTATTTTTATAAATACAGATAAAGTAGTGTCTAAAGAAAATAATATAAAACAATTATCTTGTATTTCTCCTCCAGATTTATTTAGAAATTTAAATTCCTTCTTTTCACCTACAATATTAGTTTTGAAATGCTTGCAAATATCCGCGGCAAATAATACCACAAAATCCTAATTCAAAGATTTCTTTTTTGAATTAGAATTTTGTGGTATTATCCGTTTTTTTTAATAACTTTAATACTATACGAATAGAATTAAGAATGCGATCATTAACGCGAATAGAGCAATAGCTTCAGTTAGAGCGAATCCTAAGATTGCAAATCTAAATAAATCATCTTTTAGATTTGGGTTTCTTGAAACTCCAATTACTAATGATGCAAAAATCATTCCGATCCCGATCCCAGCACCTGCTAGTCCGAAAGTTGATAATCCAGCTCCAATTTTTTGTGCAGCTTGTAATAGCATAAAAAAATTTATAGAAATATTTTTGTTTCTACTTTTTTATTTGAATATAATGTTGGGCTTGGCAGGATTTGAACCTACATTTTTACCGTTATGAGCGGTATGTTCTACCATTAAACTACAAGCCCACAACCTACCTATCTTATTTTTATGTACAATATTAGTTTTTTTCAGATTTTAATAGTTATTTTTCTTTTATTTTTAATTTTCGGTGATACTAAAAAGTTTTTCTCGAATATAAAAGACCTGCAAAAATCCTTCTTTAAGAAAGACAAGTAGTTTTAGTCAGGAAGAATGGGACTCGAACCCATAGTTTTGGTTTTGGAGACCAACGCTTTGCCATTAAACTATCCTCCTTGTTTTTAAAAAGTTTTTACACTTACACTTACACTTTTTGGTTTATTAATCAACAGTAACTGTAAGATCTTGTGCTCTATATCACTGTTCAGTTGTATAAGAGTACTATAATATCTTATTTCAAATTGCTCTCTTGCACTTTTGTTTACATGAGGAGACTTTAGTAGTGTTACTCTATTCTTCTTTTTTGGTAGATTTACTATACTAAATTTTACTTTAATTTTACCTAAAATTTTTTGTAAAAAATTTGTATATAAATTTATCGATTCTTTGTGTAACGATTTAATTTTGATTTGATATTTTAATTTCATATATTTTATATGTTTTATTTGAATGAGTTTTTTTTAAGGTTTAAATATATATTTTTTTCCTTTATTTTAACATTTATATGTTTTTTTCACTATAAAGATTCATTAGTAGCTTTAGTAAGTTTTTCATTATTAAATACTTCTGAGCTTTTTGGAAATTTTATATTTACTCACCCTACAGAACTTTTAAAAGTTCAATTTTATATTATAACATTTTTTTCGTCAACCTTTTGTATCCCATATGTTTTATGGAATATTCTAGAATTTGTAAAATCTAGTTTATTCTATTATGAATATAAGGTTTTTAGAAAGACTGTCGTTAATTTTTTTTTATTTCTGTATTTTTCTAATTTTTTAATAAATTTCATACTTTTCCCAAAAATTTGGTGCTTTTTTGAAAATTTTAATTTATCAGGTAATTCTGCAGAACTTTTATACTTTTCATTTGAATTACGTATAGAAGAGTATTTAAAATTCTTAATAGATTTTACATTTGTTGTAAATGCTTTCTTTTTAATATTCTTTTTTTTACTTTTTCTAATTCTAAAGTTTGGGGTAGCAAATTTATTAAAATGGAAGAAACTTTTTATATTATTAAATATAGTGTTTGCAACACTTTTAAGTCCTCCTGACGTTTATAGTCAATTAATAATTTTAACTTTCCTAAGTTTTATTTTAGAAGTCAGTATATTATTTTTTTTATACTTAACTAAAATAAGTAAACATTATTTGGAATTAAAATTAGTAAGGTAACATGTTAAATGATACTAATATAGTAAAAGTAAGCATTAGGTACCCTAACGAAATTGGTAGGAATACTTTCCATCCTAATCCCATCAGTTGATCATATCTATATCTTGGTAAAGCTGCTCTTATCCATACATAAAGTATTACAAAGAAACAAATCTTTAAACCAAACCACACAGATCCCGGAATAAAGCTTAAAGCTGCCATTGGCGGAAGCCAACCTCCGAAAAATAGAATTACATTGATAGCACTCATCATTAACATGTTTGAGTACTCTCCTAAAGAAAATAATGCAAATCCCATAGCAGAATATTCTACGTTATATCCAGAAACAAGCTCGGCTTCGGCTTCAGGTAGATCAAAAGGATGTCTGTTAGTTTCTGCAAGTGCAGATACAAAAAACATTAGAAATAATGGAAAAAAAGGTATTACAAACCAAACATTTTTTTGTGATTCTATAATTGTTTGAAGATTAAATGAACCACAACATACTATAATTGTTACCATTATAAAACCAATAGAAACTTCATAAGAAACCATTTGAGCAGCAGATCTAAGTGCACCTAAAAAAGCATACTTAGAATTACTTGACCACCCAGACATTATAATACCGTATACTCCTAAAGAAGATACTGCAAATAAATATAGTACTCCTACATTTACTTCTGCTAAAACAGAGTATTTGTCATATGGAATTATTGCCCACCCCATTAAACTTATTACAAAAGTAATAATAGGTGAAATAATAAAAATAAATTTATTTGAATTACTAGGGAGTACTGTTTCTTTTACTAGAAGTTTAAATCCATCTGATAAGGGTTGTAATAATCCATACACCCCAACAACATTTGGACCTCTACGTCTTTGAATAGCACCTAATATTTTTCTCTCTGCTAAAGTAAAATATGCAACAGAAATTAATAAAGGAACAACAATTATAAGTATTTTTAGTAAAGTTATTATGATAAACATAAATTAGTTTTAATAAATCTTATAATTTTTTCGGAAAAAAAGGGATTCGAACCCCTGATACACGAAGTGTATGTTGATTTAGCAAACCAATGCTTTAAGCCACTCAGCCATTTTTCCTTTTTTTGAAAATTTATTTAAATATTCTTAATCCTTTTTGTTTCTTCCTTCTTTTTTTAGGAGGCCTACATCCGTTAAAACATTTTTTACCTTTAACATCCAAAATAATATTTTTATCTTTTAGATTAATTGAAATTACTTCTAGAATAGGTTTTTTCATTCTTTTTGGGCCAATAAGAGTAACTAAAAAATGATCGTCTTTAGAATATTTTCTAATATTGTCAAAAAATGATTGTGTTACTATTTTCCCACTGTATCTCAAAGTTTTTTTAGAAGTATTTATACCGCATTTACCCGAAGAAGTTGTATATAAAGTCTTTTGACTTTTTTCATCAACTAATGTACAGAAAATATTGTTCGGTCTAATTTTTATAAAAATTCTTTTAGAAAACTTAGAAAATACATTCTTATTTGAAATTTGTCGGAATGCCGGATTTCCAATGTGACATCTGAACTTAAAAGTTTTACGAACTCTTAAAAAATTCTTGTGTTTTTTGGTTAAATTTAGCTTTAACACTTTTTTGTTTTGATAACGCTTAGTATTATTTTCTTTAAAATTTAAATTTTTGTTTTGTTTTAGCATTTGTATGTGTTCTTTGACCTCTTGATGGGTATTTGAATTTATGTCTTATACCTCTATAAGTTTTAATTTTAAATAAAAATTCAACATTTTCTTTTATAGAATTGGACAGTTTTTTACCGGTATTTTCGGTTTTGAAATTTTTGTTTATTTCTAATTGTTGTTTTGTGTTCAATTTTTTAATGTTTTTTTTAACATTTAAACCACTCTTTTTAAAAGAATTAAAAGCGATTTTTCTATTGATTCCAAAAGTTTCAACAATATTATTTATAATAGGTTTTTGACTCATATTTAAGGCTACAAATTTTTCCTTTAAAAGTTTGGCATTTTTGCCCTAAAAAAATCTTCTTCGTCTAATGGTTAGGACATTGCCCTTTCACGGCGACAATATGGGTTCAATTCCCATAGAGGATATAGATATATCTTTAATTTAAAGATTGTTTTTGTTATATGGACTCTATTATTTTAAAATCTTTTATTCCAGAAATTTTTCTTTCTTTGTCTATTTTATTTCAATTAATATTCAATGCGCGTTTAGTTAATAACTTGAAATTTAATTTTCCTGTTATAGACCAAGAAACTTTCTGGCAAACATCTTTTATTTTATTTTGCGTAATGCTATTACTGTCAAATATGAAAATAGAAGGAATGTTTTCTACCTTTCTCTTTCTAAATGATGAAAGTGGACGTATTGTTAAAATTATACTTACCTTAAGTTCTATATTAGGTCTCTTTGTAATATTTAGAAGTTTTACTATTCAAAATTTAAACTTTTTTGAATTCTTTTCAATCTTCTTACTTTCTGTGTTAGCTTTAATGCTACTTGTAAGTTGTTCTGATTTAATTTCAGCTTACCTGGTTATTGAAATGCAAGCACTGTGTTTTTATATCCTGGCAAGTTTTAGACGTGATTCTGCATTTTCTACAGAAGCTGGTCTAAAATATTTTATTTCAGGAGCTTTCATCTCAGGAATTTTTTTATTTGGTGCATCTTTAATTTATGGTGGTTTAGGTACTTTAAATTTTAATAATATGAGTTTATTGCTTTCATTTCCACTTGAAAATGAATTCGAACATTTAAAAGTGTTCGTTCTTGTAGGGGTTTTATTAGTAACTATCACATTACTTTTTAAAGTAGCTGCAGCACCTTTTCATTTCTGGTCACCAGATGTTTATGAAGGGTCTCCTTTAAGTTCAACTGTTATTTTTTCTATAATACCCAAAATTGTTATCTTTAGTTTTTTTATTAAATGGGTATCCGTAATTGGTCTACTATTTAATGATATTAAAGGTTTTTTCGTTCTTATTGGGGTAATTTCAGTATTTACTGGGACTTTTTTTGCACTAAGACAAAAAAGAATGAAAAGATTAATAATCTTTAGTTCAATTGCTCAAGTAGGTTTTTTAGTAGCAGCGCTTTCTACTCATTCAGTGGATGGTTTTGCTTCTATTTATTTCTTTTTAATTATTTATATTTTAACTTCAATTCTTGTTTGGAATCATGTAGCTTTATTTTATAATTTTCAAAAACAAATAAAAAATTTTAGCAAAAAAATGGCAACTCCTTTATTTTTATCTAGTTTATCAAATTTTTTTAAATTTAATAGTTTATGGGCATTCTCATTTGTTTTAATGTTCTTCTCTATTTCAGGAATTCCACCATTAAGTGGTTTTCTTTCAAAAATTTTTATTTTATTTGGTTTAATAGATTCAAATCAATTAATTGGTGCAATTTCTCTGATAATGATCAGTGCAATTTCAGTGTTTTATTATATAAGAGTTGTTAAAGTTGTTTTCTTTGAATCTAAAGAAGCAAGATCGAGAAACGATCAATTTCAAACCATTTTTAATGTAAATTTATTTGGTTTTGATTGCTTAATTATTTCTATTTGTTTATTTAGTCTAATTTACTTCTTTTTTTATCCATCAACTTTACTTTTAATTTGTCAATATATTGTTTTAAGCTCATTCTGGTTTTAAACAACTAAATATATTTATATGAAAATGAAAATCAAAAAATTTGAGGAGCTAAGTAAAATTGTTCCTGTTTTAACTTATCAGCGTATGTCTGATGAAAATACAATTGTTGTATCTCACGATAAATTACCTTTTGTTATGAAATGTCTGAAGTTACATTTTGGTTATCAATACCAAATGTTAACTTGCATTTCAGGTGTAGACTTTTTAGGTAAAGATTATCGTTTTAGTGTAGTTTATGATCTATTAAGTTTAACTTTTAACACTAGGTTAAGAGTTAAAGTCTTTGTTAATGAAATTACATCGGTTCCTTCAGTTGTAGATATTTTTGTCAATGCAAATTGGTGGGAACGCGAAGTTTGGGATATGTACGGAATTTATTTCGATAAACACCCTGATCTTCGTAGAATATTAACCGATTATGGTTTTGAAGGTCATCCTATGAGGAAAGACTTTCCACTATCTGGTTATGTTGAGTTTAGGTACGATGAAACTAAAAAAAGAGTCATCGGAGAGCCTGTTGAATTAGCCCAAGAGTTTAGATCTTTTAGTTACGAGATGCCTTGGTAATATTTTAAAAATTTTTATGATTTTAAAAAAAAAAGAATTGAGTAGAGAGTTAAAAAACTTTACAATAAATTTCGGCCCTCAACATCCTGCAGCTCACGGAGTTCTTAGACTTATTTTAGAACTTGACGGTGAAGTTGTTACTAGAGCTGACCCTCACATTGGATTGTTACATCGTGGTACTGAAAAATTAATAGAAAATAAAACCTATTTACAAGCTCTTCCTTATTTTGATAGGCTGGACTATGTTTCAATGATGGCTCAAGAGCACACTTACTCTTTAGCTGTTGAAAAAATAGCTGGTGTTAAAATACCTAGAAGAGCCCAAGTAATCAGAGTTTTGTTTGCTGAGATTACTAGAATCTTAAACCACCTACTAGCTGTAGGTTGTCATGCAATGGACGTTGGTGCAATGACCCCTTTTATGTGGGCCTTTGAAGAACGTGAAAAATTGATGGAATTCTATGAAAGAGTTTCAGGAGCAAGGCTTCACGCTGCTTACGTAAGACCAGGTGGTGTTAGTTTAGATTTACCTCTAGGATTTTTAGATGATTTACATCTATTTTGTAATCAATTTAATGTTAGACTTGATGAAATCGAAGAGATGTTAACTGGTAACAGAATTTGGAAAGAACGTTTAGTAGATATTGGTATCGTAAGTTCTAAAAAGGCTATCGATTGGGGTTTTAGTGGAGTTATGCTTAGAGGATCTGGGCTACCTTGGGATCTAAGAAAAACCCAACCTTATGAAATTTATCCTGAATTAGACTTTTCTATTCCAGTTGGTAACAGTGGAGATTGTTATGACAGATATTTAATACGAATTGAAGAAATGCGTCAATCTTTAAATATCATTGATCAAGCAATAAAGTTAGTTGAAGAAGGTCCTATTAAAAGTACTAATTATAAATTGAATCCACCTTCAAGATCTGAAATGAAAGTTTCTATGGAGGCTGTAATTCACCATTTTAAAATGTACACTGAAGGAATTGTACTTCCTTTTGGAGAAACTTATACAGCTACTGAAGCACCAAAAGGTGAATTTGGAGTTTATTTAATTTCTAATAATAGTGAAAAACCTTACCGTTGTAAAATTAAAGCTCCTGGTTTTGGTCATCTTCAAGCTTTAAATGAAATGTCAAAAGGTCATATGATTGCAGACGTTGTTACAATTATTGGTACCCAAGATATAGTTTTTGGAGAGGTTGATCGATAAAATTTTAAGAAAATTATTTAAATATTTAATATGTTATTAACATCTATTTTTTTTGTCTTAATTATAACCCTTTTTGGTTTATTTTTAATTCCAAGTATAAACACTCATTTAATTAGAGTGCTTTCTTTATCTTCATCCGCTGTTGTTTTATTACTTTCTTGCGGTTTGTTGGTTCAATTTGACTGTAATAGTTATTACTTTCAATCTGTTGTAACCTACTCTCTCGGTTCAGAATTAATGAATCTAAATTTTTCTTTTGGATTAGACGGTATTTCGATTTTTTTCTTTGTTTTAACAAGTCTTTTGATATTCTTATGTATTCTATTTATTTGGAATGAGCGTTTATTAAAGGAGTATGCTATGAACTTACTTTTGATAGAATTACTTCTTCTTTTAGTGTTTTCAGTACTGGATGTTTTTTTATTTTACATCTTTTTTGAAGCAATCTTAATTCCAATGTTTATATTAATAGGTATTTGGGGTTCTAGAGAAAGAAAAATTAGAGCAGTATACTTATTATTTTTTTATACTTTATTTGGTTCTTTACTGATGTTAGTAGGATTGCTTTACATTTATACCGTTACCGGTACTTTAAATCTTGAATATTTACTTGCATATAAATTTACTATGGAAGAACAGTGTTGGTTGTGGCTAGCATTTTTTCTATCGTTTGCATCTAAAATACCCATGTTTCCGTTTCACGTTTGGCTTCCTGAAGCTCACGTTGAAGCACCTACTGTAGGTTCAGTTTTACTTGCAGGTATTTTATTAAAATTGGGGGTTTATGGATTTCTTAGGTTTAGTTTAAGTTTATTTCCTGATGCATCTTTATATTTTTCTCCTTTAGTTTATTTACTATCGGTTTTAGGAGTAATTTATGCATCTTTGAGTGCTATACGTCAGACCGATTTAAAAAGAATTATTGCATATTCTTCAGTAGCCCACATGAACCTAGTAACTTTAGGTATTTTTAGTTTCAATATTATTGGAATTGAAGGTTCTATTTTACAGAGTATTAGTCATGGATTCGTTTCTGGTGCAATGTTCTTATTAATTGGTATTTTATATGATAGATATCATTCAAGATTACTATATTATTATGGTGGTTTAGTTCATATGATGCCTGTATACGCAGCATTATTATTAATATTTACAATGGCAAATATTGCTTTACCTGGAACAAGTAGTTTCGTAGGTGAATTCCTTTTACTTTTAGGTATTTATAAAACAAATGTTATTAGTGCAATTGTTGGTGCTTTAGGAGTAATTTTATGTGGTGCATATTCACTTTGGTTATATAATAGAATTATTTTTGGTAATTTAAAAACTTCTTTTATCGTAAGATTCAAAGATATAAATTTTCTAGAATTTTCTATTTTACTACCCCTGTTGTTTTTTGTAATTTTCATGGGAGTTTATCCTTCATTTTTTTCAAATTTTATTCACTTATCTGTTTGTAACTTATCATTAGTTACAATGTATTAAAAAATTTTATGTATTCAAATTTTAACAATAATTTATCTAACAGTTACTATAATAATTATCTTTCTAACTGTGATTTAGTTAATAAGTACAATCTTAAAAATATTAACCTAATTCCAAAATTAGATAAAATCACTTTGGAATTAGACTTAAAGGATTTTTTAAATTCATATGAGATTAGTAGCAAGGATCAATCCGATTCACTTATTCAAACTAAAGCTTTCTTACTGCTGTATGGTCTTACTGGTACCGTACCTCATATAAAAGCAAGCAAGTCTGTAAGTTCTTCTGGTAGACAAAAGGTTACTGCTTTACAGTATTCCCTAAAAGTAGTTTTGGATAAAAACAATAAAAAAACCGATTTTTTATTCTCTTTATTTGTAGAAAATTGGCACAAGTTAAAACTTGAAGACTTTAAAATTTTTAATGCGAAACCAAATAAAACAGCTTTAGATAAAAAATTTGTTCTAAATACTTTATTACCGGGTCATTGTTTGTTCGATATTGAAGAGTTTTTATCAAAAAGTTTAACTGGAGTTAACTCAAAAAGTAGTAAATTTCGATTAAATTTTCATTTTGATAATTCTTCTCTTTTAAAGAATCGTAACAATCTTATTTTAAACCTTCCATTTTTTTGGATAAGTGGCAGAGTGGTTTAATGCGTTAGTCTTGAAAACTGATGTATTTCAAAAATACCGTGGGTTCGAATCCCACCTTATCCTTTTAAGTTTTTATTTTTTAATTTAAATGTTAATTCTAATAGTTTTATTACCTTTATTAGGTTTTTTTAGCGGAAGTTTATTCGGTCGCTATATTGGTTGGGGTACTTGTTATCTTACTACAGGAAGCGTTTTATCTTCGCTTTTACTCTCACTTTACTTATTACATGACGTTGTTACTACTGGTGTAACCTACAAATTAACAATGGGTTCATGGATTGTTGCTGATGCTCTTCATATTGATTGGTGTTTTTGTTTTGATAGTTTAACTTCTATTATGTTAATAGTTGTTACTTTTATTTCAACATTAGTTCATTTATATTCTACCGAATATATGGAATACGACCCTCATTTACCGAGGTTTATGTCGTATTTATCTTTATTCACCTTCTTTATGCTAATTCTTATTACAGCGAATAATTTTTTACAAATGTTCGTTGGATGGGAAGGTGTTGGTCTTTCTTCTTACCTTTTAATTAATTTTTGGTTTACACGTATACAAGCAAATAAAGCTGCAATTAAAGCTATGCTAGTTAATAGAGTTGGAGATTTTTCTCTGCTTTTAGCTATTTTTGCAATTTATTTTGTATTCAACAGTTTAGACTACGACACCGTTTTTAGTTTAACCCCTTTAATGTTAGATCATAAAATATTAATTGGGGGTGCTGAAATTCCTGCACTAGACATGATATGTATTTTATTATTTTTAGGTGCTATGGGTAAATCTGCACAGTTAGGTCTTCATACTTGGCTTCCAGATGCAATGGAAGGTCCTACTCCAGTGTCTGCTTTAATTCACGCAGCAACCATGGTTACAGCGGGAGTTTTTCTTCTTGCTAGATGTTCACATTTATTTGAATATTCTGCTATAGCTTTAAACTTAGTTATTTTTATTGGGTCTGCTACAGCTTTTTTTGCATCAACTACTGGTTTATTTCAGAATGATATGAAAAGAGTTATCGCATATTCTACTTGTAGCCAACTAGGTTATATGGTCTTTGCTTGTGGTTTATCAAGTTACGAAGTTGGAGTTTTTCACTTATCTAATCATGCATTCTTTAAAGCTTTGTTATTTTTAGGTGCTGGTTCTGTTATTCATGCTGTTGCTGATGAACAAGATATGAGAAAAATGGGTGGTCTTAGAAAATTACTTCCTTTCACTTATGCTATCATGTTAATCGGTTCTCTTGCTTTAATGGGTTTCCCATTTTTAACTGGGTTTTATTCTAAAGATACCATTTTAGAAGTTGCTTATGCAAAATATACTGTTTGGGGTCATTTTTCTTATTATTTAGGTACTTTTGCTGCATTTTTTACAGCATTTTACTCTATTCGATTATTATTTTTAGTCTTTTTAGCTGAACCTAATGGTCATAGAGCCGTTATTCTAAATGCTCATGAAGGATCTTGGCGTATGACTTTTCCATTATTTATTCTATCCATTTTAAGTATTACTGTAGGGTTTTTAACTCGTGATTTATTTATTGGGTTTGGTACTGATTTTTGGGGATCCGCAATTTTTGTATTACCACAAAATTATGTCCTTTCGGATATTGAATTCGTGGATTTATTTCATAAATTATTACCCCTTATAATTAGTTTATCTGGAGCGTCTCTTGCATATTTTATCTATGCATTTGGTTTAGATTATTTCTATTCTATTAAAAAGACAGCATCGTTTAAAGTAATTTATAATTTTTTAAATAGAAAGTGGTACTTTGATAGAGTATATAATGAATTTATTGGTCAAAACGCTTTAAACATAAGTTATTATTTTGCCTATAAAGACGTAGATAGAGGAATTATTGAAAAAGTAGGTCCTTCTGGTATTGTACAAGGTATCAGATATACTGTAAACCGTATAAATGGTTTACAAAGTGGTCAAATTTATCACTATTTATTCCTTATCCTATTTTCAACAGTTTTATTTGTTTTCATTTCAATCTGTTTTTCTAATATACTCGTTTCATTAAACGTAATTTTATTTTTATTGTTCGTAATGTTACTTGTATAAATTCTTTATTTTTATAAAAAATATCTTAAGGCGGATATAGCTTAATGGTAGAGTGTCATATTGTGGCTTTGAAGGTTGTGGGTTCGAGCCCCACTATTCGCCCCAGATATTTTAAAAGCTCCCTTGGCGGAATTGGTAGACGCGACAGACTTAAAATTTGTTCCTTTTTAGGGTGTTGGTTCGAGTCCAATAGCGAGCAAAATTATTAAAATTTTATATTGATTATGTCATTAAATTCAATTTTTTCATATTTAAATCACAGCTTTATTACAAGTTGTGATGCAGCAGAGCCATGGCAGTTAGGATTTCAAGATCCTGCAACTCCTGCTATGGAAGGGATGATCGATTTTCATAACTATATTATGGTATTTATTACTGTAATTGCAGTTTTTGTTCTATGGATGATGGTTAAAATCCTAGTTTCATTTAATGAAGACGTGAACCCAACTTCTGTTAAATTTACTCACTCAAGTTTATTAGAAATTGTTTGGACAATTTTACCTGCATTAGTTTTAATGCTGATTGCAGTACCATCATTTGGATTACTTTATTCTCTTGATGAACTTATTGACCCTACAGTTACTTTAAAAATTGTTGGTCACCAGTGGTATTGGAGTTATGAATACTCTGATTATGCAACTTTAGAAGGAGGAGAAAGTTTAAACTTCGATTCTTATATGATTGCAACTGATGATCTAACTCACGGATCATTCCGTTTATTAGAGGTAGATAACAGAGTAATTTTACCTGTTAATACTCATATTAGAGTATTAATCACTGCAGCTGATGTTTTACATTGTTGGACTGTACCATCATTTGGATTAAAAGTTGATGCATGTCCTGGAAGATTAAGTCAGGCTTCATTATTTATTAAACGTGAAGGTACTTACTACGGTCAGTGTAGTGAAATTTGCGGTGTAAACCACGGTTTCATGCCTATTGTTGTTAAAGGAGTTTCTGTCGACAACTTTGTTACCTGGATTGCCGCTAAGTTAGATAATCTTATATTAGATTAATCTTAAATAATTATTTTAAATAATTCTATGTCTTTAGTTCGTTGGAATAAAAACAATCTATTAGCTTTCGTTGATTCACATATTATCGATTACCCAACCCCTGTTAATTTAAATTACATGTGGAGTTTTGGTTCAACTGCAGGTCTTTGCCTTGGTATACAAATTGTTACCGGTATTTTTCTTGCAATGCATTATACTCCTCATATTGATTATGCTTTCAGTAGTGTTGAGCATATTATGAGAGATGTAAACAATGGTTGGCTTCTTAGATATTTACATGCAAATGGAGCATCTATGTTCTTTATTGTTACTTATTCGCACATTTTTAGAGGTTTATACTATGGATCTTATATGAATCCTAGAGGACCTCTTTGGAGTAGCGGAGTAATTATATTTTTACTTATGATGGGAACTGGATTTATGGGTTATGTACTTCCTTGGGGTCAAATGAGCTTTTGGGGTGCAACCGTTATTACTAATTTAGCATCAGCAATTCCTGTTGTTGGAGAGCCTATCGTACAATGGCTTTGGGGTGGATTCTCTGTAGATAATGCAACTTTAAATAGATTTTTCAGTATTCATTATTTACTTCCATTCGTTATTGCTGGATTAGTTCTAGTTCATTTAAGTTTACTTCACACTGTAGGATCAAACAATCCTTTAGGAATTAACAAAAATGTAGATTCAGTACCATTTTATCCTTACTTTTATGTTAAGGATCTTCTTGCATTTTTAGCTCTTGTAGCATTTTTCTCTTTTTTCGTATTCTTTTTCCCTAACGCTTTAGGTCACGCGGATAACTATATCCCTGCAAACCCTTTAGTAACTCCTGCACATATTGTGCCTGAGTGGTATTTTTTACCTTTTTATGCTATTTTAAGATCAATTCCTGATAAATTAGGTGGGGTTGTTGCGATGGTAGGTGCAATTTTAATTTTAATGTTACTTCCTATTATCAACACTTCTGAAATTAGAAGTAGTAAATTTCGTCCAATCTACAGTATTGCTTATTGGTTTATTGTAGCGGACTTCCTTATTCTGGGTTGGATAGGTCAAAAACCTGTTGAAACTCCGTATATTGAAGTTGGTCAAGTTGCGACTGTATTCTATTTCCTATTTTTCTTAGTTTTAATACCAGTTATTGGTTTAGTAGAAAAAGCATTGATTAGAGCTAAAGTTTAATTTAGTTCTTACAATTTTTTAAATGTGAGCAAATTTTTTAAATAAATATAAATATAAAACATCTTTAAATTAGAATTATTAATTTATGATTAAAATTAAAATAAACAATACAGAATTTTTTGTTAAGAAAAATATTTCTGTATTAGAAGCGTGTAAATACGTAGGTATTACAGTACCTAGGTTTTGCTATCATGAAACATTATCCGTAGCAGGTAACTGTAGAATGTGCTTAGTAGAAGTAGCTGGAACTCCTAAACCAGTTTCTTCGTGTACTTTTCCTATAGCTATGGAAAATATGCAAATTTTTACTGACACTCCTTTAGTCAAAAAAGCTAGAGAAAATGTAGTAGAAGCATTACTTTTAAACCACCCTTTAGATTGTCCTATTTGTGACCAAGGTGGGGAGTGTGATTTACAAGACCAAACTAAAAGTTGGGGGAGTGATTATAGTAGATTTTTTTTTAATAAAAGAGGTGTAGAAGATAAAAATTGTGGACCTCTTATTAAAACAATTATGACTCGTTGTATTCATTGTACCCGTTGCGTTAGATTTGGAACTGAAATTGCGGGTGTCGATTATATGGGTACTTTAAACAGAGGAACATCTACCGAAATTGGTAGTTATGTTTCAAAAATCTTTAATTCAGAAATTTCTGGTAATGTTATTGATTTATGCCCCGTAGGAGCTTTGACATCTAAACCCTATGCTTTCAAAGCAAGACCTTGGGAATTAAGATCAAATGAAACTGTAGATTTAACTGATAGTACCGGAAGTAGTATTTACGTTAATTTCAAAGAAACTGAAATTATGAGAGTCTTGCCTAAGAACAATCATGAAATAAACGAAAGTATTATTTCAGATAAAGCAAGATTTTCTTATGATGCTATAAAAAATCAAAGACTTCAAAAGTTGTTTGAAATTTCTTCTTCTAAAAAATTTAAAAGTACTAATTGGACCTCAATTTTTGAAAAATTAGATGCACTATTAAACGAAAATTCAAATACTAAAGTGACTTTTATTGTTAACAGTGACCTTGATTTTGAATCTTTACAAATTTTAAATTTAATAGAAAGCAAGTATTCTCCAAATGTGTCCATTAAATCTATTGGTGAAGAAACTAAAAATTCTTTTACCAGTTGGAATCGTAATAAAATAAGCGATATCAAAAAAAATAGTAGATTCGGATTTTTAATATCATCAAATGTTAGAATGGAAAGTGCAATCTTAAATACAAAAATTAGACGTAAAGTAATTTCTCAAATTTTTGATGTTTTAAGTGTTGGGCAACATTTTGATACAAGTTTTCCTACAAAATTTGTGAATTTAAATTTAAGTAAAATTTTTGAAATTTTTGAAGGTAAATCTAATGTTTCAAAACTTATTCTAATGAATGAATCTCCTTTATTTTTTATTGGAGATAGTTTTAGCAAACGTTTATTTGGTAATTTTTCTATTATTTCACTAATAAAAAAGGTCGCTCCTAGTTCAATTGTAGTGGATATTAAGAAATCTTCTAATAGTACTGGAATCAACTTTTTAGGATTTAAAAATATTAACAAAAATTGTATAAAGAATTCAGATATTTGTATCGCAATTAATCTTGATGATACTATTGTGCTTAGAAAACTTTTCGAGGGAACTTCGTCAAAATTAGTATGGTTAAGTTCTTTTGGTTCAAAAATGGCTACTAAAGCAGATATATTAATACCGACTTTAACCCCATTTGAGTCTGAAAATACTTTTATAAATTTAGAAGAAAGATCTCAAAAAACTCTTAAATCATTGCCAGGAATTGGTGATTCTAGAGATGTTAAAAAAATTTTAGTATCTTTGTATCCTGAAATTAAAAAATCTCAAGTTTCTTTAAATTCAACCTGTTATGAATTTTTTGATGAAATTATAAATAATCCTAAAGTATTTAAAAATTTATCAAATAAATTTTCAACTGAGAATCTGTTTGAATCTAAATATGTGGATCAAAAAAATTTAGTTAGTAAATACCCGCTAAAATCATCATTAGAAGATTTTTACCGTTCAAATGTATTTACTAAAAATTCATTAACTATGGCACAATGTTCGCAAGAGAATAGAAAAGGTTTTAATAACTTCAAGAAATAATGGTTGGATAACATAGTGGTAATGTATGAGATTGCAAATCTTAAAAGAAGGGTTCGATTCCCTTTCTAACCTTTATTTATTATAGAAAGAATGGCTGAGTGGTTAAAAGCGGCAGACTGTAAATCTGTTGGGTCTC
>JACKZZ010011081.1_pt1 | contig 34049 bp, 40 predicted proteins | sample 8027871 | NCBI WGS metagenome assembly JACKZZ01 (sample SAMN15724774, study PRJNA655200) | protist metagenome | isolation source: fluorescence activated cell sorting (FACS) single amplified genomes of... | place: USA: West Boothbay Harbor, Gulf of Maine | collected 2000-07-19
AAATTTTTCGTATAAACAAAAATGCAGTTTGTCATGCGGATTTCGGTAAAAAAGCGAATCTGTCATGCGTCGTTGCATTTGCATGTCATACGTATACGAGTGCGATACTTTTGCAATGCATATTGAATTCCTCTTCGAAAGGTACCTCCGACCAAGACCTCCTGCAAGACGCGGCGCTGCTACAAGATCCCTCGCAGGCCGCCTTAGAGCCAGTTCCCATCCCGCCCTCTCTGCTGAATTCGAACCGTTGTCGCCCCTGGCTGGAATGCACCTACATCTGCGGCACTAGGATGAAGCTCAGCTTTCGGAAAGGTATAAATCAGAATCATGTTGTAGAAGAGCAGCTCTCTAGAAGCATGTGGTCTATGTAATGCTATTGTGGTTTGGACAGTGCTTTGGCAGCCGCAGCCTTGCTTTCTTTCAAGTTTGTTTTTACAGCGATGTCGTTAACTTTAAATACAGCTATGTCGTTTGTTCTTACAGCAATCGATGTCTATCACGATAGAACACACAAAGTATCGACTCATCAACTTTCAATCCAGATCTTGCCATCCAAAACTCCGTGATTGCGTATTGCGAAGCGAACCAGATCAAGGTTGAGAATGTCGGGCCGGTGGCGCCACTGTCGTACGTATCAATTGCAAATATGTCTGGGTCTGGAGGATTCTGAGACCTGTCATGCACGTTTTGCATGGGTCGTGATGTCTGTGATGCATGCTCTAGCATCACAGGTTTTTTGAGGGATTCTTCATGCCTCTTCCGCATGACAAGTGCCCTCGCTGCGTAACAAAAATCAGGCTCCTTCTGCTGCTCATGCAGCATAGATTTTTTTGACATCCTAATGCAGCATCACAAGTTGCATTCTTCCAGACCCAGACATATTTGCGCTTGATATTACGCCGACTTGGACAACTACAAGATGCTGGTTGACAAAAAACAGCGCCAGGGAATGCGGACTGTGATGGAGGAAGAGACAGCTGGTGAAAATAATGGAGCTACAGGAAACAATCATAACTCGGGCACCACAACTTCCAACGGTAACGGGAACAACAACAATTACACTACAAGCAGTGGCACTCTGTTCGGCAGCAGCACTTCGCCTGATGATCCTTCCGCCATTGCTTTGGCACAGAACGGAAACGGGTTTGCGATCGCTCCGTTCAACACGAAGAACAACGGTGAAGTAGATCCGACGGCAAACAACACTGGTGTGGGATCATCCCAAGAACTTCTTCGCAAGCTGGACTCGGAGACGGAGTTCGAAACACAGGAAGAGATGTATGGCGCTCTCAATCGTTACATTCTCAACTGTTGCGTGGATTTGTAATGCAAGAACAGCAACAGTGAAAGTGGCAATATTGCAGCTCTCGCATCACAAGTTTGCCACAAACTGTCATGCTGTTTAGGCCTTCGAAAATTTGCCATGCTAAGCACCTTGATCAAGTGGAGGCCGATTGCAACTCTGCATGACAAATCCGTGTAAACACAGTTGAGAGTGTCACAGTTGAGAACCCCATAAGATGATGCGCAAGGCGTTTCAGAATGTGTTCGACGAGGCGAAACGGGACGTGATTCTGGAGCGGTTGATGGGCCTCAAATTGACCGTGGCCTCCACGTATGCTTTGCAAAAATGTCTGGGTCTGGAAACTTGCAACTTGTAATGCTGTCTTTGGATTCCAAAAAAATCTGTATTGCATGACCAGCAACAGGGCTCCAGTTTGTGTTATGCGGAGAGGGCATTCGCGTTTCTCATGCGGAATAGGCAATAGGAAGCCCTCTAAAAATCTGAGTTGCTAGATCATGCATTCCAGGCGTCAGGCGTCATGCAAAAAATGCAAGTGTGGCGTCTGGGTATCCTTTGTTGCAAAAAATGCATGACAAACGTGGCAATCTTCCAGACCCAGACACTTTTGCATTTCATACCACGCTGAACTCCACCGCGCTGCCCTCGCACATCGGCTACCACATCTGTTCCAACGGCATGGCGAGTTGGTTCTACTCGCAGCTCGGAATGTGTTACGCACTGCAAAAGTATCGTACTCGTAGTAATTGCTGTTATGCATGACAAATCTCTTTCCTAAGGTAAAACAGCATTACAAATTTCATTTGTAATGCTGAGCGAATTTGTGATGCAATTTGTACTAGTACGATGGGATGCTTTTGCATTTCATATGTGTGTGAAATTCAACATTGGCTACTTGGAAGCCACGCAGCTCTGGGTGGAGGGGAAAGAATTACGGGCTTTGATGCTCCGGAATCTGGCCCCCGGCTGTGGAATACTATCCAGCGGTGTGCTTGACAAAAAAACTCTCTCGCTACGATCTACGCAGCACGCCGGTGCAGGAGCAGGCGTAGGCGACCAGAATAACGTCTACCACACCACCCAGCTTCACGGCCCCCGCAGCACGTTGTACAAAGATACGCATTACCGGGAACAGGTGCGGGCGATTGGAGGGAATATGGTACCCGCTCGGGATGCGGAATTTCACAGCATCGAGGATTTGAATTCTGTGGATGATGAGGAAAACTTGCATTTGCACTCTTTCGAAGTAGAGAACAACTTGAATTTCCAGTGGTTGGACCACCGAAACAGCAAACACAACGCTACCGCGGCGCCGAAATTTGAGAACGAAGACTGCGAGGTGCAGAATCAGTACCACGTGGATTGGTGCATGGTCGACCATGCGCATTGGCGGGACCGCGACGCACGCTATGAAATGTAAAAGTGTCTGGGTCTGGAAGAGTGTAGACTTGTCATGCAGATTTTCCATGACCCATGACCATGAGGTCTGGAATGCGGGACTTAGCACGACAGACTCTGCGAGGCCTCTGCCATGCCTATTCTGCATGAGAAACTCTGTCCCAACTTGGTCCAAAGCGGACAGCTTTTGGCACTCATGCAACATAGATTTTTGCATGCTTCAGATTTACCATGACAAGTTGCAATCTTCCAGACCCAGACATTTTTGCAATTCATACTCGCCGGAGTCAGTCGAAATTCAAGGAATTTTTGCGATCCGAAGAAATGCAAGAAGAGAAATTTTCCGGGTATGCTGCAGATAAAAGCAACGGGGTGTTCTGCTCTGTGAACAGGGATGTGGATCCGACCAAGTTTTCCTGTAAGTTTAACAAGTACAATATGTGGATCAACACCGGTTTCCGCGAGGTTCGCGCCTTCCCGATCTACCGGGTGGCGACCAACTACGAGGAATACGTCCGCTACATCAACGGCTTTCTGCACGTCTTTTACGTCAGCAGCTCCGTCGACTCCGGGCTTTACAAGGACTTGTGGTACAAAAATCTACATGTACAACTACTTACATCAACTTTCCCTTATTGGTTTTCTGACTGCATAAACGTTGTTTGCGCTTGGACGATGATGCATCAGACTGGTCATGAGCTGACCGCGGCTCGTCCTTCGGTAAGGTTGCAATGTTGAAAACAATCAGGTACGACAAGGAGACTTTGCGCGATCTGTTGATCCACAAGGATGAATTAGCGGCGAAGATGAACATGGCCCGGGGCAGCAGTTCTACTTCTGGAGGTGCACATCAGAATACCACGGCCGAAGAGAAGAAAAACCTCCAAAGCGTAGTTGACGACATGGAGCGCACGCAGTCCGATTCCAGCACGGAAACTACAGCGTCTGCTGGGAGCACTGCTGCTGACAAGAAAACTATTGGGAAACAAAAAATCATCCGCGAAGAAACCACTGGCGTGTCGAAGAAGAAGGTAGCCGGAAAAACCTCCAGTCGTTCGACCAACAAGTACCGAAACTACGGGGTGCCGTTGTCCGATCTGGTCTGGGATCCGGATATTCACGTGTTTGACTGCTTTTGCATCACGCACCCGATGTTTGTGAACCTGAAGCTGCAGAAAGCCTACGTATATCCTGTGCAAAAATACTTATCGCACTCGTAATTGCAGTCATGCATTACAAATCTTTTCCTGAAGGTAAATTTGCATTACAAATTTTATTTCTCATGCTGAGGAAATTTGTAATGCATTTATACGAGTGCGATACTTTTGCAGTTCATGACGTGATTTGGCCCCGGTCGAGGTCGGAGCTGCTCGAGGTCTACGACAACATCGATGTGGTATGAAAGCCTCAGGTTGGAAATCCTCAAAGTGAAAATAATTTGTAATGCAAAAAAACGACTCCAGTTGGAGCACCATTTCTAGTCGGCGCATGACAAATTTCCCGGGCACTCAAAACGTGTCTGTCATGCTAGTTAGGCAAAGGGGTGCCCTTCTCTCATGCTAATCAGCAGCCCAATTCTGAACCCGTAGAAGTACTATAGTCGGCCTCCATTGCGCTCTCTGCAATACAGTCTTTTTGGTGTCGCAGTTCATGCATCACAAATCATTTCCACTTTGAGGATTTCCATTCTGAGGGTGTCACATGTGGCGGAGAATGTGTTGACAAAAAAAGATGACAAGAACGAAGATGGTGCTAGTACCGGCAAAGACGAGGACGGCAACGCTACCGGAACCGGCACAAAGGTACAACTATTTCTATTGCTGCCCTGCAAATGTAGACTACTCCCTCGCAGTGTTTACTAGAAGTAGCAGGGCTTCATTTTTGATAAAACGACACGATCACACAGACCAGTTCAGTTTTTTCTATTTTCTCTTCCACCTATTTGCTTCACCTGTTCTACGTAATTTTTTTGTTTCTTTTCAGGCTCCCGGCTCTTTCGGAGATGTAGTAGCTGAAGAAGAAAGTGTTGCTTCTCGTGACGACGGTGATGTTCTTCCTGAGCTGCAAAATAAGACCGCCATCTGTCAGAACTCTGCTGAGAGCAGTGAAGATCACACGACTCATGATGTTTCCCGTACAAGTACAACACCACGCGCTCGAACTCCCAGCAATTTAAAACCCCCGCGCTCGAACCCATGCCCCACGCGATCGGAAAAGGAAAAGAGCTGTAGCCCGGTCTTCGGAATATTTATTCCGAAGCTTAAGGCCGAGCTCTTTTCCATAGTCCAATCGCAATTCCCATTTTTTGCATGAAAACATCAAGCGCGCAGCTGCGTGCGAGTTGTGTTTGATATTCTAGATGCCCACCCCTCCCCATCTGGTTTCCTCCCTGCCCGCCCCACTTCTGTCTTCTGTCTTCGCCTTGGGAGCCGGGAAATTTTTCAAGACCGCCGACAAATAGCCTCCATATAGAACGCAAGACCGCCCCGCAGGTATCCGCCTCAGGGTCTGCCCTCCCGCTTTTTTTGCATTTTTGCAAACCGCCGACCGCCTAAGCAGCAGTGCCGTAAGTTAGTTGACTTGCATGCGGACTCGCGCCTCCCCTCTCGCCGCCTTTTCTTGTGTGCGTTCCTTCGCCCATTCCAAGAGATGGCTCGGAGTTTTATTTTGTCTTTCTGTCCTCTTTTCCCAGCTTTTCCATCCCCTGGGGCGTGCCTGATCATGAGCTAGCTAATGTAATTCTTTCTACGACGAAATTTGTTTCGTCGTCCTTTTTCCTTTTTTTTGCCTTTTCTGATCTCTTGCTTTTTGCATGGCACATGAGTACGGAATGCATCGAACGCAGCTCGGTTTTCTTTCAGGTTTCTCTTGGCCTTGGTCATCTCATCCAATAGATCAAGCGATAGGACATGAGAAGTACGCGGATGAGATTTTGCATTTGGCGCAAAGGCTCCCGCCCGCAGGCTCCCACCCGCCTGTCGCCCTCGGTTCGCTCCCTGCGCCTCCGGGCGCCTGAGACGGTTGCCCTGCGGTCATGATTTTTGCTTCTGCATTTGAGGAACGACAGCTGCGGTCATGACCACTCTCTTTGCATTGCTTACTATCGCTTTCCTTCAATCTCAAATCGAAGCGGCGCCTACCCCCCCGTCTCCCTCGGTCTTCTTTCGTGCCAAAATGGTGTTGGTTCCGCCTTGGTGGGGATCAGCCGAGCTACTTATCACGAACCCAAAAAAAAAAAAATCAAAAGTCTGTCTGAATCTTGTCTGTCCAAACGCATTGCTTTTTGCATTGGTTCCATGTGCATTCCTCCTCCTCGGCCCCTGGATCCCTTACCCTGGTTCACCGGTAGTGCCCCCCCGGGTCTTGGACGTGCCTTCTACTCCTGCGGCGGATGACTTGTCTCCTAAATGCACCAGGTTTCAGAATCGTACGCTCCCGCTACATTAGGTTCCAGTCTTAAAATTGCCCGGGAACTCACCACCCGGGATCGGACATTCAAACTTCACACTCACATTCACACATTCACATTCACACACTTACTAGTACTAGTAGGGCTTATTTTATACTTTTGGTAAAAGTGATACACTTGCTTCATACTTCTTTTTGAAAATGAGATCGGTTTTTTCTTTTTTTTCTTCCACCTATTTGATTCACCTGTTGTACTCATTTTTTTTGTTTCTTTCCAGGCTCCCGGCTCTTTCGGAGATGTAGCAGTTGAAGAACAAAGTGTTGCTTCTCTTGACGACGGTGACATTCTTCCTGGGCTGCAAAATAAGACCGCCATTTGTCACTCTACTGAGAGTGAAGACCACACGACTTATGATGTTTCTCGTACACCACCACGCGCTCGAACTCCCAGCAATTTAAAACAGAAGGACAAGCGGACCCGGCTGGTGCAGGAGGACATCGAGAATGGTCGGGTGCACCGCTTTCCGCAGTCCTGGAAGCTCCACGAGCTGCCGTTGCACTCGGTGGTTGCGTTACGCGACCGGGAAGAGGTTTTGAGCACGATCACGCGATTTGACCAGATTTTGTCGGGAGAAAACCTGCGCGGTTTCAGCCCAGAGGAGCTGGCAGGGTTGACTTCGGTGGACGAGTGAAGATGAACAAAGCACTGAAAATTCAAATTGATGCGAAATCTAGTCGTATGATTATATTTTCGACGTCGAAAAGGTTACTTAAATTCTTTGCTCTTGTACACAGGATCATCCTTGCAATGATCTCTGCGCATTGTCCTTTTAAAAGGCTTTGTAGTCGTGCTCTACTTCTCCACTTCAATCCCAGCCTGGATTGATGCGAGCGTGACACCACGCTGGATTCGATGAGAAGTAACCTTCGGATGATGTCTTCAGGCCTTTTATTTTGAAATTCTTGTCCCTTGTTGGTTTCAACATTCAAAACCGCTCCTGGGACATCTTCGTTCACGACAACAGCAGCGCCAGTCATTTCTGATGTATAGTACTCTATGCAGGTTGTGGGTGGGATTGCTGCAGCATGCACCTCCATTAAGAGAGAGGTCATGCTTGCAGTAGGTTCATTCAGGTACTGTAGCTAGCACGCACCGCAGCTAACGTTGTTTCTTCCACCGCGGCGGGATTATTTTCAAAGACGGGGAACAACCTACTTACTTAGTTGTGCGCAAGAACTCTGCTGCATACTATTCTGGCACAAATTTCTTCCGTTGTCTTCTTTCATAAAAAGAATCTTTTCCAACAGGGCTGTTTTTCGGGCACTGAAAACTGATTTTTTTATGTTTGTTTTAAACAAGCAAAGGAAAGAGTTTTGTTTCTCGAAGACCATGATCTTCGCTACTCGTCCCATCATAGAAACTTGGGAGCATATCTCGTCAGGAGGAGGTGAGTCTGAGGCGTCTTCGCGTTGTAATTATAATTAGTTTTCAATTGGAGACTCATTTGGAGAATATGGGAAGGTGGCGAGGACTTGTTGCGATTGATGCTGTTGTTGTAGCTCCTGTTGACTCTCAACAGTGAATCAACCCCAGCAATGAATCAGATGCAATTGCCCACAGTCACTTTCCGCATTCCGAAAATACTTCTTCGCTTCAGGATGCACAAGCATTCGGATGACAGATTTTTTTCTGATAATTTGTTGCACATCAACTAAGTATAGTCACAGCTGCAATAGATGAAAAAAAACTGCAGCTGTATCATTGATTTTTACACCGTTCTTTTTTCTTTTGATCTTGTAGTCACTATAGATAGTTCTTCAGTAGTTGAAAACTTATTTGAGAATTTTTTTGCATCCTCGCGAAGCTCCAAATCGATTGAGAAGTCAAATTACATACATGCGAAACGAAATTATGTTGCAGGTGAGATATTGCAAAAATAACCTTTGATTTTCACTTCATCGCAAAAACGAAATAGCAGCGCCCGCTTTTTACTAGCCGCCTCGCGTTTACTTATGATCCAATCGCGTAAGACAAAGAAAAAAGAAACATTCGTCTTGTGAGATGATAATATTAGTACCCCAGCACCTCCGAGGACATACCCACATTCAAGCTTTTTCTGAGATTGTGGAACAATCGAAATCCTACGCCAGGAGATGAGGGCAAAGGCAGGCGGCTTGTGGCACGCCTCACGCTCCGCACGGAGGCAAGACGCAAAAATCCGTATTGCGTTTTGTTTTCGGGACAGGAGATGATGAACGAAGGCCGATGTTTGCTCTAGAAGTGCACGCCGGCTTTTTTTACTTACATATTAATATTTTCTTTTTTTTCATTTCGATTTCGAAACACAAGGAGCATCCCGCCCGCAACGACAAAGACAAATCCCTCCACTCTAACCTTCTCCTTCTGACACTCAGAACCTGTTGTGTCGGCCTGGCTGGAATTATTTATTGTACTTAAATGGCTACTGGTGCAACGACCCCATTCGCTGGATAGTACAACACCGCTCGTCCATGTTGATCGAGCTTCCAGGGCGAAGGGCAGGCTTGCCAACTAAAATCACAACGGGGCTGTATTTTTACCGCGCGATTTTTTTACAACTCCCGTCGAGCTGGCACCTCCACGTCCACAGGTTTTTCTATTTCTTCATGAAGAACAAATCCTTCTACAACATTGTCCCCTTTTTTCTAGAAAAATGTATCATGAGGAGTTTTTTCACAATCGTTTCACCATGATCAGCAGCTAGTCCAAGAACTTACCAGAAGCGAAAGGCTAAGCGAGCCTTTGACTTCACTCTCACTCACTTAGTAGTACTAGTTCGTTGTATCGAGCAGTGTTTAGTTTACAAAATGAACTTATTTTGACCACCAGATCTTCTGCGCCGGCGGAGATATCTCGCCTATTACACGCGTGTTGACACCTCCGTTTGCGTGAGTGTAGTACTGCGGATCATGAATGATATTCCAGCAATAATGTGATAAATACATCTGTACAACTTGCAAAGCGTAATAACTACAAATGGTTCTTGAGGCGACGACAATTTTGATTTTTATTATGCCATCAAACGGTGCGGATGAAAGAAAAACCAGACGCGCCGATATGAAAAGTAAATATCATGAAAGGAAGCTGCTGCGTCGGAAGAATTAACGAACTGAAATCACTTCTGCTGATTCTGATTCAATATTGACATGAATCGAATGCGCAGCAGCAGGTGCTGAACTTTGCGAGGAAGAGGAACAATATGTACTTCTGCTGATCCATGATTTTACTGGCCCACTTCCACGCCTACTCTGAAGACAGACTTAGACTTTGTTTCATCGGCATTATAATCACAGAAGCAAGAGGACTATACCGAATTTTTCTTTGTCCACTCGCGGAATGTGAATGATAAAACAAGCAACAGACTCGTCCACTATTACTTATTTTCATCGATGGAGCTTTTGAGTATCGAAGCTTCACTCGATGAGTGCCGACGTCCTTGTTCGACATCTACTTCGACTTCCATTGTAGTTCTATCTTCTTCTTGTTCCTTCGCTGTTGCAATATTGTGCGACCTCCTGTCACTTAATGAGGAACCGACCCTGCTGGTGGCCCACTGGTTCACCACCACCAACGTAAGCATGTGCATTCATTCATTGTACTCAGCTGCTGGATCTGGAATATGCTAATGCACAATTCTACCTTGTAGTTGGACAAGAAATTGAAAAAAGTAAACGTAAAGATTAAGATTTACGTTTGCAGCTTGATCGTGCTTGTGCTCGTAACCTCAACAATTATAGCATGTTATAGTTGTGCAAAAAAAGAAAACATAGTTTGCGCAGCCGGAAGGTCTTCTTCTCTTCGGCTATTCTATTTTCTTGAAATTGTCCTCTTGCAGGTGGAAGATCAAGATGAGCATGAGCCCCATCAATGTTCTGGGACCTAGTGGGTCCGCCGAGTTGCTGGCTGCAGGCGGTTCTGGGCGCGGCCGGGGAGCGGCCACTACAGCGGGAGAAGTGCAGCTGGAAATCGACGGTCGTGATAACTATGCGTCGCAGGAGAATGAAGACGAGCAAGAAGAAGTCGAGCGGTTATGAAATGCAAAAGCATCGTACTAGTATGAATCGCATTACAAATTTGCTCAGCATGAAAAATTTAGTTTGTCATGCTGTTTTACCTTGGGGTGGAGATTTGTAATTATGCATGGCTGCGATTATAATGCACGAGTACGATACTTTTGCACAGAATAGCGGTTTCAGTGCAGCAAATTTGTGAAAATCCTTGGGCTATGGATTGCAAATATGTCTGGGTCTGGATCTGGAAGAAGACAAACTTGTGATGCGCATTTTAGAACGCCGAAAAATCTCTCATGCATAGGTAGCAAAAGCTACCCACTTTCTGTCACCAAAATGGGGGATTTGTCATGCGGATTCGGCATTGCGGAAGCTTCTCGAAGCCTGTGATGCTAGAGCTTCCATGCCAGACCTTTGGCGTCATGCAAAAACAGCATGTCGCTTGCGCTTCCAGACCCAGACACTTTTACATTTGATATGGGCCGGGCATCATGGTTTGCCTCGCGGACACCGACGGCCCCTGTCTGGTCACGGCTGGCGAGAGCGGATCGCTGTATGGGTATTCTCTTGTGTCTATCAAATGTAAAAATGTCTGGGTCTGGAAGATTCTGAGACTTGTCATGCATGTTTTGCATTGGCCATGATGTCTGTGATGCATGCCCTAGCATCACAGATTTGTTGAGGGCTCCGCGATGCCTATTCCGCATCACAAATGCCCTCTCCGCGTAGCAAAAATTGCATTCCCTTTGCTGCTCATGCAATACAGATTTTTTTGGAATCCAAATGCAGCATCACAAGTTCGGACTCTTCCAGACCCAGACACTTTTGCATTTGATAGTGTCCTGCCAAATTTTGTTAATCCCCATCCTCTTCGCCGCGCAGGAGCTCACGGTGCGACTCTCGCTTTTGACCAACAAGGGGTATGCATTGTAAAAATGTCTGGGTCTGGAAGAATGCAAGATTTGTCATGCATATTTCTCATGACCCATGATGCCTGTAATGCTTGAACTAGCATCGCAGACTTATAGAGGGCTTCCTGATGCACCTTTCGCATGAGAAATGGCCTGTCTGTGTAGCAAAAACTGTACCCATTTTGCTGGTCATGCAATACAATTTTTTTTAGAGTCCAAAAACAGCATGACAAGTTCCAATCTTCCAGACCCAGACATTTTTACATTTGATAAGGGGCTCACGGAGCTGATCCGCATCCACTTCGGGGTGTTCTGGGCCCGGCTCGCGTGCGCGGTGCTCGTGATTACCTGCATCGCCGCCATCATCTCCGAGCTCGCCTGCATCGCCCATATGGATTGCAAAAATGTCTGGGTCTGGAAACTTGTGATGCAAGGAAGGGAATATTGAGCACACTGTGATGCGCTTCCCAGCATGACAAGTTTTTCCGTGGTTCAGAGTTGCCTACTCCGCATGAGAAACTGCGTTTTTGCATGACAGACAAGGGGACCTCTTCGCTGCCACGCAATACAGAGTTTAGAGTCATGCCAGACTAGCATGACAGGTCTCGCAATCTCCCAGACCCAGACACTTTTGCAATCCTAATCCATAGCCCAGGTTGGAGAACTATTTGGGGTTCCCATGTGGATTTCCAGTCTAATAGTGGTTTTTCTCCTCGTCCTCATCGTGGCCACCGGCACGTTTCGCCGATTGGAGTTGATTGGCGTGGCCATGGGCAGCACGCAGGTGTTGTTTTTCCTCGTCATGTTTCTCGTGCGGCCCGACTGGGAGGAAGTTGCGCACGGGCTGGTCGAGACGCATTTCGACGACGGAAAGTGGCTGAAACTGCTCGCAGCAAACATCGGCGCGGTCATCATGCCCTGGATGCTCTTCTACCAACAGTCCGCCTGCTGCGAGCGCAAGATGACGGTGCGCGAGATGATATCAAATGTAAAAATGTCTGGGTCTGGAAGAGCCAAACCTGTGATGCTGCATTTGCATTTGGATGCTAAAAAAACCTGTATTGCATGACCAGCAAGAGGATTAAAATTTGGCTACGCGGAGAGTGCATTTGTCATGCTAGATGCGCATAGATCAGCGCTCAAAAAATCTGTGATGCTATAGCATACATCACAGACATCATGGAAGGATCATGGAAAATGTGCATGACAAGTTTGTACTCTTCCAGACCCAGACACTTTTGCATTTGATAGATGACCTACGCCCGCCTGGATACCGTGGTCGGCGCCAGCATCGCGCAGGGCGTCATGATTGCCATGGTGATTGCCATGGGCGTATGCATTGCAAATATGTCATCTGGGTCTGGAAGGAAGATGCAAGGTTTGTCATGCTTGTCTAGCATGACTCTGATCTCTGTATTGCGTGCCCGTAAAGAACTTCAACTTCTCTCTCTTATCATTCAAAAACGAAGTTTCTCATGCGGATTACGCAACTCAGCCCCACCGAAAAAACTTGTCATACTTGGCAGCGCATTACAGCGTGCGCATTGCTCCCTAACATGCATTACAAGTTTCCAGACCCAGACACATTTGCATTTGATAGGGCGCGACGCTGTTCAAGCAGAAACCGCAGGAATTGAAGGACGTGCCGCAAATGGTGGACGCGTTGAAGCCGTCGATGGGTTCCACCGCCGCAAAATTACTCGTCGCCTTCGGCGCCACCGGGGCAAGTTTAGTAGCTGCACTGGTCGTCGCGATCACGCCGGCGTGGAGCATTTGCGAGTTGCTGGGCCACGAGCGGTCACACGACAAACCTTACAGCGAGGCCAAGAATTTCTACCACGCCTTTGCCGCCGTCTTGGTCGCCGCGTTTGTGACCACCGTGTGCCCCGAAGTGGGGGACCGCGCCTGGATCATGATCCAGGTCGAGATTTTGAACGCGTTGCTAATGCCCGTAGTCGTCGGCTTCATCTTCTTCCTGGCCGCGAAGCGGGGGGTCTTGCCGGAATCATACCGGCTGAAAGGGTGGTATAGGATTTTGCTGGGGATCGTGTTTGGTATTTGCAGCATTCTGTGCGTCTACGCTGCATTTCTGTGATAACTCTGGCACGAACAAATCTGATGATCTTACTTTTTCTTTTGAATTTTATTTGAGACTCCGGCTCCACGACCGATGGGCGTGAGTTTTCGTAAAAAATAAGTTGAGTTGTCGTTTCCGAAATAGAAGTAGAACTACAATAATACTTTTTTCGCTTCGCGTTCGCCTCAATCATTGTCACGCTCAGGCTCTACATCTTCGACCTGCCTCCAATGTTGTATCCTACTTCCTACGAGCAAGCACAACCCAATCTCTCTGTCTGAAAAAAACTTTGAGTGGTTCAATTTTAGACGCCATGATCTGCAACTAGAAGAGCTACCTCTACTGTCGACTTTCGTCCTCCCTACTAGTTTGAGATTTATTTGTGTTGAGGTAAACCCTGGTAATTGACCTCGAGGACATTGTCATCTGAAGAACCTTTTTCACATACAGAAAACATCAAAATCACGACCGGATGAGGAGCTGCAACCACAACCCCATAATAAACAGATGTTTCTCATCATTCAATCAAGATGCTGACATCAATGAGAATCGAAACACCTCAAATTGATCCATCATGAGAGTCGAATCTTGAGAATGAAATCAATCATTTCTGGAATCTATCAGAAATCATGATCCAGGAGTAATATCCAATATGGGGAAGAAAAATTTTAGAATTTAGAATTTGAGGGATGATTCAGATGTCAATCTGATCGATAATGTGAGATGTAAATATAAGGATGTAAATTTCAATTTTTTTTGGGATTTTTCTGAATTTTTTCGAAAATTTGTGTGAAATGATTTCTCTCATTCAAAAATTTTCTACATCAATGGAAATCGAAATCATATATAAATATAAAATCCAATCCTCATCGCAGATGTATATTCCAAAAAAATAATATTTGAAAGATTTTTTTTTTTGAATATATAATCCGATTGATATATCTTTCATGTCTCGAAGAAATTATTTGGATATGATTGAAATAAAAAAAAAAAAAAGAGAATCCATCCGTCCATTTTTATATTCTTCCTCTTCTTCTCCTCATCCAACAAGAAATTTCTGAATAGATAAGATAGAAGATAAGATTCAACTATTTTCAATATTATTTCATTTCATCAACCTATCCTTTGAGAGAACGACGAGATGATGAGAACGAAGAAAGAAGACAATCTCGGACCGGGCCTTTGAGACAATTTGAGTCATGCCCAGACATGACAAGAAAGAAAGAAAGATAAGATTCAATTAGAGCTTAGACACCCACTGGAAACGGATGCGGTGATTTTGCAGCGATTTTGCTATGAATGCCAATGCTTTGACGGCTCCACACGCAATTACGCGACGAAATTCATCACACCGTGGCGAATCAAATATGAATGCTTGCTTTTGATTGTGGAATCATCAACCTGCTACGCTCGTGATTCGCAATTCTACAAAATGCAAATACCGGTGGATAACTGGATTTAGTGACTTTGGTGGTGACTTTCAAAATGTGTGCTGGTGACTTTCGAAAAATTTTACAGGGATTTTTCCGAATCAGCATGCTATGGCGGGCGCGCCCATCCCAAAAGACGCAGCGAAAATGGACAAACTTCCTAAAATCACTACAATGGATTTTGCAGCTCCGACATTTGACAAGTGTTTCAATTTTTCAACACCCTGTGGCGATCCGATTCCACGCCCTAATCTTCTGGCGCGTCATTACTGTCGCGCGCTAAATTTGCGCGCGCGCTCTGTCGCCTTTCTGCCCGGTGTTTTTTGATGCTCGATTTTGATATTACTTGCAAAAGTATCTGCAAAGTCACCATGGTAATTTCTAACGGCCTTCCAAGCTTTAAAGATTCAATCCAAGATAGATTCATTTTTCTTAAAATTTATGAATCTTATCGATTAACATCATTGATCATTCATATAGAATCTCGAATTTTTACTTTTATGTTTATTTTTACTTTTATGTTTATTCTCGTAGCAGGTGCCTATTCTCGCAGGAAATTGATGATCAAGAGAGCAGGTTGAAAATGAATGAAGCGGATTCTTTAGGGCCTTGAACATTTGAAGCCATGCCCGGGCATGGAAAGAAAGAAAGAAAGAAAGAAAAAATAAAATTTCCAGATTGACATCAAAAGTATATCGAAGATTTTTTATCGAATAGAATTCGGATTGATGGTGGAGTCTTTATGTATCGAAATTTGAATCTATGAGATTGGTTCTTTATTTTTTGAAATCTCATTTCGATTGAGAGAGTTGATGGTGTCATCAATGTAATGATAATGTCAATAATATATGAGCGGGGTAACAAATGACCCGTTAACTCGCGCCCGCGAGTTAACCGTCCGCCCGGCCGGCCGGACGGTTAGCTCGCGGCTTGGAGTGTAGACAAATCGCAAGGTAGTAAAAATCCACCCCGAAGTGCTCGCCAATCCTCATTAAAGCATGCTGATTGAGAATTTTCTCGCGCTTATTTTGAAATGAAATTGATTGCAAAACACGACGGAAAAGCCGTAACTGGATTCATTTTTTGCAATTCGAAACTGGGAAAGATTTTCAGCAACACACCCAACACCAGCAGCAGGAACAGGCCGACTGAAGCAAGATCTTGGCTCGCAGGCGGAGTTTCGCTCGCCCTGTTCTAGCGGTGACGCATGAAAAACTTTCCCAATTTCGAATTGCAAAAAATGCAGCCTCTTGCGGCTTTTTCGCCGAGTTTTGCAATCAATTCCATTTATAAATAAGCACAGTAAATGAATTCTGAATATATAAGCACGCTGCAGTGAGGATTGGCGAGCGCTTCGGGTTAGATTTGCACCACCTTGCGATTTGTCTACACTCCAAGCCGCGAGTTAACCGTCCGGCCGGCCGGGCGGACGGTTAACTCGCGGGTGCGAGTTAACGGGTCATTTGTTACCCCGCTCTATTTATATCGATGTTTTTGTTTCTTCTTCATTTCGCATGCAGTTTCAAAGTTGGCGGCCCATAATTCTTCTACTTTTTTTTCCAGCGAAAAGCGCATGGATGTCAGCCTGAATTTGCATGATCAAAAATTCATAATCCTACCGCTTTCATTTCCGCCAGCATTTTGTTTTCAATTTTCGTCTTGAACAATTTTTCTTCCCGCTCATAGTCTTCCCGTAATTTCCCAATTGCCTCCTCCTTGCACTCTTTCAGTTGTTTTTTCTTCACCAGCAGCATTTTTTTCAAGTTGGAAAGTTTCTGCATCTTCTCCTCCACCTCCAGCAGTTGCGTGTCCGCCTTGGTAAGTTGCGGCTGGTACAGCAGTTCCACTTCGCTGACGTATTTGTTCAGTTTCGTCCGTTCGTGGTTTTGAAAGTCTTGTAATTCTTGTTGTAATTTGTGATTCGCAGTTGTCTCCAATTCCTTCCTCTTCTGGTCCTGCTTCCAGAGTTCAAGTTTTTCCAGATCGCGGGTCAGTTGTTTCTGTTGTTCGCGCATCAACTGTAAAAATGTCTGGGTCTGGAAGAATTCATGTTTGTCATGCTTGTCTGGCATGACTCTTTCTCTTAAATCTGTCATGCACGTTACCCAAGAGCTGCGTTTTTCTGTGATGCAGAAGCGCAGTTTGTCATGCAGAATAGGCAACACCTAGGAGCTCAGAGACTTGTCATGCTGAGCCAGCATTTGTAGCCTCATCATGAGACGCTCCGCAGCATCACAAGTTCCCAGACCCAGACACTTTTACATTTGATATCACGGACGGATTGTTCGAAGCAATGGATTTGCTCAAGATCTCGCTCGGGAAACGTGAAGAGCTGTTGACGCTGGTGTTGTGAAGAAGATGTCTGCGGCCCTTGTTGATGTTGTTGGTCGCCGGCGGACGGAGGAGCACCGGATGCGTTGTTCACTGGGATATAGACCTCCGCACCAGGACGAGAGGCGTATTGCGATGCAGCTAGTACAACAGGATGACTGCTCTGCCCGCGGAGTAGCATGTCTCTGACGTCAAAGGGTTGCTCACTACTAGAAGGAGAAAACGGTGATGGTCCAGCTCGCGGTAGTGTGGCGGAGTACGAGCTTGCTCCGTACACATCGCCACTAGAAGAGGAACTTCTGCCTCCCGGATGAGCATTCATGCCCAATGGTTTCGCTTTCGTGCTGTTTGTGTTTCTTTCATCATCTGCTTCCACCGCTCTCTGTTGCGCCAGCCGCACCACATCCGCTGGCGTTTCTAACGTGCGGCAGGACGTCCGGAGAGGAGCGGCGTCGCACAGGTGCATGTTTATTTGCGAAGATTCTTGTAGGTCGAGCGGGGACTGGTCGCTCGGCGGATTATCTTCACCTTCCGTTTGCATGGTGCTGGGACTTCTCGGACCTGCTTTTGCGGATTTGCTTTTGCTTCTGGCACTACAACCTCGACTGGTTGCTCTCGTTGCGTCACTGCCGCCACTACCAGCCTTGCGGGTTGTGGTTCTTGCGCTGTCAGTCTTTGCAGCTCCTGCGGAAGCTGCAAATCTCATTCCGGACGCACTGTTTGGTCGACTACCTACGAACGATGCGTCTTGCCTCGTCCGGGGCGTAATCTTGCTTGTGATTCTCCCGCTCGAGGAGGACGCTGGCGGTTGACCACTAGAACTACCCGTCGTGATCTTCATTGAAGTAGCAACATTGCGATCAGAAATCACAGCTGCTCGCGTAGTTGCCGCAGCAGGCGTTGCAGCTCCGGTCGTGCTGTTCGTATCGCCTTGCCGAGAACATGCTAGTCGAGATGCAGATGTTGCCACAGCGTTTGCAATTGCCGACGACGCAGGCCACGGATTGGCGTTCGCTTTTCTTGCGGCGCCAATCAAATTAGCAGCCCGGGACGAGGGCAGCACTGCCATTTGAGGTGCTCTCTTCATGATATCCAGGTCGTGCGGTTCCAGTCTCACAACAGATCCAGAGGGCGCAGTTGCCGACGCAGGAGCTGCTGCGCCACCCGATGAGTTTGAGTTCGCGTCCCCGGCTCTGTAATTTCTGCTCTGCAATCGCAGTAAGGACTTTCGGGCCCGCTCCCGCAGATTTTCGGCCACTGAGGCGGGACGTTGCACGTCCGGATGGTCAGGATTGGAGTCCTGATCTGGTGGTGGCAGCGCGGCTGCTGTCGAAATCATGTGGGGCTTAACGATGGTAAGAATGATCTCTGAGAAAGCCACTGTAAGAGCGCTTGCGCTAATTCTTTTGCACTAGACCAAGTGTACTTACAGGTGAAAATAATCAATCAACTTCATGGCAAACCAGCGAGGAATGGAAAGCTTTGCGACCACAGCCCTGTAGTCCTGGAATGCAGGAGTTACTCGCTCTTTTTTGCAGGTTTTCGCAAATCGAATCTCGACTCGGTGCCCTTTTTTTGGGAAATCGAATTTCACCACACGCATGGAAGAGAACGCAAACAGAAAAATATCAGTAATTCCAAACAAGGCCGGCCATTCTCGGCATCAATGGCTGCAATTCATTTTCTATTCTAGGTTTTTAGCTCTTGTTAATCGGTGCCTCCAGCCATGGCAGCTCGGGAAAAGTTATCAAGACAAAAAATCAACAGTGGCATTGACGACGAGGAAAAATATTTTGGACTGCGTCAGTTTGTACAAAGGCTGCAAACGCGGCGTGGTGCGACAATCCCCTGAGACAGCTTCTACGATCTACTACCTCAGATCATGTCGATGTTGTGTCAGACAGTTTCGTTTCTCGTCAGCTATGAAAATCTACTTTGTGATTGTGTTCGGTGTGTTGAGAAAAGTTGATAAACGTAAAAATTGCATCTGCAGCATCTGCTCTTATTTGCTCCTCTCGCTTTATTCCGCATAACCAGCACCCGTTCCGCATTCATTTTTTCGAACATCTCGAAAATCGTTTTAGGTCTTCGACACTATCGCTCCTGACCCAAACGTGAAATTGAAAGGTTCGTCCTCCTCTTCACTCGTGTCATCCGGTTCGGGCGGCTTTGGCTGTAGTAAATTCCCCGTTGTCCCTCCTCCCGCTACTTCCCTACTTCTTCTTCCGACCTTATTCGCCCGGGCGGAGCTGTTCCGCGCGGAGCCCTGTGACCGCGCCGTGTGGTAGCTTCTCGTCGTGGAGGGGGTGGGTGGGGCGAGGAGGGAACTGCCGGTCGTGGAGATGGATGCTGATTTTGTCAAGGAAGAGGAACTGGATGCGCCACCGGTGCTGCTAGAAGAACCACCACCTCCGGAGACGAGATGGAGGGGTAATTGCAGTTTTGGTGGTATCACGGAATTCGGTTTGGAACTCGCTGATGGTGTGCCACTATCCACGGCAAAAATATCGCGGTCGTATGAATTGCGATTATAGTAGAGTGTATTACAAGGGGGGGCTGGCACAGATGACAAAACCACAGATGAACAGATGACACAGATGACAATTTTTGAATGTCATGCAAATTTTGAGACACAGATGACAGATGACGCCACCACTCTCCGCCATTTTCCGTGTCGCTCGGCTTCCGCATCAATCAGAATCCGCTCGTGGGAGTCCGACTTTTATCGGAGTCCGCCTGTGCGTTGCAAAAATCTAGGAGCTAGCTCATGCCTGTGCGTTGCAAAAAATCTAGGGTCGGTTCGGGCGTGTGAAAATGAAAATAGTCCATAACACGCGGACAATAAGCGGGATGCTGGCAGAAGTGTGACGCTTTTCTTGGAAATATTACTATGATGGGCCACAGAATCACGTCCGCCCTTCTATGCCTATGCATGGGCTGGCTTGCCCTTCTAGTTCTAAAGTCCTCTACTCCGCGCGCTTTTCTGTTCGAAGGGTCTTCTGGTTCTGGATAAAACTCCCGGGCGTCCACTCTGGGCTGCTGCTCGCCTATGAAAATACTACTACGTCATCTGTGTCTTGGATCAGTATCCTGCAACTAATTCTGTATTAGGGGCCGCCTTCCGCTTTCGGTTGTGATGATTTCGGGGTGCCGGTTTTTGATGTTCCAATTTTGTCATCTGTGTCCACAGATGACAAAAATTATGCATTCGTTCAAAATGTTGAAATTTGTCATCTGTGTCATCTGTTTCATCTGTGTCATCTGTCATCTGTGTAGTAAAACAGTCTATTATAGCAATACAACTGCATGACAGATGTCGCTATCTCACTTGAAGATGCATGACAAGTTCCGTTCTTCCATTTGCAAAAGTTTCTCATGCGATTCCTACGTGGAACACGATACTTTTGCATTGGATAGCCGCCCTCGCTGCTGTTTGCATCTGCCTGGAGCTGGTCCGTTTCTGCACGTTCAAGGGGCTCGAGGAGACAACGGTACAGCACATGATACCTGTTCTAGTTTTGCAGAATTTTGTCATGCAGTTCTAACGTTTGTATACCCGTTTTGCAATGCGGAAGCTGCGTTCGCAATGTTCTTCATCGAGATGAATACAGCAACAGCAGATCTTCATGATCACTTCTTCCATCATGTACCTCGTGCTAATGTTGTGCTCCCACTCGGTCACCGGTGATTCCCAGGTGCTGACCTTCGTGATTTCGTTGTAATAGTACTCGTGGCCGCCGTCCTCGCTCTGGTACGGCCCCGAAAACCCGGCTATTGCTTCCAGTGCGCGCTGGTGGACTCCTTGTAAGTGGACGTCGATGATGCGAGAGATTTCGTCTTTCGGAACGCCTGGGCCAGGGACCGAACGTACTTTCTTCACCATCTGACAGGTTTTGTATCGATTATCACCATCTTGTTTTGCATGATCATTGATCACCGTCTTGTTTAGTTTTGCATGATTTGCACGTCAACTTTGTCTTCTACAAATGGCTTTGAGAACAGCATGGCAATCAAGAATTTCAACACCATCTTAATCATTATCGCAACAAATTGTACCTGTATCAGCTCCCGATATGTTCTGTCCGTCGGGTGTGCCCAGCTGGACTGCTCGGTTGCGTAGTTGTAGAAGTATATTCTCCCCTCCGGGTCGGAAAACTCTGCCCAGTTGGGCGGCAGTGGTGCGATGTAGGCCTCCTGCATGATGCGAAGCAACGTGCCCTGGGTGAAGTCATCGTCCTGCTGGAGTGTTTCCTCGTCACAGCCGAGGTACTGGACGAACTGAGCGAAGTCTGGGTCGGACAAATCCGGGAGAGGTGCGCCTTGATCTTGGTTCTCGTTGTCATCCTCGTCGCTATCCTCGCTGGACATTGTGAGCTGCTATCGAGGCTACCTCTTTTTTTTGCTAGTAACCCCCACCGGTAGTTCCACCTTACGACTAGGAGCAGCTACACGTCGCGTGCCTTCTACTTCTTTTATTGCCGTGTGGCATGATGCGAGCAAGTTTGTTGCAGAAAAAGCGCGACCTTATAGAGGCGTTGCTGTCCTCACGAGCAGAGGGCGGGACGCAAGCTAGAAATGGTAGGTTGTTCTGGGAGATGAACATGACATGTCGGGTAAGTAGAAACAAAGCCTGGACAACTCGTCTCTCGGTAAGTCTTAAGAGAAGCGAACCTAACTCGGGCAGAAAAAAAGAACCAGACAACAACACGCAGTGCTGACCGAAGCGGAGGAACAAGATTTGAAAACAGATACTGATACAATCCAAGAGAAACAAAATTTTCTTCAACTCAAGAACTTGCTCAGTCGCTTCACATTATGATGCACTCGCTCAGATAGTAGTGAACTTCAGAGACAATGACAAAGATAAGTGAAAAACTTAAGTACTTGAGGGGGAAAGTTGTAGAACTACGCGAACAGCTGAACACGAAGAATTCATGCCGCTCACTACGTAAACTCAAGCGTCAGCTTGCGCTTGCCTTCAAACAAGCCGAAGAGTTGCGCCGACAAAAATCTTCATTCTGTCATATGTTTCGATTTTTGATTTGCAACTGAAAGGCGAGCGTTTGCTGCCCAGCGGCCCGTCGTCCTGTCGGCATTAGACTGATTTCCTGAAAGCCGAGCTTCAAAATCTGTTCCCGCATGGAGCTGCACTTTTGAATAAAGAACATTTCTATGTGGTTTGGAAACCCACAGTCAGTAACATAGTCTAGAATCAAAAGGATCTTTTTCACTTTGGGTGTTTGGTCTTGCGATGACGAAGATACATCCTCACTTTCTTTCGCGTAATCCACGAGAGAAGAGAGAAACGTGGAGGAAGATGCCACGGAATTATTTCGTTGGTTCACCACCAAGTCGGAAAACCTGAAAAAGTCGAGCCGCAGAGTCAGCGTTTCGATTGCGGCAAGTGTTAACTGCGGGAATATTGCTGGCAGCAAGCTCGAGAAGACGTGGGCTGCTGCGGTGGTTGTTGTACTTGTTGTGTCTCCTGATTTTTGTTCTTCTATGCAAGGTCGGCTAAGGGTGAGGGACTCTTCACTTCTGCAGAAAGCGAATGGCACGATGACGCTCTCTCGATTCATCTTCTCCGTACCACTACTAGTACTCGAAGCACCAGCTCCTCCAGCAACTACAACTCCCAGCTCCCCATAGTTATCCGCCTTCCTCCCACTGCTGTCGGCGATAGCCTTTGCGTACCGATGCAGAGAGGGCTCGAGGATGAGCTGCTTTACCTCGGAGCAGGTGGAGGCGCGATAGGGTTCTTGCAACAGAGCAGTTGTATCAACATCCACATAACTACTTTTCTGTGCAGCTGTCAGCGTGTGTCTTTCCGTCCCGAACCGGAGCTCGAGACAAGGGTTTTTCGAAACGGTGGCCGTTTCAGTTTCTGCAACTTCTACCGTTGCTCCTCGTGGCGACGTGATTTGCAAGTCAATTTTCAAGTATCCATCGTCGCTGTCGTCTTCTTTGTTTTGTAGTAGTGTCTCGTCCACCGCTCCAGCACCAGGAGGCATTTTTGCGGTCGTTGAGGGAGCTGCCTCCGAATCTGGTGTCACGGTCAACGCAGTGTCTGTGTCGCTCCCCGCTGTTCTTTGAAACCTCAGATTGATCTCGTCCACCTGCACGTCGCTCAGCTGCTTGTACCCAAATTCCCCGCACCAAAACTCGCAATCTTTCGTCTTATCCGCGAGTTCGAATCCTTTCTTTTCCATCTTTTTCACCGTCTCCCCACACGTCGCCCCGTTTTCGTACATGGCTTGGCGATTTTCGCAGAGCACTTCCAACTCGATCTCTTTAACCTTCCTCCGTAACGTTTCACCACTCGCAGACTCGATTATTTTCAAGTCCAGCCCCTGCGCGTCGATTTTGATCAATTTGACTTCGTCGAATTTCCGGAACCAGTCGGACAGAACGGTTTCTAAGGTCACACAGGGCACTTGGCGGACTTCTTTCAAACCGGAGGCGACGCGCTCGCGGAGTTTCTGCATGTCGTAGTTGGTGTGGCGGACTTTGTAGACCGGATTCCCGTCAATATCGTACTCGACGTCGTAGCTTTTGTTGTGGTCCTGCTCTTTGTCGACGTGGTCCGCATGCTGGCCCTTGTCGACCTGTTTATTCTCTCCTGAAGTACTACTACTTCCACTTCCAGCTGGCGGTAGAACACTACTCGCCCCGTCCAGCTCCATCACGTGGAAATTCAAATACCCAGCAGTTGTACCACTACTATCACACGGCCCGACGGCGAAGGGTAGCGCGACGCCGCGTTTGTGCATGACGCCCGCGTTTTTTTCGTTCGGCGCCTCCCGAAATCTAGAAAGCAAGTAGCTCCACTTGTCCAACAACGGTTCGAAACTGGCGATGAAAAGCGTTTCGTCCGCTGCCTCCACGAACTTCTTGTCTTCGTCCATCAACAGATTGCGACTATTCGACCCGATTTCCAGCATCAGTTGCTTCTTTTTCGTTTTCGGTAGCACTGCTTTTTCCGCAACCGACTCGGACCTACCATTCACAATCTGTTCCGCCTGCTCGTCTATCCTGTGCAAAAGTATTGCGCTCGTACTAATTGCGACAATGCATGGCAATAAAGCGACTTTCTTAGCTGAATCAGCATTACAAATTCCATTTTTCTTCCTGAGAAAATTTGTGATGCAATTATTACGACATACGATACTTTTGCAATGGATATCGTACATGTAGTCCACGGACTCCCTTGGTGGGGAGAAAGATATCAAATCGTACCCCCCGTGGATTTTGTTCTTCACCGGGAGAAAGCGCAAGGTCGGCGGTAAAGCTCTCGTGTCTATCGTGTCCATTTTCGACTGCGCTTGCAGCTCCTTCCGCGTTTCCGCATCCCAATAGGGGTTGTCGTGGGTGACAACGGACGCTGCTTGACCTTTCAGACTGTCGGGGATCTATGCACTGCAAAAGTGTCGCACTCGTAGTAATTGCAGTCATGCATTACAAACGCAACTTTCTACCTGAACTAGGATGACAAATTGCATTTTATTTGAACTTGAGAAAATTTGTGATGCAATTGCAATTCATACTAGTACGATACTTTTGCAATGCATAGGAGTTCGTGGTAGGCGAAACCGGGCATGACGCGGGTAAAGTTCCGGCGGTTTACGAAGGAATTGATGTAGTGGAAGTTGAGAACGGGGAAGTCTTTCACCAGGAGGGTCGTTTTGGTACTTACTTCTGTTGGGTTTTCATCTGCTGCGGTGTCTTTATCTTTTGCAGTGTTCGTGGTCCTCGTGTCTTTTGTCGAGGAAAAGAAGATGTTTTTCGTGCCCGGGAGCGGTTTCCAATCGAAGTGTGCTGTCGGGCGGGTCGTGGCGGAGGAGCCCGCGGCCAGCAATTCGGGAACGAGAATAAAGAATTGTAGCAAGAAAGACGAGGACATCTTCGCGCCGATCACCGGCCGAGAAACCATAGCCGACATAAAGGACGCGGCGCAACAGAACATCTTGGCCGGCTTGTTAATTTCGTTCGTGTAGTGTATTAGGTTTTATTTTTCTCGATGCCGTCGATGCGCATGCGCATGCGGTAACGCCGTCAGTTTGAATTACAACGCAAATGCGAGAGGGGCAGAGTAGCCATGCGCAAATGCGAGAGGAGCAGAGTAGCCAGTGAAGATGGAACAGTGTCACTTCCAGCAAGCAGCGAGAACTACGCCGTTCTAGCAGGGAAGGATTTTTTCGAGGCTTGGCATCACACTTCTTGTGTATTTTGTACATCAATGCTCAGTTCAATAGCAAGGAGTGATCTTACCTGGGAAACAAAACCTGCGTAGCATACTCTGAATCATCTTCTGCATAGTTCATTGTTGATGTGCTTCGACGAAACTTGAATGGCATTGTACAGGTCCAATCATACTATCAATTCGAAAAGATAAATTGCACAAAACATTTTTACTACGGCTACTGTTACAACCTGGCGCCGATTGTATGCCTGCGTAGTTCCTTGCGAAGAGCTGAAGACTACGCAAACAAGTCGAGGAAACTACTAGAGATTTTCTTTCTCAGTTTCTGTCTGCAAGGAACTTTTGACTCAAAGCTATTTCTATCAAAGCAAATAGTTTTTGTTTCTTGTTCCTGGTCTGATTATCTGCTAGAAAAAGAAACTGGAGCTGCAAATACGATGCTAATCTTAATTTCTGTGACGATACGACCTTCTAGAGTGAAGGCGTTTCTACTGCTTGAGTATCAATATTGATTTTTGTACCTAGATTCAAATTTTTACGTGAGAGTAGAGATACCTACGTGTCGCTACAGCTGCTAGAGCTCATGTTTATCTTCCTTTTTCTTCATCAACCGAGTTCCTGCCCGGCCCTCGCCAAAATCCTATCTCCCTGACCGCGTTATCTACTCGATCGCGAACGGCCTGCTGCTTAGTTCCATCGTTAATTCCTCATCTTCCGTGCTCACGTAAACGACGAATTCCCCGCATTTTCCCGGATCGTAGGTGCAGGGGAGGATGGTGTAAAACCCCGCGTCTAGGGGTACGTTCAGCGCGATCTCGTGGGAGGCGGAGAAGGTGGTTTCGTAGACCAAAATGTCCCGGCTGATCACCACCTGCTTGTGCTGATCGTACACTAGTTTCAGTAAATAAAACCCGAGCATGCAACCCACCGGGTCCTTCACGATTTTCTGCCGCCAGGATTTCTCGCACCTGGCGAGCGTGATCTTCGCGTTCTTCGTCCTCTGTGGGACCTTCAGGAACAGCTGGGGATTCCTGCCCCAGGTCGCGGTCTTCTGGGGCTCATAGGGTGGGTAGTAGATGTGGCAACCACCGGCGGAATCGGGGGTCCATTCGGAACCTGTTCGTTGTTGTATTGGTGGCATTCATTTTTGCAAGGGAGGTAAAGGTATCCTCGGTCGTTCCGCTTCACGTTGATGAGCACAACTCAGTGTAAGACAAAAACAATAAAAACCAGCACGACTCTCGTCATGATCTCCTGCATTGACACAAAACAAAAGACATCTCTTTAACATTATACAGATCAACGGGTGCTGAGAGTCTGGTAGCCTGGCGTGCTTGTAGATTTCCTTATCCGAATACACCGTTAGCATGCTGTTTCCGATGATCCCCTCCTCACTCAAGCTCGGTACTACCAACAGCGGCCCCTGGACCGGTGTCGTTGCGCACAAAACCGCACTTCTGTCCTCGACGTAGGGACATTCCTTGACCCAGTCGTTCGGTAGGATTTGCAGTTTTCCTGATAGGAAGAATTAGAATTTCGTGTATTCGATTTTGTCATGCGACAACATGAAGAAAGTGACAGCACAACATTCGCATTTTGCATGACAAAGAAAATAAATCATCTCCTCGTATACTTTTCAAGAACTTGTTGTCCAATTCATTCATTGCCTTCGAATTGGCCGACTCGTCCGGTAGCCTCCCCTTCTTTACCCGCTGCAGCGTTGTATCCGGTTGACTCGCGGGGACTAATCTACACACCGTCGCACCGATTTCCCCGACTGGTTTTTTCCTCCCCACTATTCTCTCTATCACCACCTTCACCGTTGCTGGTTTTTTGTACCCAAGCACCAACTGCGGGTTCTTCCCCCACGCTGGGTTATCCACCACCACCGTCTGCATCGGCCCCCCGGCTGCCGCTGCCGCGCCGCTACTACTTGTCGCGCCCCCACCGCCGCCGGCCGCGGCTGAGGTTTCTATCAACTGTAAAAGTGTCTGGGTCTGGAAGATTCTGACACTTGTCACGCACGTTTTGCATGAGCCATGATGTCTGTGATGCATACCCTAGCAATACAGATTTTTTGAGGGCGTCTTGATCCCTATTCCGCATGACAAATGCCTTGTTCTCAGCGGAGCAAAGCATGCAATTTGCTAATGCTACTCATGCAATACAATTTTTTTTGGAATCCAAATACAGCATCACAAGTTACATTCTTCCAGACCCAGACATTTTTACATTTGATAGTTTCCCCGGCCTTCCCCGCCGCTGCGGTCGGACTAGTTCCGCCTTCTTCGACTGGAATTTCTATCTTTTTCGACCTTTTCCCCCCGGAATTTTGGTTCGTGAATTCCACTGGAAACTGGTACTTGCACAATTTTGCGCACTTTTCTATCGACACCTCACTGTCTGCGAAAATCCGCAAGCAGAACAGCTTCCCGGTTTCTGGCTTCGTGGTTGCTTGGAACGGAACCAGCATGAACTGCGAGCAGGAGAGGGACTGCGGGTCTATCGTCGCTTCGAAGTTCACCTGCGCGTTGTTGATGTAGCTCGTCCTGTATCCACTGTAAATTTCCCGTACACGTACAAATGCGGTCTCTGCATGACAAAACTTGGTTTGGGTCCTAGTTTAGCATGACAAGTTTTACGCTCCGAATTGGTGAAATTTGTGATGCATCTTGTACATGTACGGAATATTTGTATTGCATATCCCGACCGCGCACAGTTCCTCATCGGGAAATTCCCAGAGGATTGGCTGTCCTTTCGCCTTGTACATGACTAAGGAGATCGGCTCCTGCTCGGCGATTGCGTTTCCGCCCGTGGCCATCAACGTCGTGTCTTGGAGGAGAGAAACGGAGATGGTTGTCGGCTTGTTGATCGTGAGCTTGTACTGCGGATTCGAGCAGAATTCCGGATCTGCGGGGCCAGACCCCCTGGCGTCTTCGAAGTTACCGAGGACCGCGTATTGATCTGTGTGAAGTTGTCGTTGAGGGGAATGGAAAAATGACTGGCATTTCCAATGCACAACTACAGCCAGTGGTGGAATGGAAAACGGATCTGTGCTGCCATTTTTAGAGGGAAGGAAATAATGCATCCTACGAATTTGAGTCCGAACTCCATCTGACGACATTATGCAAAAAATCATTAACAAAAAATACGGTATTCCTGCTTGAACAGCCGGCAGATAGAGATCATCCCCCCGTCGAAGAGGTTGACTAGTTCCTTGAAGTGGATCCAGAACGTCCCATCATCCGCTTTGTTGTGCGCTCCTAGCTTGTCCCGCAGCTCCGTTTTTTTCCCGAAAGGAATCGAACCCTGCCACTTCCCGCTCGCACCGTATGGATTCCTCAGCCGAATCAGCTGAAATCCCTGTTGCTCCACCATGTCGAGAATCCCGTACGGGCAGCCGGGGCAGAGGCCGAAGGTGTTTCCCTTCTCCTTGCAGTAGATGGACACTAAAGATCCGGTGAAAAACTTCTCCTGCAGTTTCGCGAAATCCAGCTTCGCGCCCGGGTCGGTTTGGCGCTCCATAACACCACCAGACATTTGGACGAGGGCGGCTTCGTAGGCTGGTTGTTTGGATGATCATGTTGGGTAAGGAAGTGACGGGTCGTGATGCTACTGCCAAATCGAAATCGAAATCGTACTACAAGCGATCATTCAATTTTCTTACACGGACGACTTGTAATCTACTCATAGGTTATTTTTTCGATACCTGTCATCCCATTTGCGTCGAAATAGTTCACCATCGCCTCGTAGCTGGTGTGCATTTTCGCAAACGCCTTCTCCAGATACACGGCCCAGAGTTCAGACGGCGGCGCCCCGTTCGTTTCCAAATCCGAGGGGATGAACGAATCCAACGCTATTGACTTCCACTCGAACCCGTAAAACAGCGACAAAACCAGCAATCCGCTCTGCTTCCAGTGGGAGTTCAAATCGTTCGAGAATATCCTGCCGAGCAAGTCCGGTCTGGTAGAAATCACCGCAATCGCGGCTTTCAGCCATTTCGACTGCAGCGAGTGTGTATCAAATGCAAATATGTCTGGGTCTGGAAGAGTGTGTCATGGTGATTTTGGATGACACAAAAGTTCTGGCATGGAAGCCCTAGCATCACAGGTTTGAGACCCGTATCCCAATGCCTAATCCGCATGACAAATCGCCACTTTCTGTGGCAAGAAGTGGAGCCTTTTGCTGGCCATGCATGACAGATGTTGGCATGATGTAGAATTCGCATCACAAATTCGAATTCTTCCAGACCCAGACATATTTGCATTGCATAGTGTGCTGGTGCGTCGCTGCAGGGCTTCTTGTCGGGGAAGATGTTGATTGGGGACTCTTTCTGGAGTAACTGCGGTGACCGGGCGAAACTGTCAATTTCGCCGGATTTTAGGCTGGCCTCGCAGGTGTAGAGGGAGCTCACCGCCGGGGGGAAGCGGGGGTCCTCGAAGGGCTTGCCAGTGGAAACGGATTTCTCGAGTATCCTCTGGAGTTCGGGAACGGTCGGCTCTGGGATACCCTCGGCTGTGAAGTGGTTTGTGATGAGGGTTTTTCTACGTTTTAGCATTTCGTCGCTTGGTGAGTGTACATGATCAGAAATGAATCATATCAGCATACAGTACATATCACACCAAATGCAAATCATGTCGTAACAAAAACCTACGACAAAAGACAACCGAAATTACCTGGATTCGGATACCTAACCGTGCTTCCAACTTTTTCTTGCCTCTTTTTGTCGACCTCTTTCTTTTATGCATTGCAAAAGTATCGCACTCGTATAGATGCATTACAAATTTCCTCAGCATGAGAGATAAAATTTGTAATAGTAATGCTGATTTACATTAAGAGAAAGATTTGTAATGCATGATTGCCATACGAGTACGATACTTTTGCACAGGATATCTTTGCAGCTTTTCCTCGTTGAATCGACTGCATTTTTGTTGCCGCGGCGTCGCCCTTATGCATTGCAAAAGTATCCATCGTGCTCGTATTGCGATCATGCATTACAAGTTTTTGTCTCAAGGTGAATCCGCATTGCAAATTCTATTTCTCATGCCGAGGGAATTTGTCACGCATTCATACGAGTACGATAGTTTTGCAGTTCATAGCCTTTCGCACCCAGCCCTGCCGCCCAGGCGGCAAGCGCTTCCGGTGATTCATCGGAACTCGGGATGGCTTCCGCTTGGGCCTCTGCCGCTTGCTCGGCTGCGGCGGCCTGATGAGTTTGTCATGTGCCATTGCATGATGTTGATATTGCAGATCGACTTGTTGGTATTACGATGAGTGTGGCAGGTGCAACATTTCCATGCAGATTCATTCCCTTATCTATCAATTGAATCAAAGCAAATACATCTGCCAACTGTTTCCTCAATTCCGCGACTTCCTTTTTCGCTTGTTTCGCCCGCATCCTCGACTGCAGCGCCGTCGCCGCTTGATCTCCCTTCTCCCCCATTTCTGCGGTCCACGCAGCTAAGGATTCTGGTGAATCGCCATCCTCCTCTGCCTTCTCCTCTTCCTTCTCCGCCTCAACTAGCTGCGCCCGGAGCGCATCTACTTCCTTCTTTGCCATCTTGGCTCGCTGTCGCGCCTGCATCTTCGCGGCGGCGGCGTCGCCCGCGGCACCGAGCTCGGCGGTCCATTTTGCGAGCTCCTCTGGAGATTCGGGGTCCACTTCGACCGCTTTTACTGCTTCTGCGACGGCGGTTTCCTCTTTCGTCTCGGCTTGCGTCAGCTGCTTTTTCAGCTCTTCGACCTCTTTGCGGGCCTGTGGCAGGGTGTGGAATTCAGAGTTTTTGTTTTTGGTAGTACAACACACGGCTCACGTATTGACGTTATGTAACATGACTTGACAACAAAGTAGAATCTCGCTGCTGCATGATGACGATTCACGATACCTGCTTTGCTCTTTGCCTAGCCTGCATTTTTGTCGCAGCAGCGTCACCCTTGGCGCCAAGCTCTGCTGTCCATTTTGCCAGCTCTTCAGGTGATTCGCCGTCCCCTCCGTCGGCGCTAGCGCTGCCAGCGGCCGCTGCTTCGGCCTGTGATGTGTTGTGTGAACAGTCTCTGGTGTCTGTCAAGAACATACAACTCATAGTTCCAAGAGTTCCAAGTTCAGTTGGATCATTCCACGTAAAATTTGCAACAGACTAACTACGCTCACGTCTACGTGACATGACGATACCTCCGCAATCTTTGCTCTTATTTCCGCCACTTCCTTCTTGGCCTGTTTTGCCCGCATCTTCGCTTGCATTTTCGTGGCTGCTATGGAAGTGTCAGAATTGAAATCGACAAAGTTGAAATAATTTTTCATGCAGAAATTGCACGGCATGAAATGCCTCCCTTGCAGGGATGGCAAGCGAGGCCGCCTGTCAGCCTGTTTGGGGCCTGCGATAGAGCTGCGAAAGCAGCATGACAAAAGGCGCCTTCTGTCCTTAAACAGCATCACAAACTGGATTTAGACGGTGCCGAAATTTCTCATGCGCTGCTTAGTAATTGGGCTTCCAACTGGTATCGATTTTATGCATTGCAAGTTATTTCAACTTTGTCGATTTCGATCCTGACACTTCCATAGCTGCTGCGTCACCCTTATCCCCCAGTTCGGCGGTCCACTTTGCGAGTTCCTCGGGGCTGTCGGGATCGACCGCGGCCGCTGCATCCGTGACGGCCTTGTCTACGGCCGTGGTTTCTTCTGCCTGGGCGTCTGCAAGCTTCTTGCGCAGCTCGTCGACTTCCTTCTTGGCCTGATAATGGATGCGAATGGGAGTGGTGAGCTGCACATCATGCACAACACAGGAGAATACTAGACTCGCCATTCTTCAAAATCTCAATCCCGAGGACGTACACTTTTCACACGACGGACCCATGCATGTTTGCAAATTGTTGATGCAAAAAGTGAAACCATACCTGTTTTGCCCTCTGTCTGGCCTGCATCTTCGTTGCAGCAGAGTTGCCTTTTTCGCCGAGACCCTCAGTCCACTTCGCCAGTTCCTCTGGTGACTCACCGTCACCGGCGGCTGAGGAGCCCTCCGCGGCATCGGCAGCAACCATGGCAGTGTTCTCAGCCTGATAGTGATAGTGCAGATAAGTTTCTGTTTCACTCATGCAAGAAAAGCTTCACAAAGTTCCCAATGTTCCATGACCATGGGAATACACCATCATCACACGACAAAAAACATTGACATTCGTGGTAGTACATCTGCCAGCTTTTTCCTCAATTCGTCGACTTCCTTCTTGGCCTGTTTTGCGCGCATGCGGGATTGCAGGGCGGTAGCGGCGGCATCTCCCTTCTCCCCGAGTTCGGCCGACCAGGCCGCGAGCTCCTCGGGAGATTCTCCCGGCTCGGCCATGATTGAGGAGTTCACTACTTCTCAAGAGCCGTGCTTCTATGGTAGTGTTTTTGGAAGTAGATGAACTAGGAACGATATCGGATATCTACGAAACCAGATATGTGGTTCAAAAGTATACACTAGAAGTCACGAATGGTATTGGGATGCTGTGCGAAGCGATAAATTTTCGAAGCCGCTCATCATACGTCTTCCGAAAGTACCAGGAGTGCTCAAGCTCATCTCTCTTCGCCTCACGCTCGAACGAATGATCTACTAACTTATTCATTGCCATTGGACGATGCGAAGCTAGTACTCCTCGAGTCTGTTCAAGAGAGCGGTGGATAAATGCGGCTCATACACAACATACGAGAAAGGATCTGCATAAAAACGTTAAAAGCGAATTCCTCGAACAAAAGCAGCATTCTACCACCTGGTGTAATCGAGCAGCATGTCGTCGTCGTGGTTGATGGTTGGGCCACAGCCAGGAGCTCATGTGTTTCGTTTAGTCAACATGCTTTGTTATTGTTTCTTTGGGGGTGAAGGCAAACATGTTGTGATTATTTTTGTCGTCTTCTGCAGACGGCATGGGCAAGACCGATGAGTTCACCAGCACAAAATGACTTTTCGTCACGGATGATTCTCTTCAGAAGCGCGAATCGATAAATACAGCATGCGAAGAGGTCACGCTGGAGGAAAGGAGATGGATCTTCAGAAATTTCGTCGCCGCTTGGAGCTGGGGCCCCCGGCGTTCTCGTTTTCGTTGCGCGGTTTGTTGCCACCGGCCGAGCGAAACCCGCCACCTCGCTGCGCCTTCGTCCCGGAAGCCCTGTCGCAAGCGGGATCGGTGGTTCCCCGTTCCTGCGCTATTCGCAGTGCTTCAGTTAGGAGTATGGGGCGAAATGTCGTGTCGGGATCTGAATATGCAAAGTAAGTAGACCTGCATTGCATGTTGCGAACAAATGCAAACCCTCGAAAATTTTTCTTGCATGATGACAGGAGACCACCGAGCAGCAACCTTTGTTGTACTAGTGCCAGAATTATGCGCGGCGCAGTTGAGGCGCGCCGCATACTTTCATCGTCGCAACCTACTCCCGAGACCCCGACACGTCATCTGCAATGGATAAGGAGCTGCGTTATCCTGTTGAACCTTTCTTGAATGTCGTCCAAAAATTTCTGATCCTTCTCTGCCTGTGTCGGGTTCGTTGCTGCAACAGCCTGCAAACTGGCTCGCGCCTTTCGTAGGTCCTGTTGCCATTTGTCGGGATGATAAATCTATCCAAAGCAAATTTGACGCCTGGGTCTCGTTCTTCTGGATAGATGTGGCAAGACTTCTTTTATTATCTTAATACGCTGGTCTGTCTGGGTGACATCACATGACCATGAGTCACAGATTGATGCCTATCTATCAACATACAAAAATGTCTCATGCCAAACCTTCCGTCACAACATCCTTTCGTCAAGACCCAGTCATACTTACACCTCATATGGACAAACAAGACCGCTGCAAAAACTTTTTCGTTTCGTCCGGATCCACCTCCGGGTGGAGGTACAAACTTGGATCCCGCAGCCCCGTTTTCCGATCCTTCTCCGGCCAGGGTATCGCCTTCAACTTCTCCAATTCGTTC
>JACKZZ010007026.1_pt1 | contig 34045 bp, 29 predicted proteins | sample 8027871 | NCBI WGS metagenome assembly JACKZZ01 (sample SAMN15724774, study PRJNA655200) | protist metagenome | isolation source: fluorescence activated cell sorting (FACS) single amplified genomes of... | place: USA: West Boothbay Harbor, Gulf of Maine | collected 2000-07-19
AGGAGGGCGGGAAGGAGGATAGCAAGAAGAAGAATAACGGAAAGATGGAGCTCAGCGATGTAATTCGGAAGATTCCTGAAGACGGTTCACTTCTAGAAGTAATCGACGGGGTAGAAGATGACAACGAAAAGGAAAAGGAAAAGCAGGAGGCTAACGAGAAGCAGGACGCTGAAGACGCCTCATTTTCTTGCTGGGCTGCTTGCGTCCCGCTCGAGTTTCAAGGGTTGTTCGGCCTTGCGCCGAATGCCAACTCCGACGGAGCGTCATCGTATTTTGACTACAGCGGCAACCAAGTGTTTTCGCACAAGGCTTTTGTCGCTTTTGCGCAGGCGACCCAAACTGCAGTTGCGGAGGGCAACGGCGCGGTCGCGACGCTGGCGATGCATACACTTAAAAACGATAATTGGGGAGTGCGGGGTGGTGATGTAGTGCATTGGACCGTGTTGCAAGCAAGTGGTGCGCGGAATTGGTGGGAAAAACGACGGGCAAAAGTAGAGCAAGAGAAGTGGTTTGAGAAACCGGCTGATAGTAGTAATGGGAAGAAGGATAAAACTAAAAAATCCGAGTCGTCGCCAGATGCGCTTCTGCCGCTACTCTCAGCTGTGAATGTGGATGCGCTGCGCGATCTATCAGCAGATTCAGGAAAAGTTGATCAAAGCCAAACAGCATTCGCGAAGGCTTTTGGCGGGGATGGCGGCGCACAGCAAACAGCTGAGAGCAAGGGCAACATCAACAACCAATTGAAGAAGTCCCTCGACGCGGTTGAGTATGGTCAATCTTACGTTGACCTAATCTTCACCCACTGCAACAGCTCACCGGGGACTACGGGGAAAAAAGGCATTCTCGACAGCTTCATGGCGAAATCCTCTATGGGAATTAGTCTCGGTTCCTATTTCCCGCATACGCACACGGCCGGAAAAACCCCGAAACTCTGCACGCTGCTGCTGATGGATCTGATCCATTTCACTGTGGAGAGTCACAAGGACCACTTTCACCTTGCAGTACCTGTGCCGAAGTTCTACGACAACAGTATCGCGAAGCCGACGAATAAGAGAGATTGTGTTGGACAGGATCTGCAGAAGTGCTGGGTGCGGGGGGCGTGGAAAGTGGTGAATTGCGAAAGAAGTTCGGGAGAAGGTGCTGGGAAGAGTGTTTGCACAGCGGCAGTGAAGGGAAAAAACGCAGACATGGATTGGCCGTGGGGGAGTAAATAAAGTTGAATCGATGAATTGGAGCTTTATAGACGGGAACGGGAGATGCAATACTCGTGACAGACTTCTACGAAAACTAAAACAGTTTTGACGAATGCAAAGCAAAAATGACTTCACCAGATTGATATTAGGCCGCTCTGGACGAAAGTGGGACAGCAGCTGCAAACGAGCGCGCCGGAGTGGAATTGCGCCCCACAAAAAATCCTATCTCACTAATGTGGATGATGAGATGTTCGTCATTTGTCGATTTGATGTGGCTCTCGTCTTTTTGGATTTGGATCCTACGATCCTTGTGGTGGTGGTTTGCGTAAAAGATCCTTGTGGTGGTGGTATGTGCACGATCGTCTTCGCAATTGGAGACTCAAGAAAGCGCAGCATACGTGCGTTATTGCAGGACGTAGGGATAGTACTTACACAGAAAATCCTACTTGCGTTCGTGCAAGCTACCTCCGCCTAGCGCCAAAACCGCAAACCCAACATGGCGAGCACTTCGTCTTCCCCGGTTCTGGTGTCGGACGTGTCCTCGTCGGTGTCATCGTCGCCGTTACTGGTGAACGAGAGCGACCTCTCCGATGCTTCCCCGCCGAAGGAGCACGTTGAGGAACAGCACGACGAGGAACCATTCCGAGAAGATCTGACACGAGCGAAGGCGGAAGCACGCGAGACCGAGACCTCGACATCAGGAGTAGGTGGCACTAAAAGCGGTGTTGGTACTGCGGTGACGAACGCTTTTTCGAAAAGCAGCAAGAAAAGAACTGGTCCCGGAAGAGATGGGCCGCACGATAGGAACGAGTCCGATGCAGACCGCGTGGAGAAAATAGCGGCATCCGTAAGAAAGGATCTCGACAGCATCAAAAGCAATGTTGAGGCGGCACTACAAAGCAAAAATGGCCGGTATCATCAAGAAACCGCGCCCGCCGACGCCGAAAGACCACAGCAACTCGCCACAATGATATCAGCCGCTAAAATCAAGCAGCTACCGGATCTCTTCGCGGCCAACTGCCCAAATCTCACGCAGTTCTTTCTCGGCCGCAGAAAGACGGTGCTGCCGTTTCTGGCCTACGTTTTGATCACGGGAGGTGTACTGCTGTTGTCCGATCCCTGCAACATATCGCCGTCCCGGCGAAAGGACTGTGGATGGCCCGGAATTAGCGGTCCGGAATGCGTATTTTATGGGAGATGGCGCAATTTCGCGAAAAAGAAGAGCGCGGGGCCGAAATTCATGATTCGGACGCTGTGCGGCTGGATGAGCCTAGGTGGAACGCTGTGGGCAGTGTCGGGGTACAACTTTGTCTGTGGCAATTCAAATGTAGGCGCAGGCGCAGAAAACTTTTCGCGTGACAATTTATAATGCGTTACACCACGACAGGTACGAAACCGGCGGACTACTGATTTACTTTCTGCTCGCTTTGGCCTCGACATTCCAGCAGACCAGTTGCTGCTACGACGGCCAGCAGCAGCAGCAGCAACCCGGAATCCCAGGGCTGCCGCATTGCTATTGCTAAAGCTCGAGTAGTAAGGCTTGTAATCGAATTTCGAATTGCTACACCCCGGCTGCATCGTGGGCGTGGCACACACCTAGCGAAGATGAACGAATGATGTTGCAGGAGTACTTACGTAGATTACTCTGTACAAGATTGTGTGTTGCCTAAAGAGAGTTCTTGCACCAGCCCGATCTTTCCTCGAAGTGAAAAAAGAGAAAGTCGAAATCGAAGATCCACGTCGAAAAAGATCAACCCTCGATTATCATTCATCGATTGTGCACTGAGTGGGCCATCGATTGTCGATCCGTTGCCGTTCTTCCACTCGAGATCTCCAGCACTAAATATCACCTTGCAGAACTTCGTAGAACGACCGCACTGATGAAATTATCTTCTTTCTGGGCGGCCTCGTCGGCAAGATGAACACACATCCGTAGCACTCTACACAACTACTCGTCGAACTCACTCCTATTTTCCGTTCACCAAAACAAAGACCACCATGACAAAACCCATCGGAAATCAATCTCGATTCAAAACCCACCAACAGTTTTGTCTCTCTGTAGGGGCAATAACTTTCTACGACCTAGGTAAAGGTACAACTACACGCGCAAGTTGTATTCCCTCACTAGAGTAAAGATCAATCTAAGACACAACTCATTCTGTTTCTGCGACTGCATCTCGATTGGTAAGGAAAAAGCAACTTGCATCTCCTTCGAAAAATCTCCGCGTCTCGACGTCATAGCGACAAACCCCAACGACACCAGAAAGAACGACTTTCGCCCAACATGATCAGCGTCCTCAACTGTGTGGCGTTGGTGGTGCTGCCAATCGTCCACATCATGGGTGGCAACATCCTCTCCACGTTCCAGAACCCGGCGGGTGTCGGACCGAAAACCATCGAAGTCCAGCGCAAGGGATATGCTGGGACCAGCTACTAAGTGAGTGAAGTGCTAAGTGATTTTTGGAGGTCGATTTTTGGGGATTTCGCGGGAAGTCTGGATTAAGCAGAAATCTGGCACGAAGTACAGCCTTGCAGAGGTAGTCCTCGCCTTCCCCCGCACCACTAGAGCTGCAGTCCCAGCCCCCGGCCAGATCTGCGACCCTACTCACTGTACCACTCGAAGCCGTGTGCTTCCTGTAGAAGAAGAAGCCCTGCTGCTGACTCCCTCCTTAAGACTGGCTCATCTCCCGACGCCCTGCTTCGCAGGGCGTCGGGAGCGAGAAACCCGCCTCCCCCCCACTAAGACTGAGGCATCTCTGAACCGTCCGGCGCACGGTCAGAGCGCGTACTCTACTTCGTCACCCTTTGGAACCCATCTCAGTTTACTTAGTAGTTGGGTCACTTAGCAGCTGGTCCCTTCATAAGGGATACGGACTCCAGATTCTCCTGGCGATGCTCGAAAAGCCGATCACCTGCTTCCTGGGACCGGTCTACGTTGCGTTCTTCCTCAGGTACTAGAAGATTCTTTGCGCTGATGTGAAAATTTGAATTTGTTTCTCCATCACGAACTTCCATTTGACCCTACTAACTTGGTACCCGAGCCCGATCATTCACCCCAAAATCTCCCCCACTTTACTCAGATGGCAATGTGACCTTCCCCTGATCTGGACCATCCTGATGTGCCTCTCCTACCCGATCTACGTGCTTTCCGCGATCGGCATCCTGTTCAAGCAGTCCCAGGATTACGGGGAGGCTTCTCAGGGTTCCACCGACGCCATCAAGAAGCAGCAGGAGCAGCTGTTGGAGTTCTCCGACAAAGCGTTTAAGACAGAGTGGCTCGGAAAGAAGATTCCGATCGAGACCGCCATCGAGGCGTACCAAGATGGGAAGATCAACTTCAAGGGGCCGAATGGTATTATGAATTTCACTCTTTTTTCCACCAAATTCGTCAAACCAAAATCACAATAGCAGTCCTCAGATAACATAGTCACGGGCTCCTGCTCCGACGAAACACTCTATCCACAATCTGAAGAATTCCTTACTACATGCGAATTTCGCTCGAATACCTCCCATTGAAGACCATTAATTTGAACAAATACAAAACAGGCAAGGATGACATCATTGACACGATGATGAGCCGGTACGAAATCTTCAAGTTCTCCATCACCAAGGACCACATCCGATCCATCTTCCAGGACTTGCTCCGGTATTGCTCGATATTCATTTTTCACCTGTAATTTTGGAATGCGCCGCGTCCTCAAAATAATTGCGGACGCAATTCCCTGCTTAGCTTGAAGACGAGGGGAAGAACAATCTCTTTCATCATCTTTCGACACCATTTGCATCCCATTGAAAACCGAAAAACAGCCGCGTCTGGAAGCACGATGCCGACGCCGACAAGGCCGATGTCTCCGATGTGTACAACCGTGGGAATGACTTCTACGGCTGGTTCCTCTGCGACAAGATGCTCTACTCTGTCGGTCTCTGGTCTTCTTCCGATCCGGAAAACTTCGAGGACAACGCCAAGATGAACGAGCTGATGTCCGAGGCGCAGACCAAAAAGTTGGACAAGATCTGCAACGAACTCTGCATGATGAAGCCGGGCATGAAGCACTTGGATCTCGGGTGTGGTTGGGGCGCTTTGATCCTGCACGCCACCGGGAAGTACAAGGTAGACTTTGATCAATGAACTACTTGGCTTATGTCAACGTTGACGGGCTTTCACACGACTTCCTGGCTTCATCGACAGGATGCACATGGACGCGCATTCTTTTTGAGGGGAACAAAAAATGGTAGAATGTGTCACCCCAAACACGATTTCGCGCAGTTATTCTAGGATGGGGGTTGCGATGGGTTCCATTCAATCAATCGAGTGCGGATCTGGCCTCGCAGTTGGGGACGCTTGGCTGTTGCAGTCGCAGGGACGCCTGCGCTAGGTTTGGGGTCGTCTGCTGCGGCGGACTTCCTGCCAGTGCTGCGGCGCTGACGTGCTCGGCCCTTCTGCGGAGGGGCATTTTTGCGGGGCGAGTTTGGGTGGTGATGCGCACCTAAGTGCACCTATCAAGAGCCGCATACGCGAGTTCGCAGTCTTATTCCAGTAGACAGAGTCTCCGCACGCAGACGGGCAGTTCAATAGGGGTGCCGGAAATGATCCAGTCCGCTCCGTCCCGAGTCAGGGCGACTCCAAAGGGTTGGATACTACTTCGCAAAGTCGACTGGCGAAACACGGAGACTCGAGGCGAGTGCAACGGCACCACTCCTCCGTGCATGGGCTACGCTCGGGGTCAGGCGAGGCTGGCTTCCCTGCAACGGGCCGGGGCGGTACTCGGGAGTACCCACGGCGCCCCGGCCCGCCAAGGCGCGGGAATATTTCGCATTCCCCTGAACCTGATGTGCACATATGTATGTGAAAAGAAGACATCCACCAAGAATCCTTCATAAATCCTCCACTCAGCATCACTAACAGGTCGAGTCCACCGGTATCACGTTGTCCCAAGAGCAGGCTAACTTCATCGCCAAGAAGGACACGGAGAAGAGGACAGATGTGAAGGTTGTCAACGCCTGGGTCTGGCTGGAGAACAAGATTAAGGAGGGCGTGAAGTACGACGTGATCACCTGCCTGGAGATGTCGGAACACATCGGGATCCGCGATTACCAACAGTTCATGCATGCGGTACTAGCTCGCTTTGCATTTCAACTTCTGTTTTTGATGCTGCTTCCGATTGGTGTTCGTCCTCGTTCAATAAATTTTAATGAAACAACAGGTCCGAGCTGTGCTGAAGGACGACGGTGTCTTCTACCTCCAGATCGCTGGTCTCCGAAGAAACTGGCAGTACGAGGACATCAACTGGGGACTCTTCATGAACAGGTACGTTTTCTCCCCTCCAATCAATGATGAAGTTCAAGTTCGTGCATTGCTGTCGCTTGCATATGGCCCTCAACAATGAATCTGAAACACTTCTGAATTATGTCGATATGCACCGCATATCTTCCAAATCAACTGTCACTACCACCTCAGGTACGTCTTCCCCGGTGCCGACGCTTCTTGCCCGCTGTACTGGGACATTGACCAGGTCGAGCGTGCTGGCTGGGAAGTGCGATCGGTTGGAAACGAGGGTGTCCACTACGGACTGACGATCTGCGCCTGGTACAAGAACTGGCTGCACAACAAGAAGCAGGTCGTCGCCAAGTACGGCGAAAAGTCCTGGAGAAATTGGGCCATCTTCCTGAGCTGGTACTTTATTCTTTTTCTCTCGTTTTTGGTAGCTAGTGGTGTTTTTTGGTTTGGTAGCCAGATTAATGAACACGAATTTCGTTACTTGCGACACGTTCAACATAGAAATCGACTCCCAATTTCAACATCACACGACACAGGTCCTACCTGATCGCGATGCAGGGATCTTCCACCGTCTACATGATCGCGCTGACGAAGAACCTGCCGTGCGATGCCCGCTCGCGTAAGGCCCTGACGAAGGACGCCGTCTCCGACTTCGGAATCAGCCGCGCGGCGCTGGTCGTCGACAAGAAGCGCGAGACTCCGAAGTAAACGGAACGTCAACGTCGACTAGTTCTGAGTTAAGAAAAGATATAGTAGTTGTAGTTCTTGTGGTGGACGGAGATGATGGTAGGCGTTCTCTCTAGAAGATCTGGGCGTACTTCGACTTGCTCCTCTTCAAGCACTCCTCCGATAGATGCTGATTTCGGAAGCGAGGAGTTCGAAGTGCAGTCAGTTCTTTTGGGGAAACGCAAGAAATGGGTAGTACGCAAGGAAGAAAAATCGTTGGGTGAAGAGAATCTTTCTCATCGCAAAACGATCTCCGGGTGTGGATCGGTGTAACTAAATCTAGAAAAAGGGGAATCTGATTTCTTGATCGTCGCAATTTTATGTACAGGCACTAAACGCGTACAACCAAAAATTGTTCTTGATGTAGCACGCAAAAAACCGCCACTACGCGTGCGGGAATGACGTAGCGCTCAGATTATACGCAATAGTCAGGCTAGGTAGCCAGCACGACGCAAACAAAAACAACCTATTCAGATCGACTCAGTTTACCATTGTTCTTGCTCTCTTGCTCTATTGTTCTTTAACGTTCGACAGGCAGTTACGAGGTAGCGTGGGAACTACAAACCCACGTGGACGACGACGCAGAAATTAACAGTACTAGGATTTACGGCTGTTGTACATGCAGCGCACTGACCGGGGCACAGGAGGGTGGGAGTGGTCTACGCGCCAAGGACTACTACACTCGAGATTCACTGCTCGAGCGGGATAACACCGAGAGGGCAAAAAGTAGAAAAACGGAACCCGCTCTTCCACTTCACGTCGTTGCAAAAGTAGGGGAGCTTTGTTTGTACGCAGCAAGTAGAGCTCTATTTATCGCTGCTCGACGGGATGAAAAACTACGAGATAAGGCAAGGCGCTTGGAGGAACTCCAATACGGGATAGAAATGATTTAGACAGAAGATAGGTAGCGGCATATGAATCACTCATGATCTGAATGTCAAAACCCTCTTTGTCTTGCACTGGAAACCGGAATTTTATTATTCAGGGAAAGTAGGGGACATGTTGTTCTGCTGGGGCTCATAATAGGAATAGTTCGTGGCTGATCCTCTCTACATCTATTTCTGAAGGCAGGGGACGATGATTTGCAACGCGGGAATGATCAAGGGAACAAGTAGAGTCAGCGCACACGAAGAAAGACACCATGATAGATTGCAACATGACATCAAATGTCTGGGATATATGACGGTTATGACTTTACAACTCGTTCGCATTCCCATGAGTGCACTTTTTGTAATTTTATTTCAATCTACACATCCTCGTTCTGCTCACGAAAACTACTCACTGTTCTTCCGCACCGGGTGATAGATACTAGAACTAGGTAGGTAAAGGTATCGCAATCGCGATGCGTCGTTGCTGCTATGGTGGCCGCGTTGGGGCCTCCTCTACTGGATGAGTCCCAATTGATTCATCGCGTTTTTTTTAACTGGTGCACGGTTGCCGCCTCGAACTATCAATCTACCTCTGGTGCAAATTTTGACCCGCTTGAATGGGTGCGTCTCGCTTGATGGACGCTCCCCTGTCTTCTAATCTCTCATTCTTTCCCGTGCGAGTACTTCTGCCACGCAGTACGTAGCAGTTGTATATGGCAGCCTGATCATGTTTATTCAACGTACACTACTAGTTTCTGCGGAATGGTTTTTCCACCTGGAGCTGTAAGATTTCTTGTTCTTGTTCTTGAAGTGCATCGCACAAAATGACGGTGAAAAAAGAACGCCAGACGCGGCAGGATCGCGACGGGCTCGGCCCGCTGCACCACACCGCGGGGAACAGCCAAATGTAGAAGTAGAATCGTTGATGTTCTGCATGCCCTTTCTAAAGCGCTCTCCATGCGATCATTGTGCGAAAGATCCAGTCTGTTGCTCTTGATCAAACCACTAAGAATGGATTTTTCGATCGAAAAACAGGGATCTCTTATGGCTATCAGGATGTGGTCGTGAACGACGTCGCCATATTTAAGTGATGGCTTCATCTGTTTTTTAATTTCGTGCTCAACAACAGGACCACACCCACGACTTTGAAACACCTCATTTATAGCTCGCGACTTTCGTTGAGATCCACCGTGATCCAATCTTTTTAGCGACATCTTCAAAATGGAGTTCGAGGCGTGCTACAAACTCCTACAGGAGCGGGCTGCCAAGAGCGCCGAACACATGGCCGAGGTGGAGAAGTACGCACCACAGATACCAATCGTCGACAGCACTATGCGTGATGATGCGCCCGAGGATGTGAGCGGAAAGCCAGAGGACCCCGCGATCGAGGCTGCTATCGCGGAGATTAACCGCGACTTCCCGGAAAAAGTGTCACTAGAAGGAGGAAGTGAACTGGTCTCATCAGGACCACCACACGCTCTGAATGGCCTCGACTCCATCGTCTCCGACATCCGAAATGAAACGTCAGAAAACGCCGGTTCAACCTTTGCTCGGCCCGACGACTGCCAGCAGGTTCGTGACGCCATGGCAGCGATCGAGGACGAGAGATGGGAATCGGCGGATGGATTTTATTCTCTGCCACCACACAAGAAGCTGTTGAAATTGGAAGAGCGAAGAGTGCGGATACAGAAGGCGTTTGACTTGGTGCTCAAAAGATTGATCGCCAAAAGAGAGGTGGACGCGGGGTACGGGAGACTAGCGAAGTCAGTTACGGTAGCGTTTCAGGAAGTGAATTTGAAAATGAGGGAGCTGGGGAAAGAACTGGACGAGAGATTGAGTTCGGGCCGGACGGGAAAGAACGGGGACATCAACCCCGAACAGGACGTCGATATGGCGGAGGGCGAAGCAGTCGAGCAAAAGCGATCTCCCATGATCCTCGGCACGCCTGAGTACGAAGCGAACCGAGAGCTGCGTCAGTCAATCGATAAAATCCTGAAATTGCAGAAGAACAAGTTCGAGCAGGTGGTGGCATTTCACGCAGCACAGATTCGGTTGTACAGCGAAACGATCCGGGGGTCTTTCGGAAAAGTTGAAGACGAAAAGGCGCGAAGGCTGCACTACGAAGAGGTAGCGAACCTGAAAAATGTGATTCAGAAGTATGAAAACGACATTGAAGAGGAATTGACAGAGGTGAGGTACGGGTACTGATCTCTGATCTTCGGTGCAAGCCCCATACAATACGCTCCATTGACGGGTGAGAGCCTTCACTTCTCATGCGACGTCAACATTCAATGCTAATATGCACGACGCATTGTTTGCGTTTCAACCTTCATCAAGCCAAGAGTTTTCACGACCGGATGCTGCTCTAGAGCGCCGTAGATTGTTCGCTGCGGAAAGAAATACGAATTCGATCGTCGCCGATATTTTCGATCGGAGGAAGATCATCATGTCGACAGACGCCTTCGTCAGTAGACATCGAGTGAAGTCGAAGAGAGGAGCGGGGACTCTGCATCTCGTTTTTACTTACTGTGTCACAGCTACATGTCGCGAACACGTCAGCTCTTCTTCTATCATGGATATCTTCGGCTGGGTCGGAATTTCGTTCAGTAGACGCTACGGCGCGAGGACGGTGCCATTGCAATAGAGCGTGGCTTTTATCTGCAGGCACCCCATTGAAATTGGATTACTCACCTCGTTACGTGAGGACGCTTGGTTCGTATAGAGTTACACCATGAGCGCAGCACCGAGCGCGAGCGTTGGCTCTTCTTCGCCTTCCTTGCGGAGCGGCAGCTCATCCACACAGGATTCTTCCGAGCAGATCGAGGAGTCCATCGCATCAGCACCCAAGGGGACGACATCCTGCAGCTGCCGCCACACACTACTGCTGTTGTGTGCTTCAACAATGTTCGTGATGCTTGTGCGTCATGCCTTGCTGGGATCATCAGGGGAGCCCACAACTGCGGGAATGGGTTCAGGTCGAAGTAATTTGCGAGGAGGACTGATAAATGACAATGTCGGCGACGACGTAGGCGCAAGAAGTGGTGAAGACAAGATTTTCGGAAGGAGCCGCCCGAATCGACCCAACGAACCAGGTTATGGCTCCGCAACTCTGGCTTGGACTCCTACAGCGTTCGACGTCGTGCCACTAGCTCTAGATCTTGGAGTTGGAGACCAAGAGATCCCAATCGCCGTCCGCCACTTGCAGCGACCACCGGCCGAGCCGCCCGACGATTCAGCTACAATCTCTTCCTTTCTGCAGGCCGACCCGAGCGTCGTTAAAAGTACAAATCCATCCGTCGCAGAGGCCACTCTGCGAAACCTCCCGGCGGCCACCGCGTGGGCGAAAAGCGACGTGGAAGATTCTGACAGAAAGGGCCACCAAGTCAACGCCGATCGTGCGGAGCAGAAGAAGCAAGAGGTCGTGCGCGCTACGGACGAAGCCGCGGGCGATATCGACAGAACCGCGAATGCGCATGCACGGAAAGTAAGTCGCGAGGCGGCCGCCGCAGAAGATGCTGTGGAGAAGCAGTTCGAGGAAAACAGCCTGAAAATTCAAAAGGCAGCGAACGCACAGCAACAGAAATTAAGAGAAGGGAGGAGAAAAGCGCTTGATACGATCGAAGAGCGACAAGCACTTGCAGTAGAGGCAGTGGGGAAGAATGCTGAGGATAAGAAAGAACCGATAAAGGGGGAAAGAACGAAACAGCTGATGAAAATAAAGCATGAAAAAGAAGACGAAAATGCGAAGGTCGAGAAATTGACGGAGCACGCGTATGGAAAAATTGAAGACAACGTAAAAGCCGTGGTTGCGGAAGCTACCAACGATCTCGATCATTCCTTTATCCAACAGGCCCTTTCGACTGCCGATGCTGGCGAAGCCTCGCCGGAAGGAGAATCTGAACCGGACGGTGCGGAGAGCGACGCCTTAGACGCAGACGCGGCGGCGGCAGCCGCGGATGAAGATGACGACGACGACGAGGACGCAAAAATCGAAGCGCACATGAAACAAGCCGACAAGCGGCGCGAGAAGGAACTCGCGAAGGCCATGGCTATCGACCCGGCGAAGGCGCGCAAGGCTAAGCCACGCGGCGGCGGCATGTCGCTCGAGGAGGTGGAGAAAAACGAAAGAGAGGCCTTTGAAGCTTTGAATGAAACCGAGAAGATCAAGTCCGCCGCAAACCAGATAGGGTTTGCGTTCGGTAAAGACGGAAAAGAGGCATCGGAGAAGAAGGAAAAGCATTTGAAGGACCTGGGATTTGAAGGGAAGGGAGCGTTAGAAGGAGTGGAGAGAAGAGAAGATAGAAAGCTTTATGACGAAGAATACGACAAAGGATATGAAAAGGGAAGAGGGAAAGGTAGGGTAGGCCCGGTGAAAGCGGATCAAGCGGTGAAGAGAGTGGTGACAGATGAAGAACTGGTGGAGAAGCGGGCTGAGGTACTATTAGTTTGTTGTTTGGAACTGCTGGATCGATTTGTTGCTTTGCACATTCATTGGTCGAACATTCTCCAGGAGCACGAAGGATCGCATTCCGGCGATATGCACAAGATAGAAGGCGGCTGCTGTCGCTAGCATGGGTTGCTAATAGAGATCCAGACTGCGGGTTCATCGGCTTCCCCTCGCCGCGCACGACGCCAGAGTCGGCATGCATGTTTTGCGGACTCATACCACGACGACGCGTTTGTTATAAGTTTTGCTTCTGCAGCGACACGACCATGCATGACGAAGACAGAATGCGTGATGAAAAGTTCATGTTTTGCAAATAACGTAAGTCGATGTCAAATTGAGCCGGACAACGACCACGAAGGCGGCGCGGTGGAAGTCCAAATAGCTTGCACGACTAAGGACGGCACCGAGGCCTTGTGCGAGGGAAAAATCGTAATGCCATGTGCAGATGACTTTGCGATGATCGTAGCCCCCGTAGATCTGGAAAAGTTTGAGATCCATGCGTATGATGCTGACGATCTGACTTCACTAACTTCGATCATTGCGTGCATAATGATCGCTAGGTAGCTAGTTGGACGTCATTGTCTCTTTTTTTGGCAGTGAGATCAACATCAATCAGTATCACCCATACCATTTTCCACAGGAGTCAGTAAGGCTTAAGCACTAGACGAACGATAATGATAGAACGCTAGAACTTTTCACTCATGAGGTAAGAACTCATCCCATTTTACTCTTTTTTCAACCTCATCGCAACGTTGCACTTCTTCACGACGAGCAACATTCATTTCTAAAGCGATCTACACCCAAACTTTAACCGTTCTTCGGACGTTCGCTTTTTCACCTACCTATCAAGCATGGCCTCCGCATTTTCATCCTACGGAGGGGCGGGGCAGCGCCAGCTTCCGTTTGCAAGCGCCGGATCACTGGCAACCGCATCAAGCAGCAACAATCACAATCCTCCCGCGCAAACAGAACAAGCAAATACCCTCCCCACTCTTCGTCGCTGGTTTCTGCAGCTGGAGTGCAAACTGCAACTACCCAACGGCGAATACCGCCCTCTGAATTGGCCCTTTCATTTGTCTACTGCGATGCACCTGATGAAGGAGCAAAGGGTCCGGCTAGATCCCGTCACTGGAGTTGTTTACGCAGGTTCGAAACTTTCCTCCAGCGGCAAGAAAAGAACAGAGCGCCCGTGCGGGTGGTTGAATTTCTCTCTGCTGGATTATTTGCGGGGCATCCTCCAGATTCGGGACTTGCCCTTGTACTTGGAGACGACGGTTTCGTCGTATCACTATTCGCATTACTCGCACACGCAGATCGGTCGTGTAGCGGTCCAGGTGTTTGCGAAAGTGCCACATGTGGACGCGACGTTGACGCAACTCGGGCAGCAGCGGTTCGACGTACACGCGAGGAATTTGGCGAATGTGAGAGATAAGTTCGACAAGAAGAAGAAGGTTAAGGGTGTGAAAAAGGCAGGCAAGTGCGCAGGGAAGAGAGCTCCGACCTTAAGTTAGTAGTCGCGAAACCGGACGCATTTTGGTCCTGATCGATTTACAAGCGTCAGCGTTGTCGCCGAAGTAGGCGCGGAACGCCCTACTCACTCACCCGGGAACGGCCGTTGTCGAGCGTTTCACGGCGTAACTTTATTGAGTTTGTATTTAGAATGTATGCACCGGTGAAAGGCACCGGTGCCCGTCGATAGGGCCTTAGTTCTCCCTATGGTCTCACTTGGCGTCGTAGGTTCGGAGTATTCTTACTCGTTGGCCGATGATGTTTTGCAAATGAACTTGACATGAAAATGAACAACTTCGAGATGTGTTCGTTTTGATGTCTTGATGTCTTGCGGAAAAAAACTCAGCACGCAGCAGCGAACTGATGAGCATGGTGATTTCTGCCCGATACGGCTGAGAGCAGGAGCGGAGTTCTGTGTCTTTCACACTAGTGTACATCGCATTTCTCATTCATTTCTGCCTCGGCAGTCATGGAGATATAAAGTTGGGATACAGGATCAAATTACAGTTACAATGCTGAGTATTTACAAAAAAAATGTACTTAAAATGAAATACGTGGCGGATTACATGAAACGGTGGCGGAAAATGGTGGATCTCTTCCCTGGATGGTTCCCTGGACTTTTTTACACCTCTAACCAGGTGGCGTGGGAGCCGCGGGGAATACTGTACGTGGAGAAGAAGCTGCAAATTACGGCTGCGGAATGGAAACGAAGGTTTCTTGGAAAGTTCATGGGCGGGAAGCACGGGAAGAAAGGCGCAAGTTTAAAACGGAAGAATGGAGCCGCGGGTGCAGGTGCTCGAAACGGAGGGAAAAAGAAGAATGGCGCCAGTGACAACGAGGGTGGCGGAATAGAAAAACTGACCGAGGACGAACAACTAGCAAAGTTATACGAAACGGACGCGAACGTGTACGAGAACATGCCGATGGCGGAGTGTCCTCCTGGCATCGACCTCCATTTCCACCAGCGAAAGGGCTTGCACTGGATGCTTCAACGCGAAACGACCTCTTCCATCGGGCCGCACTGGAAAATCCACACAGTGGAAAAACTGGTTACGGTGAACGGTGCGACTGGAGCGCCAGTCAATTTGGAGCAGCTGATGGCAGCGAACCCAATGCCACAGCCTCGCGATCTCACCCAAGGACAGAAGATCGGGGGTGGCCACGCCAGCTACATTCGCAATCCGCGGCAGAAGGAGAGGGAGGCGGAGTTGGAGAAACAGCGAAAGCAAGCCTGGATCCAACACCAACGGGATGTCGTTAAAAAGCATAATGTCGTCCGGAAATCTATTGCCGTACCGACGGGAAAAGCGAGCTACGACACGGGGATGGAGGGAACCAAGGTGCATGATGTGGCGGCGATTCCGGTGCCGCGTGGGGGAATCGTGGCTGACGAGATGGGTTTAGGGAAGACGCGACAGATGATCGCGGTCATTGCCAAGAACGTTAAACCCTACACTTTGGTCGTGGCCCCCGCAGCGGTGGTGTATGACGTGTGGAAAGCCGAATTGACGTACCAGCTGCTGCAGAACGAGGAACTGACGGAGAAAATGGGGGCGGCGACTCCACGGCCGCAGAACAAACCGACGGAGGGCAAGGCCAACACCTCCGCATCGGCATCCGCTAACACAAGCGTTTTCATGTCAGCTCTTCTCGAGGCGCAGCAGGAGCGAGAAGACCGGCAACCTCCCTTCAAGCTCTACGTTTATCACGGGCAGAAGAAAGAAATGCCAGCGGAAGAAGGTAAGTCGGATAGTTGTGAGAGCGAGCCGAACCTTCCGACAGTGACGATAACCTCCTACGAAACCCTCGTAAGCAAAGCTGCGGAATTTAAGAAACGGAGGTGGTCACGTCTCATTCTTGACGAGGCACATGAGGTCCGCAACAAGAATTGTAAGGCCTTCAAAGTGCTGGCGGAGATCGTGGGTGGTGGGAATCGTAATGCTGCCGCAAGTGCAGCCCCAGGTGGACCGTCGGCGGCTAGCGGGAGCTCGAACCTTCAGCTTGCCCTTGCTGGACGCGGACCTGCAGTTGCCGCGCCTCAGAACCTACAGCCGCATCACGAGATAATCACCTGGCTTCTTACAGCGACGCCGTTCGTGAATAAAATCGACGACCTCTACCCGTTATTCAGCCTTCTCCGCGTGAAACCACTGGACGATTACTCCGTGTGGCGGGCGAACATATCCTGCCCCGCGGGCGAGATCATCGAAGCAGGACTTCCCGAAGCGAGTATGAACGCCGAGCAGGAAGCGAAAAACGTGGGCAAATACAAGGGTCTGGAACGGGCGAATCTTTTGTTACGCGAGTTCATGCTGCGACGGCGGAAAAACGATCGAGTGGTGCAGCCGGGAGCGAAAGCAGCTTCATGGATTTTGCAGCTGCCGGAAAAGCGCTGCTTCATTGTGAAATTGCCGTTCGCAACGAAAGAGGCAGTATCGTCTTTGTCGCAAGAACAGCAAGCGCAAACTAAGAAGTTTAACGACAACCACGCGAAGATGTACGCCAATTTGTGGCGTTTCGCAACGACCGAGGTGGTCGCGCATCAAACGGGTGCTACAGCAATCGTTTTCGTTGTGATTGCGAAATTGAGGCAGCTGTCGCTCTCGCCCATGCTCCTACCAAAGAGCTGGCGGGAGGTGTTGGTTCGTGGAGATGTACGGGAGATGGTGGATTTGATCCTGCCCAAGCCGAAGGACAAAAAGGATGCATCTGGGGCTTCCTCAGCGAAGCAGAACGCGTCTGCAGCCGCCGGCGCTGTAGTGAAGGTCAAGAAGGGGCAGCGCTTCGAGTTTAAGTTCGGGGAAAATTACAACCCGCAGCAAGAAGCAGGCGCAGGTGACGCAGGCAGCGGCAACGGAAATGAATCACGCGGTCGCAAAAAGCAAAGCGGCAAAACCGTCGCTGAAATCTTCAATGAGCACTGCGTGGACGAGGACTGCAGTATCTGCCAAGAAGCGTTCGCTCCCGACGATGGCGCCGACGTCGAGGACCCGAATGCTTCGAAGAAGATAGTTTGTCTCACTCCCTGTGGCCACGTGTTTCACGAAACTTGTGTGGAAGCGTCTTTCGCTCAGTTGCGACGGGAATGTCCGCTGTGCAGGCATGCTATTCCGGAAACCCAGTACAAATTTTATCTGGAACGGCCAAGCGCAAGTCAACTGGATGGAGTGGGCGGGAATGGGAACGGGAATGGATCTTCATCAAGTAAGAGAGTGCTTAACAAGCATTCTGTGGTGGAACAGCTTCTGGACAAGCCTGAGGAGCTTGCTGAGTTCGACGCCGCGCCAAAAGTCCAGAAGATATTGGAGTTGATTCGGCGGTCTACCGGCCCTGTGCTGGTTTTCTCGTCTTTCAAGCAGTTTTTGCTTCTTTTGAGGCAGTCGGTCGACGCGAAGTTGAAGATGGGGGAAAATGGTAGTAACGTTTCGAAAAGAGCTTCATCGTCTGCAGCGCCAGCAACCACGACCGAGATTCTTTGCGGCGGTCTCCCCCCGAAGCGGCGTTCCCAGATCGTGAAGTCCTTTCAAGCAGGGGAAACAAAAGTGCTCTTCTGCTCCTTACGCGCTTCTGGCGTCGGGTTAACCTTGACGAAAGCGAAGACGGTGATTTTGGCAGAGCCGCACTGGAACTCGCCCATCGAGGAACAAGCGATTGCTCGCGCCCACCGCCTCGGCCTGCAGCACCGCATCAACGTATACAGGCTGGTAATGACGAACGAAGAAACCGCATCCGGCGACAATTTGCCGGACCCGCATCCAAGCCCCTCCGCTTCTAGTTCCGGCAATGGTAGTCCATCAGCCAGCTCGAGCAGCTCGTCCTCCGATCCATCCGACAGCGACAGCGACTCGCGATACACGTCGGATTCTGCGGTAGGAGGGCCAGAGGGAGCTGACGATTTCGACGACAGCGACTTCTCCGAGGACGAAGATTGGGAAATTCGCGCGGAGGGACCACTACCAGGACCACATGCTGCAACAGGTGCTGCAAGTTCATCCAGCAAGGCAGCACCCGCTTCTGCCCGACCAGGACTCGCCGCGGGTATGGCAGCAACTGCCGCTCTGTCAAAAACTTCTGCGAACAGCGCCGCCAACCCTTCTATCCCCACGCCCGACATCTCTGCCGCTGCAACCGCTTACGACAAACTGACTCTCGAAGAACGGATGTTGGAGGTGCAAAAGAGAAAGCAGGAGCATGAGCAGGTATCCGCCGACACGAAAATGAAGAAGGAAGAGATGGCCGACAGGCAGCAGAAAATGATGAACAGTTTGATGTTGGATTTGTTGAGAGGGCCGACTATTGCGGCGGGCGGAGGGAAGAGGTTGCAGCCGTGGGAAATTGCTGACGATGGGATGGGAGCGGGCAGTGGTATTGGTAGTGGTGAGGAGATTTTTGGCGGACAGCAGAGTACCGCGTCTGGCGGAGCAAAGAGGGCAAGGAGAAACTGAGACTCTAAATCCCGAGCCAGTATAAAGTAAGATTTTCTTTCCTCGCTGGGAAACCGGTTTCCTGATGTGATGATGAAGCGGAACGCTGTGCTTTCATCTGAGAGAAGGACACGCAATCAGAATCACTGGAGATGAGAAAGAACTGCTTAGCTTTGTGCAGAGGTTCGTGGCCTGCATTGCTACCGCTGTTCACCACAATCTTTTCCCTGTGATTACTTACAAGAAAAGTAAAAAGACCAGCATCGGTTGTGGTAGAACATTCGACGAAAAGTCAGATGAAGGTGAACCCGTGCAATTTCCGATCCCGTGCCCCTAATCTTTCCGTTATGTGCCGCTGCAACTACTCCAAGTGTGTGAGCAATCGCCTCCGTCGTCATTTGTTGACAACAACTCCGTGAAGCTATGATTGGTGTAACCTGAAGAATCAAGCCCGATGATCACTATATCAAAAATAACCTCCCGGACCACCAGGACCCCATAATTCATTAAGTAGAGCACTTAATTTACGCTGCATAACCGCACATCTACATTTTCGACTACGTGAACGTCTCACTCCATGCGCATTCGCACTTGCTATAACTAAACGCAAACCCAGTGCACCTAACTCGAAGCTTAGAAAAGACACACAACACCCAACGTCGCCATGCCTCGTTACGCCGACTTCAATCGTCAGGAGATGACGCAGTCCGGCAAGCAGGGTCTTGCTCGGTTCAAGCTGGCGTCCTCCACCGTCGCGCGGATGGCCGTGAAGACCAACTACATCGTCACGGACTTCAAGGAGTACCGCGACATGTATCGCGCCGCCCAGAAACACAAGCACGCGAAGAGAGGGGGCTTCACGCGACAAGTCACGGGTGCGGTCGCGGGCGTGACGGATTTCCACGAATCGGACGACGAAGAAATCGTCGCGAAACGAGTGGAGAAGGGGAAGAAAGTGAAGCATGTGAACATTGTGGATCGCAAAGATGGAGAATTAGGATTTGTTCGCGCCGCAAAGCAAGACCAGGCGGATGAAGCGCAATTGGAGGAGATATTGGAAGCGAAGAGGAGGGCGGCGAATGCTAACAAGAGCAAAGCGGAGAGAGCGGTGGATGTTAGTCAGCAGATCTACGAGGATATACGGGTGAAGCTGGGGTTTAAGAAAAGACGGGATAAATACAGCGTGAAAGAGCGGTTGGAGGCTGAGCAAGAATGGCAACTGCTGAAAGTGCGGAAAAGGAGAAGCGTTTTGACTGCGTATGATGAAAGAGATCATAAAGACGACGACGCAGAAATGTTCGGTAGAGGGACGGACGAGGTTGAAAGAAGGAAAGAGGCTTTGGAGAACGAGAAAGCGCTGAATGAGAAATTGGAAGCGGAGCGGAAGAGAAGAGAGAGAATAATGGCCCGGGCAGGGGGGGACGCTAACGCGGCTATTGCGGGCGGTATCGATAGTTCACCGATGAGCATCGGGAGAAGTACGAGCAAGGCGGGGGCCGAGAGACCAGAATCCGCTGGTGGTGCCGGTAAGAAGAAGCAGAGTCTTCAATCGCGCATGGAGACGAAGACCGCGCCCTTCAAGCCGATGGAAGAGACTCTCGCCGAGTACGTCGAGCGCCTCGACAATGCAACGCAAAACTTCTTTCGATTAGAAGTAAAGCGCCTCACCGGTTTCGTGAAAACGGAAGGTGGCGACACCAACGACTTGTTGAAATTAGTGCGTGATTTAATCCAGAAGCCGGTGGTGCAGCAAAAGTTGGTGGGTTTGAAGGATAAAAATTCCACGCTGGACAACGTTCTCGGGAGTGTGGAAAGGGGGAAGTACACGGGCTTCGGCTGTGGTGCGAATAAGTGGATTTTGATGGTTCCAAGATTACGAAACCCGGTAGCGCAAGTGGCGAAGTTCGCGCAGCCGGGTGCAGCAGCGAGAAAAACGATGCTCTTCTCCACCCAAGCGCAAAACGTGGCCGGCGCGTTTGATAGAGAAAAAGACGTCACGGAGGGTATTGTAAGCGAGATAATCCAGATCAAGGACCCTTCCGAGATCATGTTTTTGGAAAGGAGGAGGAACAGGTTTTTGCTCATGCTGCCCTACTACAAGAAGTACAATAATTTGGACACGCTGGCGAGAGCGACGCTGGAGATCAAGCTCGCCACCGCGCAGCAAGAACGGTTGTACACTCCAGAGCAAACGGAGATATTACGCGCGAGAGAGTTGGCGAAGCGCTTCCGAACGAGCGAAGGTTCCGTCCCCGACGTGAGCTTTCTCTACCCCGCGGGGCTGAAGGGGGGGTATGTGTATGCTTTGTACAAAGAATACGTTTTGCAATGCTTGGAGCGGTTGAATTTAATCCGGCAGAAACTCGACGGCGAGATCCCCGAAAACGTCGAAGAGATGCTCGAGGAGATCGACAAGATGAACGAGGCGGTGGATAAGAACGAGGACGTCACGTCCGAACTAATCCGGCAACATCTTTTGCTTAATCCGACTGCGGCGCAAGCTTTCGATTCGAAATATGAATTAAAACAGAAGAAAGAAGAGGAGGAAAAACCGGCGGAAAAAGATGACGAAGACCTGACGATTGTGCAAAAGGCGAAGTTGTTTGTGGCCTCTAAAGTGAAGGTAGCAGCGACGAAAATAAAGCAGGGCGTGAAGAAACTCGCAGAGAGAAGAAGGAAGAAACTCGATTTCGACGAGGAGGAAGAAGTTATTCTCCCAGATCAAATTATGCAGCAGGAGGAAACCACTGCCGAAGAAATGCAGCGCGCTGTCGATAGGATGCTTTTCGAAGCGAGGAAGGAACGGAAGGATTTAGCCGAGAGAGTCGCTGAGCAACGGAGGATGCGAGCTAAAATGGCGAACGCGAAAGCCTTCGGACAAACGGCGAATTTGGTGGCGGGAAATAAAACCGATACGGATCCGGGGGATGAGAAAGACATCCGATTGGAGGTGGCGAATGAACTGATCTCCTGGGATGCGATCTCGATCGGGATCGAATTCGTCATCCAGCAAATCCGGTTACGCCTCCAACGAGGCGTTTTAATCGACCGCGAACTCGAGCGGGAATTGGAATTGATGGCATTGTGGTCGCAGGCTTTAGGCGAGTTTTTTCAAGAGCAAAGAAAAAACGCGTACCACGTGCGCCGGCAGAAAGAGATCATGCGGAAGAAACGAGCGAAGGAGGAGGAAGCGAAGCGAAAAGCGAAGGAGCAGATGTTGAAAAACGCTCTTGCTTCCGGGAGTATGGACTTGGCGGAAGTCGAATACGAGCAGACGATCGATAAGATCATGGAAAACTTCCGCTTCGAATTGAAAGCTCGCGGCGTCGTATCTCAAGTGGGAGCGGAGTTGGAGGACCAACGGGCGGAAAGCCCCCCGGGATCGCCTGCGGCAAAGAGCTTGAGGGAGCAGATGAACCAAGAACAAGAAGCCTTGGACAAACAGCAGGACGCGAAGAACAAGTTGCAGAGATTAGCCTCATTGAGAGTGCAAGTGAAGAAGGCGTCGAAGTGGGGTCATTTGAGAACAGCGATGGCCTTGGGTGGCTTCCAGGAGAAGAAAGACCACGAGCCGGAAGAAGGGAGACATACGAAGGTGGTTTTGAACCCTGCGAAAAGGAGAATAGCCATGCTGAAGACGGCTGTAAAACTAGGAGCGATTATGAAGGACCCATCGAAACTGGACAAATTGTCGGATGATGACGCTGACGACAGTGATGGCGGAAGTGGTGATAGTGACGACGATAAGAAGAAATCGATGGCATCTACTTCGAGCGTGAACACGACGAAAATGTCTAGCGGGCTGGCGTCGATGTTTGGGAGTTTGAAGAAGGTAGGCGGCGGAGGTGATCGTGATGGTGAGAATAAGAAGGAAGACGATGGAGAAAAATCTGCGACCGCGAGCCGGTGGAGCTTGATGAAAACGTCGATTCGGTTGGGGGCTGCGTTTAAAGGAGCTTCCGCCGCCGCGGAAGGGTCGCACGCGGCGGACGCACAGACGGAAGTGGACGAAAATGCCAGTGCGGCGACCGAAGACGTCGTTCTACCAACTCTACCAGTGGATGAGGAAGTTGTACCTGCGGCTGGTGGTGCGGGGGGAGGTTTTGAGGAAGCGGGGAAGGAAAGCATCCCGATGGTCGTACCCGCAGATGATGAGTCTGAGAAAGGGAATTCGACGGCACGGGGCGAAAGAGGAGACAAAGCGGATGCTTCTGCAAATGATCAGTCGAAATCGGTAATATCGATGCCAGAAGAACAAGCCGTTGTGGAAAGTCCAGCGGCAGAACAGCAGCATCCCACCGACACTGAAAATAATGCCGGCGCCGTTGTTGCTGTTGCTGAACCCGCCACGCAACCCTCTCGAAGAAGATCTGAGGGGGACAGCAGCCCGAAGCAATCGCTTCTCGAGCACTCTGAAACAATCGCGCCGCTCGGAGAAGGGCCTGAGATCGATATGAACGCTAGCAGCAGTAGCACCCAACCGCCAGCAGCCCACGACCTAGCATCGCTCGCCGTCGACGGATCACAAGACACCGCGGCATCACGCGCGGCGACTCAATCTGCGCTTGATGCACTCGCCGCCGGCACTGGAGGTGACGATGTCGAATATGGGTTTGATGATGCATCTCCCGCAAATGCGGCAGATGGACCCGTCGCACTTGCGGGGAAAGTTCTTGGGAAGAAGACGAGGTCAGGCGCGGTTAGTTTCGCAGCTGGGGTGAAGCCCGGGAACTTAACTGGCCTGGACGAGGAAGCCTCGGAAGGCGGCGAGACATCTTCTGAGAGCGACGACGACAGCATCCGCGCGCGCGGGGAAGGGATCAACGTCAAACCTTCCGCTGGAGACGGTGGGCTCGATTCCACGCTTACATCCTTCGACAGTGATTTCGATAAACGTGGGCGTCTCGCTCGCACAGCAGCATCTTGTAAGGCCAGCATCCGCAAAATCGAGAGGAAAATCGCGAAAAACAGCTACAAAGCAGGCAGCAAAACCGGTATTAAGCTGAAGAAAACAATTTCAACACTTCGCAAGTACACGGCGAAATCCTCCTCCGTGGCATCGCTCGCCCAGCCAGCCTTTTGGAAGGGTTTGCGCCTCAACGGCCCGAAAGCGGTGAAGAAGGTCGGGGGCAAGGTGAGAGATTTCTTCCTCCCAGCATCAATAAGAGAATCGATCAACGAACAAGCGACGATGGCCCATCGCATGCGGATGCTGGATGATTACGCGATTTGTCCGGTTAACTTAAGGGGAGGTTTAAACCATTTGCCTGGACATATCTCTGGAAGTGGGACACTTGTAGCGAGTCACTGACATTTGGTCTCGTATGTATGACGTCAGCACCTCGGGAGCTGTGTTGTCTTGTATTTCGTCACGTATTTGGTCTCGTATTTCGTCTTGTATTCGGTCGCGTATTGGGTCTAACTAGGCTACTGCTGCAATGCTGTGCTTCGCTTTACCTGTGCTGCGCGCCTGGCTGGAGAGGGAGAGCGAGCCGGGTTTGCTCTGTAGTGTCTCGCATTTCGTCTCGGCCCGCTCTCTGTGTCGTCTTGTAGTTGCTCTTGTATTTCGTCTTGTATTTGGTCTCGAAAGCAGCTAAATCAACTACCCACCCGAAATGGCCCCGAAAATGGATTTTCCACCCCTCTAATTAACGTCGCGGAATACATGGACAAGCTGTACGTCAAATTCCGGGTTCCAGGCCAAAAACGGAACATCACCACCAACTTCCCGTTACCGGACCAGCGGTTCCTCTGCTACGAGTTCCAGATTTTCGACCACGATCCCGACTTCTCGATCATCCAGGTTGGGTTTGCTTTGAAGCCGTCTTACGGTAGCAAACTACCAGGAGAGTTCCAAACGTCGCTTGGTTACACGAACCTCGGGAACGTGTTCAAGTTCGACGAGGACGACGACGTAGCGCAAGTTGCGAAGACGAATAAGGGCTTTGGAGAAGAAGACATCGTCACTTGCTTGATCGACCGCGAGGTCGGAATGTTCAATTTTTATGTAAACAGAGATCCGGTGTTCCAGAAGTTTCAGTTCTTCAAACCGCTGCACTTCGCCGCGGCGGAGCCCTGCTACATCGCTGTTGGGGTGAGGAATTCTGCTACGATAAGAATGGACTTCGGGGCTTACGGCTTCTCTGCGGTAACCAACGCCGTCATTTGGAGGGAAGAACGCATGCGCGCGCAAGGGCTGGATTGGAACACTTGCGTATTTGGGGAGTATTACGACGACCGCGAGCAGATTGACGTCAACTACTTGAGGCAGAACTACTTCAAATCGCAGGAATTTCGGCAAAAGCAGAAAATGGCGGAACTGGAATTGAGCAAACAAGTGACTGGCGAGGACGTTGATTTGATCAGGGATGCTGCGAGGAGCTTGAGTGAGAAGATGGTTCTTGCTGGAGAAGCTGGTGAAGAGATAGATCGAGTGAGGTTGGAGAGAAAACTTAATGATAAAAAGGCGAGATACGATGAGATTATGCGGTCGCAAACGCCCGATATGGCGAAGGAGCGGCAGAACTTCCTGATGCGTTTGTCGTTCATGCTGCCGACCAAAGTGGTGGCGGAAACGATAGGGGAGACCATGGAAATCATCGCTGAACGAGACAAGACTTCCGAGAACTGGTGGAGCTTCAGATCGCTGAGACGGGGTTTTTGGACGATTTATTCACGCCGCAGGGATCGGTTAAGGATTCTGACAGTGATGAGGAACGAGTGAGTGGCAGGATCGCGAGGAATCGGTCAGGATCGAAAGAAAAAGAGGCGGGGGAAGCTGTAGTCAACCGGAAAGTGTCCACGGCAAGTACAACGTCTTCCCCCGGCGGCAGCGGCGATTCCCCTGACGAAACAGAATCTCCTCCAGCGGAAGACGAAAATCCGCTAGATGAAGACGGCATGTCACCGGAAGAACGAGCCGAGCAAGAAAAATACCTCGCCGAGATCGCGAAGAAACCGTGGTATGTCAGTCCAGCTCTGGATCGCGCGAAATTGGAAAATAAACTCGAGAAGGCACAAGCCTTCAACGATCTGTTAACGAACCAATTTTTCCGACCGAAGAAAAACAGATGCCGGAAGTACCCTTGCTCGTGTCCCGAATTCGTCTGGGACAAGGACATGGAGGATACCGAGATCTGCGCAAACTGCGGGCATCGCGAATCTTGCCACAAGTCGACTAAGGATAATTTGCGACCGAAAACGGCGGGAGTGAACGACATGTACGCAGCAAGAAATGTGCCGCTGGACATTTTCGACTACCTTTCGGGGAGATCTAAACGAGTGTATCGTTGGCGTAGTTTTTCCATGGGCCAAGAAACAGATCGGATGATAACAGCGGATATGAAGCGGAAAGGCTTTCACCGACAAAAGGAGTTCATGATAGGGCGGAAATACGAGATTGATCCGATGATTTTGGCTCTGAGGAGGAATTACTACAACATCGACACTGGGGCTATTCTGGGCGATAATACTTTTGAGGATGCGAAAGTGATGTCAAGGCCGTGGACGCACGGTGGATTTCGGGGCGAAAAAGCGAGGATCTGGCACGAAGAGGAGATCGTTAGAAGAAAAAAGCGGGAAGAAGAAAGGTTAAGATTAGAAAGAGAAAAGCGAAGAAGACGCGCTGCGAGGAATAAATCTAAACTGATGACAGGTGACGCTGACAAGAACAAATCACCGGGCACGGCAGACACTGCAAAATCTAAAGCAACATCTAAATCGAGCGTAACGCAGATTTCGCCGGAAGATTTAGATCCGGGAGGGTTGGGGAATTTATTGGATCATGATTTTGGCAACATGGGCGCCGCGAAGGATCCTGCGTTTCGTGGAGGGAAGTTTGAGCTAGATGACAGCGAGATGGACGAGGGAGAAGATCACTTTCCGCCGGGAGAATTGACGGAGGACGACGAATTGGTTACGGATGGTGAAAATGGTCCTCGCGGAATGAGGAGCCGCGCAGTGACAAGAGATGCAGGACCGCCGAGTGGGGCAGTGAGTGGCGCGGAAAATGATAATGAGGGCAAACGCAAAGGGAAACTTTCTACTGAAGGTGCCCACGCAATGTATTGCCTGCCGGTTGTGGACGAAGAACAGCAGTTGCTCGATCTTTTACCGGGGAGATGCTGCTAGCTCATGGGATTAGCACACTTTCTGGGCGTGGATAATCTTAATTTATACAAAGAGCAACTTTGTGCTTGTGGCAATTTGCCGTGGACAATTCAAGCTGGGAAATCACCGATGAAAATTTTCATCCGGGACGCTTTTGATCACTGCGTCCAGTTCGCTCGCCCTGAGGTGCTTGAGGCGCAGCTGCATGTCTACCGTCCGTGTGAGAAAAATCTAAATCATGAGTTTCATCGTCGTGACAGAGAGTGATGAAAATATTTGTGCCACCCGTGAGCTCGGTATGCCTGTTGTCCGTGACCCATTCCTTTTTACGCTCGTGTGAACGATTTCTGAGAAACTCAGTATTCCGTAACGATTCTCATCGTGACCATGATGCACAGAAACCGATCTAAATCAGTGACCCGTGATGACGCAGATGTAAATCAGTGGTGATGAGCCAGATCTAATGTCCAACGTCAGATTCCGATGAAGATCCTCTTTGATCAGCCACTTTCGTGCGTGGAATGAAAGCTCCGAAGATCGCTAGTTCTGTAAAAGCTGCTCTCACCACTCGATCCCGATCTCAACCGTGTAGTTTAGATTTTCTAACTTTAAGTTTAACTGGTCTACTAACTGTCTATCTCACTGTGCAAAACCTACGAACCAACACTTTTTTTCCCCACCACGACTTCCAGGGAACCTAGGGAATAGCTTCTCAGTCCCAGACCTCGTTGTTCAGAATGTCGTCCGACCGAGTGCAGACTTTCGGCCGCAAGAAGTCGGCCGTTGCCGTCGCCCTCATCAAGCAGGGAAAGGGCAACTTCCGCGTCAACGGCCTGCCGGTTGACTCGTTGACCCCGGAAATCATGCGCGTCAAAGGTACTGCTCAGTTTTTTTTAGTGTTTTCTTCTACTTTCCACGTTGTTGAGCTGCTTGAGTACGAGTAGAATGGACTTAGGCAGTCACCCGTTGTGTGTGCGAAATAACGGAAGGCAGAAGAGAACTTTCAGATAGTTGTACACGTGTCTTGATACTATCGCTGAAGATTAGCTGAAGCTTTCAACCTTGAATCAAAACTACATCACAGTGTACGAGCCGCTCCTGCTCCTCGGAAAGGGAAAGGAGGGTGACACCGGAAAGTGGGGTTCCCTGGACTTCAAGATCCGCGTCAAGGGTGGAGGTTACGTCTCCCAAATCTACGCCATCCGTCAGGCCATCTCTCGTGGACTCATCGCCTTCAACCAGAAGTACTTTTACTTTAATTTTGGCTTCGATTATGAGGAGATGGAAATAGTGTCAGTGTCACACGTCACTCTGATGACCGCTACCACTTGGGACACCTTCGGAGACGATTGTAAGCATCGCTTGCAGCGTCGCTGAGAAGACCACGAGTAGCCGCCCCAGTCTGAGACGTTTGTTTCGCTCTGTCTACAGATCGTGATTAGCATTAGAACCTATTCTGTTTCATTCTACACTGATGACCGCTACCACTTGGGACACCTTCGGAGACGATTGTAAGTATCGCTTGCAGCGTCGCTGAGAAGACCACGAGTAGCCGCCCCAGTCTGAGACGTTTGTTTCGCTCTGTCTACAGATCGGGATTAGCATTAGAACCTATTCTGTTTCATTCTACATTGATGACCGCTACCACTTGGGACACCTTCGGAGACGATTGTAAGCATCGCTTGCAGCGTCGCTGAGAAGACAACGAGTAGCCGCCCCAGTCTGAGACGTTTGTTTCGCTCTGACTACAGATCGGGATTAGCATTAGAACCTAATAATTCTGTTTCATTCTACACTGATGACCGCTACCACTTGGGACACCTTCGGAGACGACTGTAAGCATCGCCTGCAGCGTCGCTGAGAAGATCACGAGTAGCCGCCCCAGTCTGAGACGCTGTTTTTGTGAAAAGATTGTGATAGGCTCGATGTTCGCAGTGAGGGATACCGAGACCGACACTAGAACTCATCTTCTTCCCACTCTGATGACCGCTACCACTTGGGACACCTTCGGAGACCAGCCAAAGGTTGTGTCGCTGAGAAGATCACGAGTAGCCGCCCCAGTCTGAACCTCTATCTCTCGTCGATTCCCCACATGGGGACTCACTGCCGCCGCCCCTGTAGGACTTACATATTCACGACGGAAAAATCATTCAACACAAACTCTAAACCTCGTTCAAATCGCAAACCCACAGGTACGTCGACGAGGCCACCAAGAAGGAGATCAAGGACGTCCTCCAGGCTTACGACAAGTCTCTGGTCATCTCTGACCCGCGTCGGTGCGAGCCGAAGAAGTTCGGCGGTCGCGGTGCCCGCGCGCGCTTCCAGAAGTCCTACCGTTAAGCTGCTTTGCTGTTGCTTATATTGGTGAGACGACGAGGGAGAAGAAGAAGGAGAAGATACGGATGACACAATGCTGTGGACGTTTTGATGAATTCTTCGCGCATGGATTGAGCACTGCAAATCTCAGCTGCATTCTTGTGGAAACCGAGAATAAAGACGATTTCATGAACGAGGTTGACTTGGGACTTTCATGGTAGAGGAAGAAGCTATTTAGACTGGGAGCAAACGCTGTTGAGTCGCGAAGCGCGGCTTAGGTTTCTGCGTGAAGCAGGCACTGTTTGAAGAAACGAGAAATGTTCCTGAGCGTTCGTGTTTTTTGTGCGCGCTAGTCCGTAAGCTTTTTTCGCGCATCCTATTAATTTTTTTTACCTGCGCAAGAGCAGACATGAGCAGAAAAAGACAACAAACGGAGAGGAAGATGTACCTGAGAGACCAACGAGTGATGTGATAATTTTAACTGGAAAGTATGGAGAGAAAGTGCGAATTGCGGAAACAAAGACACGACAGATCAGGACCATCGCAAAATTCGACCACTATTGTCCATACGCTAGTTGTTTACCGACGTAAAAAGAGCGGCGTACTTGCGCATCGTCGTTGCGCATCGCCCTCGCCGTTGCACTTGCAGGACATTTGAGAACACAGGTTGATTTGGCACCTTAGGTGCGCTCGTGCTCTAGAAGATATTCACATTGATGTAAAATCGCATCGGCCCCGTCCTACCTCAGCGTTAGCGTGAGGCGCTCCCCTCGCTCTCGTCCGGTTTCGTTGGGCTCCGGGGGGCTAGTCTCACTCTTGGAAACACATTGCATCTCCATCTGGTTCCTCGATCAAACGCGACGACTGCCACTTGCTTCGTTCAGTGGGATGCACAACTCAGGGCGACTGCTGCTGCAGCGAGCAGCGCCGTCTTCTCGGCTCGGCTGCTCAACATTCTCGTCGGCGCGCACACCATCGTACTCTTCCACGAGTGCTCTCTGGACATGCACAAGCGCGAGAGGCAGCAGCTCGTCGACGTCGACGTCCCGACAGACAAATTCATCTACGACCAGGAGTAGCACTCAACCCCTGACAGCAACTTCATCAGATCTCAGTTTTTCAGACGCAATACTGCCAGTCGCACCAGCACATCAGAAGCGCTTCTTCGCGAAAACCGGCTACCCTGGTCCCCCCTACGATCCACTCGCAGACAGCAGCTCATGCGTGCAAGAAAACATCCAGCGAACTCGCTCCTCCCGTCGTGGCATCGTCCAACGCATAGATTACGGCGCCAACGACCCCCCACCACGAGGACCACCAGGCAGGAGAAGTATGTTCATCGCCTCGCCAGTAAACCCAAGAACCGCGTTACAAGAGGGCTGTGGAGATGAGGAAGAAATCAACGATCCTCGGTCTTTCGCGTTGAAACGGCAGCGGTCGCAAGGTTTGAAACCGGATGGGAGTGTCAGGCGACTCTCGCGGAAGCAATACGAGCAGTATGCCTTGCAGTGTGCGGTGCCCATGATCGGATTTGGCTTTATGGACAACACGATCATGATCACGGTTGGTGACGCGATCGACGCGCACTTCTCTGCAATGGTGTCGACATTGACAGCAGCGGCATTCGGGCAATGTTGTTCTGATGTTGCCGGGACGTCGTTTGGGGGATTCGTCGATGCGGCGGCCGCAAGGATGGGGCTACCAGACGCGCGAGTGACGCCTTTGCAGGTAAGAAAAGAGTGCGGGGCAACATGATAATTAATGTCAACGCGAATATAACTGATCTGACCACCACCTACTTCAGGCAGACCTCGCACCGGTACGCGCGGTTCGCGTGGGATCGATGGCTCTCGGAGTCGTCTGTGGTTGCTTGATGGGCATGTTTCCGCTGCTCTTCATCGACACGAAACGGAATGAGCGACGACGGAAGGCGAAAGAGCTTCGGTAAGAAGATGTTTGTTCTTCCTGCGGCAAAAGGACGCGGAGTCAGCACATCTTAATAGCGCACAAAACCGATCACAACTACCACAGAACTCTCTTCACCTCCGTCGCGGACGAGGGCCAGCGATCGCTGAACGTGGAGCGCTGCTCGCTCTACATCGACGAGGACGGCGATGCGGTGACGATGTGGGCACTAGCAAAACGGTGGTCTCCATCTCAAGCACAAATCGACGACTGCGCGAGGCGCGCGTTAGATCCGGAAACAGGGAAGCTGTCCACCCAGCAGTTGAATGAGGCGTTCAAGAGCATGAAGTTCCGTTACGCGGAACTGCCGACTACAGAGGTAAGTACAACTTTAATCTCACCAGAAGAGAGTGGTCGGCTGCGGACTTTCTGGGGACTTTCTGGAAGCTTGTTCTCGGGTGAAATGTCGTGAGCATTCCGAGGCTGGGCTTCTACGGGTAGTCGCCCAGGTGGTTACTCCACTTCCTGTTTGCTTTTTCTTCGGTCGGTCCGGCAGCGATTCCCGCGCACACACTGTGAGGGACTCTCTCTTGCTCTGACTCAGAGTCGTACTAGCGCTATACGGTTGCCCAATGTCACGGGAGGGGCAGCGCGACACTGGGCTTCGCCACGAACCGCGGCGCATGGTTCGTGCGCGTGGCCCGTTAAGTTGATCACGCACGCGCCCGCGCTTGGCTCTGATCACTCGGGCGGTGAGCAGGCTAGATAGTAGATGAAGCGACTTTTCGGGTAATCCTTTCCGATTCCTTGACCCACAGCGCCGGCGGTCACGGAATCATGTAGAAGAGGGCGCGCGCTATTATTTTGAGCTTTCTGGTAGGTTTATAGAAGCTTGATGGGCGCAATTCGATGCACTTTCGTTCCACTTTTATTAAGAAAGCATGAGTCTCCATGATCTGGTCTCAAAAATGATCACACCTCCATTAACTACCAAACAGGCCTTCATCCGCAAGGAGGAGCTCCCTGGGCTGCTGAAGCAGATGCTTGCCACCGGCGAAAACACCAACAACACCAAGCTCGAGAAAAAGCGCATAAAGAAAAACGGCACCAAGTACATCGTGCTCAAATCCCTCGACCCGGAGAATGCGATGTTGAACTTGGCAGACGTGTATGCGGACAGTCGTTTTATCGCGAGTAGAAAGTACGACACAAACGCGTCGACGAGAACGAGCAGTGAGAACGCGTGGCGCGCGCACAGCGTGTTGATTGGGCCGGTGCTAAGGAATGGGAAAATAGTAGGCTGCATCGAGATGATCAACAAGAAGTCGCACCCGGATTTGCAGGGAGGCTGCGTGCCGTTCACGAAAAACGATGTAAAAATGTAAAAATTTTGATTTTTGCGTTTGTGCCCCATTCTCGCTTAGGTTTGACACGAATCAAAATCCTTTACCCAATGACCACAGGAGCGGTTGATGCGGCTTTTGTGTAACCACTGCAGCATCTTCTTGAACCAGCTCGAGACTACCGAATCACTCTCGGACCTGCTCTTGACGCCGACGGATGAATAGACGGACAGCCTCGCTTCAGCAGCGGAGACCGACAACGACGACAGAAAGAAAGACAAGAAAGTAAAAGACCTACGCAAGCAACTACTAATTCCGAAAAGCTCTACTCGACTCGACTTGAAAGAGAAACTACAGTTCTTCAGGGCGACCTCAACCAGCAATGTTTCGTGCTGGTGGGGGTCTGCTGGACGGGGTACTTACCCACCCGCCCCAACTTCGCATACATGATTGAAGGAATTTTTGACAGCCTTGCTGGCGCTGGGGTTTCATAATTGGCGTTGCTTGAGGAATTGAAGAACATGCACAGCTCGGCCGCATTCCTCGCCATTTGTAGAAAAGTGCACGAAAACGATTCAAACATGATGACTGAAACAGAGACTAAGGTGGCTGCTGATATCTTCCGAACTCGTGTACAAATCGATTCGTTGACGCCTCGGGCAGATGGGTAATTCAAGAGAAAAGTAACCGCCGGTGGACGGCAAGGGCAGCAACAGATTTGGTTTGCAAGTCTGTGATTTTTTGGATCGCGGCCGCTAGCGCCCGCTCTTTGTTGCGCAGTGTGTTCTATGGCAGAGCCGGCAGGTTGTGGTCTTGTTTTTCATGAAGATCTGAGCATCGGCTAACAAGTCATATTTGCGTGAAGATGAGCTCCTTGTGCCCGAGTAGATGTGCTAGCCATTACTTTAACGAGCCTACTATAGCTTGTCCTACTTACACTTACTGACTTTGGGTTCGGGAGGACACCAGCATAGGCCATAGCCTACAAACCTCTCCAGAACGAAAACTACGGCACCGGTAGAAAGAATCCATCTATGGCTTGTGCCTCGTTCTCAGTGGCACGAAAAAACGCCGGAAACGGATCCCCTTGATCACGGCAGCAACCACCCTGTGCAGAGGAGCTACGAAAGCAACGCACGGCCGCTCGGGTGCTCGTTGGCAACAGATATATAAGCGCAACTGCAAGCGGCAGCTCCTCCACAGCGACAGCGCGGAAGCACGTGAAGAGAAAAAGCGAACTACGAGCGAGCCGCAGCTGTAGTGAACGACGCCGCTCGATCTATTTCCATTCGCGCGCGTTGTACCAAGAGCGACCTAACCAGCCAGCCTGTGCCCGTGTGTCGTGGTGCCGCGCAAAAATAGCCTTTCACAACTTGCGAACGGCAAGAACGGAAGTAGCCCGACAAAATGTCACTCAAGCGCGACTACGACCATCTTTTCAAGCTGGTCTTGATCGGCGATTCAGGTGTAGGCAAGTCTTGTCTCCTGCTGCGATTCGCGGATGATCAATTTACCGAGTCCTACATCACAACGATTGGCGTGGACTTCCGGTTCAAGACCATATCGGTAGGCGGGAAGACGGTAAAACTGCAGATCTGGGACACGGCAGGGCAGGAGAGGTTCCGAACAATAACCTCGGCATACTACAGAGGCGCAGACGGGATTGTGATCGTGTACGACTCCAGCGACAGAGATTCGTTCAGTACTGATTTCTGCGGTTGCATTTTTTCTCTCTCGTCGGATAGAAATTTTCATGATGCTGTGGTATCGCCGTTTTCAAAATCTTCAAAATGCGATGGAGCACCACTGAAAATATCCAACAGACAACGTCAACAGCTGGGTCGAGGAAGTCTCAAAGTATGCTTCCCCCTCAACATCCATGGTTCTCGTTGCGAACAAGGCCGATGTTACGCCAGCCGCAGTACC